>JGI24021J15306_10008306_pt1 | contig 12766 bp, 10 predicted proteins | sample Ectturendosymbi1_FD_15306 | JGI IMG/M metagenome (IMG submission 15306) | reverse complement strand
GAGGGGGGGGGGCGAACGGGTCGACGGCCCCGGGCATCCAAGTAGGGGGGATCCAAAAAGTGAAGTTACAAAAATTAAAATGCTGAACTAGATGATTTTTCCTATTGTAAGCAGTAAGGCTACTATCACATGCTGCATGGATTTAATTTTTCGAAACTTGTTTTTTTTTGTTAGCACCAGTTTTTACGTATTCAAATGCCAGTAATTCTCACATTTTTCTTTGCCAGTGACCTATACTCTAGGTGTGCGGCTTACACCCAGTCAAACTGATAACCACGTGACTTTTTCCAGATCGTGCTAACAAGGGAAAATCACAGAAAGTATTGAAAGATATTTATGTGCGTTTAATTGATTTTCTGAGCCAAGTTTCGAAACTGTCCTATTTCAACTTGCTTGATTTAGCCCGACTTTTTGATGCATCATTAGTTTCCCGTTTCGCTTTTTGATGTGGCAACCTGGATATGCGCTAATACAGCCGCATACCTCTGCTTGCATGATGTGCATCATTTCGAGTTTCGTCATTAATTGGCAGTTCAGACGGATTGATCATAACGGCTCACACAAGCCCGAATCTGTTCTGTACCCCCAGTAGTTGTACCTATAACAGCCACACAATAAAAAACGAAAGTTTTCTTGCGTACTTTATGCGCATTCTCGTTTCGTGTATAGTTCAGCAAGTTTCAAACTGTCAACGCCATTCTAGCCACATACCTTCTCTGCTGCTATTCGACGAGACATTCGCGCAGCCTTATATTTTTGCAGTTGTGAACTGCGCTGACGTAGCACTGAGTGAGTTCTACTCCCTTGTTTCAACGCGTTGCCCGATATTTTTGCAGTCTCCCCATATCTCTAGCCACTGTTTACGAAAGACGACATTTTTTGCTCCTCACTTTAATTTTATCGAAGTTTCCACAATAAATCAAAAATATTATCCAACGCTTTGCCATAAGAGAAGCACGCTAATTATCATCACCGTTGTTTACTCGGGCAAATAAAATGATGGTCTGCGGTTATCTCAACCCATGCCACCAGCGCTGTCCAAGTTTGATTTTTGAAGCTAAGCTACTCAATTCAGAGAAAAAGACTGGCACGTTGTTAACCACAAAATGGCTGAGTTATTTATTGCTTTCAGCAAACGTAGTTTACGTTTTCATTGCAAATGGTTTGAATGACTCAATTTCGAACCAATTAAATATTTTAAGTGAATGAAAATGGGTTCTTGAAATGTAAATCTAAACCCAAAGCAATTAATGACAAACTATTTACCAGAAAAATTCAAAATTTACACATTGATGGCAAAGCTCATTGGTACCTAATCAAAAGCGTTCTTTTAAAAATATTTTAAAGTCAAAGACTTTAAGACTTCCATTTTATGCCAGTCAGAATCATGATGATGAATGATGAACGATTAACTTTATGTAATGCATGAAAACGCTAGTTACAGATTCTACCCAATTGTGAGCACAAGTGGGAATGCACATGTAGTTTCGATTCGAGAACAGTATGCATGCACTGCACAGCCATTAGCCACCTTTTATGTCCGCTGGGTGACTTGATCTTGTACATGGTATGATCGAATTAGTCAGCAATGTTTGCGACAACTGCGTTATGCAATTTTATCTTGGGAAGGGAGCACAAAAAGTAATTAAGCCAAAGCAGTTCCGATTGCTGAGCAATTTCCTAATGCTCACACGTGTCTCCATCTACTCACCAACGAGGTGAATTCTTGGAGTAGCCTCGATAAGCGACGCATACAAAGGCGACGACGACATTGCTGATCAAGCCAACTGCCACAGACACTGCTGACAAAACAAGCCACAATGTTCCCGGCCTGTACGCTTCGTTGGAGCAAATATTCTCGGGGGTAAACAAATCAGAAGACATTGTTACGGTGAAAGAATCTTGATCCTCAAAAGACATTGAAATTTATTTATAATAACGTGTTGTTGTTCAGGTTTAGAATCTGCAACAGATCAAAGCGGTTTGCTTTTTGTCAACGATAAGAAATTTCGTCATAATAAAAAGTGAGAACTCAATGTGTTTTTTTTTAAAGAAAGTTATGTGGCCAACATTTCCTCAGAACGTAGTAAGAAGTTCAAGGAAAAAATACGAATCTTCGTCGTTTGTACGTCATTTTTATTTCTGTTACTAATCTATGAAAACAAGTCAGCCAATCGAAAAAAAATAGATTCAATGCGAGAGTGAACTCAATCTGTGTGAAGCTTACAAAGAATCTGTTTTGACGAATATATTCATTCTTGCGCCCGTAAACGAGAGAATGCCTGAAGTGAACTGCTCACCTGACTGCACTGATGCTTTATGTCCATATTTTGAAGAGCATATCAATTGCGGCTAAAGGTGATTTCTGAAAATTAACCATCACAATATGAATAAACTAACTGCCACCCATGTCAAGATGCACTCAACCTCCTCTAAGCTTTAACGTTTTGCCAATTGAGCAATCTGAATCGGAAAAGCATTATCATCATCACGGAGTTTTCCACAAAAGTCAGCAGCTAGGTTAGCGTAGCAAGTTTCGCCGTAGCAAATTTTGCTGTAGCAAATGAATTGTGGCTCAGAACCTTTGCCGTGAAAACGTAACCTTGCACTTTTTTGCAACTGCTCATTGCACTTTATGAAAGCTTCGATTTTACGTTCGTTTAGTGTACGAACGTAAGTTTGTTTGAGTTCAGTATTAAATGCAGCGCAAGCAAGTCATATGCAACTGTAAACCATAAAATCTCAATTCTTTCTCAAAACAAAACCTCATTTCAAATAAAATAACCGTTCATCAAGTGCAGGATCTTCATTTTCAACGTAAATCGGTTTCAATCTCTTTTGAAAATTTATTCTCGGCCAAAAATTGGAAAAATTCACCCCAAAAATCACCAATAGCTTGTTTCTATCCTTAGCTGCACTCGCCTACCGCGAATGGCCCGATTTTAATAAAGTTTTAGGCGTTTTCATTGTTGATCGCATAACGTTCTCGCATTTCTTTAGCAAGTGATTTCTTTGTCTAGACCTGAAAGAGAGCAGCTGTCCAAAATTTTGTTGGAGAGTTTCAATAAATGCAGTTGCAAGTGACTTCCGTTTCAGTCCAGACCACGTCCATGATTTGATCGAATTAGCTGCTCAGGCCCTGCTGTTCATTTCTCCAATGTTTTTCCTGTTGCCATCATCGACTGTGTGCTCAGATCACGTTGCAGCAGGTTTCGTAAATCTGGACATCCTCTGCGCATTTTGAGCCAAAACTACCTCATCCGCAAATCTACTTTTGCGCTGTCGATTTCCGAGCCGTTTAGCCTGCTTCCTGCTGTTGTCGCTTGTGTCAAAGGACATCATCGCGTCGCAAATATCTTGTGGGGAAAATATTTTTTCGCGACAAAAATGACGTCCGATCAGTTGAAATATTAGGCTGGTAATTGAACATAGTTTGGAAAACATCGTTGGACTTATCAGCTGATTACCAAAAAGAGGATTATGCATAAATCGAAAAAAGGTAAACCAAGACAAAATAATATTTTTCATCAGACAGTCTAAGTAAATGAGTATCAATCTGAACTTTTCTTTTTTTCAAACCAGTAGATATATTCACATTCTGCATAGAGGTAAATTTTCAATAGAAAAAAATTTGATTCCATGTATATGCACTATCATTTATAAAGCTGTTTTTATTCCGTTTTAGGTTGATGACTGGTTGTATCCATTAAACGCACTTTAAATTGTAGAAAAACAAAATTTGTGACACTAACAAGGAGTCACCAACTTCAAAAAATAAAGATCAAGGTTGTCGCTGGAGCTGTTGAAGAAGTGAACCACGTTAAATACCTTGGAGTCCATATTGATAACCAATTAAATCGGCAACAGCAATTAGATCATTTGTGTAAAAAACTTGCATGTGCTTCGTACGCTCTACTTACGTTGTGGGCCTTTTCACCTATCTCCACCCCTTAAAATTGTCTACTATGCTCTAGTTCATTCACATCTTTTCATATGGACTGGCTTGCTGGAGTAATGCCACTAAAACATCACTAAAAAAGATTATAATGCAACAGAATATAATCGTTCTACTGACGACCCGCAGTGATAAGCGGCATCAGGCTTGTACAAATCCCTCCAAATTTTGACGTTGGATAATATGGTAAAGCTGGCCTTAATTAAAATTGCGCACTCTTTCCACCATGAAACATTGTCCAAAAATTTTGACAACCTATTCCAGGTTTTGTAAGGTGTTTTAGGGACCCGAATCGGGTCCCTAGACTTTCAAATCGGGTCCCTAGAAACAGAGAAATCGGGTCCCTACAGGCCACACCGGGTACCTAACATTTTTCTTAAAAAAACCCTGACCTATTCAAATGTCTGGAAAGATCACATAGTTACGATACTCGAATTCGCTGCAATCAAAATTTCTTTAAACCATCAGTAAATACAAATATCGGAAAGAAATCAATATTTTTCTCCCTCGCCGTTGGTAATTTTCCCAACTTGCGTTTTGCGTGTCACTGCTGTTACAGCTGAGCAAGCATAATGACTGCTACACGGTCAGCTGACCTGATTACCTCCGGGTCCTTTCGTCAGCCATGCAAAATAAACAAGCATTGTCTTGTCTCTTATCTTTATGTTTCAAAATCATTTTGAAGCTATTTCGTAACAATAACCGAATCAGTGGCCGAGAGGATAGAGCATGGTTCGAATCCTGGTTGGGTCACACTTAAGACTTGAAAAACGGTACTTGCGACCTGTCTCGCCTCGTGTTCGGTAACGGCTGGATGCAAAGGAATGCTTCACACGCGGTGCTGACATTGACTCGCCACCAGTGCAGCATTCACTGCGAAAGTAGCCACTTGGCCCACGGTGCAGAGTAAGTCGCAGTGGACTCCATTAGACCACTCGTGACACTCCAAAGGTATTGCAAAGCAAGTGTAATAAAACTTTATTTCTTGACTTTTTCGTAAGGACAGATAGCCTAGAATGACATTAGTATTTGTTCAATTCTCATGCAAAGGAAGTTGCACAATCAGTGGCGTTTTGGGGGACCGCAATTGCTTACGCTCTAGCAAACCTGCCACATTTGCTTACGCTCAGTTTGAACAACACTTGGTAATCTTCTTCTAGCAAACCTGCCATTGAAAATGTTCCTCCAGCAAACTTGCTATTAAAACCGAAAGTTAAACTGGTGCTTCACTTGGCTTTGATATTATTTCTTTTGGCTTTTCTTGTAGCAAACACGTTTATTTTTTCTATTGTATAGCTTGCCATTTGACATGAAGAAGAGTTGTTGTCTTGCCAACAAAAAACAATATGTAAAAAATGAGTCAATCATCCGATAGTTTTTTTAAAAATTAGTTCACAACTGCCAGCCAAGTATACAAAGAAAGTAAAGGTTTTTCGCTGCTTGGGTTGCAAACACTGTCAAAGACTACAGACATTTATAAAACTGTTTATCAAAAAATCTGTTGTGAAGATTTTGCCACGTCAGTACTTCTAGCAAATCCTATTAACTTCGAAAGATTGCAATGTGATACAAAGACATAACCCTATTTACAACCACAAACTTTCTTGTACTACAACAATATGTAGTTGCTATCTCAAACCAACTACAAATTTTCGTTTACTACCTCACAAAATATATCTATCAAAGTGCTGACCAAGAAGAAACGATTTGCAATTTCTGCAGCTCTTACACCCATATCAGGGAAACTGACTGTTATGACTGTTATAACAGGGTCACCCGGAAGTAGTATGTCTCATTGATTTCCCAAGCAGCAACCACGCGAAACATATGGCGCGAATGAATTCGCAGATTGTTGGGCAAGTAAAATACAATGTGAGACCAAGGCATTCAGACTGAGAAGAACTTAACGGTAAGCACTTGTGGTGTCCATGGTTTCCTGCAATTCTTGAAAGCAGCTGCCCTTGCCAGGTGGATTGCGTGCAAATCAACTTCTGACGCCGCTAAACCGGAAATAAACACTTCGCAGACGAAGGGTGTGGTGATTATTTTTATTCCGTCTCTGAACAATCTGTCGCATGTTCTTTAGTCAGGTAGGAAAAAATGAAAAGCAGAAAACGTCCATAAGATTGCGATCAGCAGAGAGTTTTGACGACTGCTTCGCGATATGATGCAGCGCATCACTGCTTTGTCAATCGTAATCAACGCGTAGGATTTTTTGTTCAGACTCTAAAAAACAGAAGGTTGGGTTGTGTTTAGGTGCAGTTACTGGTGAAAAAATTTTTTTAAGCTGTGTCTCATAAGAAGACAACTTACCTTTGCCTTCACAGTCTCTATAGCTGCTGTGTGAACAACCCTTAAAATTATACAAGTGATAAACTTTGGTCTTTGTTTAGATATTAGTGGGAAGCAGTATTAGTTTCAACCATACAATAATACAGTCACTCGTAATGATCCGACTTAAAAATTTCTTTAAACCATATTTTCAAACCTTTGAGACGCTGAAAGCAACTATGGTGGTTCAAAATCACCTGTTTGGTTATAACTCACGAAACATTTTTCGTTAGAGAAACAACTAAAACATAGTTGAAAGAAAAGTTTGATATACTTTCTGTTTAAAACAACAAGACTGTAAACCTTTGCAGTTAGAATTGTTGAGAAAAACGCTTTTTGTTTGATTTTTCAACCGGAATGGAGTAGTTTTTCAAACGTTGACAACATGGTTACCTGCAGTAATTTTCAACCGTTTTTATTGGAAAACTTGCAAGTAGTGCAACGAATATTAAAAACAAAAGAAAATCATTCTTTGAAAAGTTGGGGGGAAAACTGTTTTGTATGGTTGAGTCTGGCTGAGCCACTACAGTGACTCACTCATCATTTCTTGGTCATAACTCGCGAACCATTTGCGTTAGAGGGGCAAACAAGACATATTTGAAAGGGTGTTCAAATGCGCTTATTATAAAAAATACATATTATTGCATTGGAATTTCGTGAGAAAAATGAGTTTTTTGTTCTTTGTTTGTGGATAGTAGGTTACGAAAAATTTCAATCACTCAGTTTTCTTTTGACATTTTTAGTTCAAACTTAGAAGGAAAGCGTATAAAACACATGCGTGAACCTCTTGTGCGATTTTCTGTTGGTTGCTGTTCGTGGAATGGGGATAATGGAGCCTCAAAGACAAACAAAAAGTACCCTCAATTCTTGGACGTTAGCCTCGCCACGCTCAAAGAAAGAGGGGGACGCTAATAAAGTTATTTTGCGAAAACGACACCATCAGCGACATTTCTTGTGAAGAAAAGGTTTGCTAGCGTGCATACGTTTTGCTGCAAAACCCTTTGAAAAAATTCCTTGCAGTTAATTGCAGATATCAAAACAGGGTTTTTCCCTGTAGTACGTCGCGGTAACGTCAAACATGCGTAAAATGACATCATAAGATGCACTTTGTAGCAACGTTTCCAACGTGTCAAGATTTTGATGTAACTCTTCCGGTTCGTGAGTTTCGACTAAATTGTAATTCAGAGACACTATAATGATTTTTCCCGGTCTCAAAGCGCACAATTAAAACATTTTTCGTTTTTTCTTATTTTCCCGTCTTCCTAGTCTACAGAAACATACTCTCAGATCTGTTTTTATACAGTTTCAAATTGGCATACCACTGGAAAATGAATTTATGTTTTTTCGGCACAATTATCTCGCACAATGTTTTTTCAAGGCACTCGGCATGCACTTTCCAGTGAGCCTAGTGGTGCAGTCAGTGGCGGATTAAAGTGGATGCTGTTGATGTTGCAGCAATAGGTGCATTCCTAAAATAGGCCGAGATAAAAACTGACAATTTTATATTAATTGATTTTATATTTGCTTGTGTGACAATAATCGTCAAACTTGTAGCCTACAGTACTATTTCGCCGTTTTATATTTTAATACTGTGCACACGTCAAGACATTATCCGTGAGTTTTAGTAAATTTCAGACAAATGAATATTTAGTAGGGTAGCCAACATGGTCAGCTCGGTTTGTGCAAAATCACCTAGGCTAGAACAGCAAGCCTGTTCATGGAGTTGTGATGCTATAGTCATGGTTCTAGAAGCGCGCTGTGAGGAAAACTGCAAGGCCAAGGGTACGTGTGTTTATCTGGCTAATTGTAGTTGACTGTGTTGAGAAACACAGATTACGTTTGAAGTAGTGGGAAAGTACAACTAATTTATAATCCAAAGGAGACGCCTTATGCAGCGATACCGGTACTTTATGCAGCGATACAGATACTTTACAACTGCAGTGTATTTTGGTTTTGTTTCCTATCTTTCTTTGTTGGAAGCATTTCTTCTCCATGTATTTTCCAGAGAAAGCGTTTTCCTGCTTTGATGAGTTGAAAAGTACAAAAATAAATGCATCGTTAAAGGTGAGTTGTTCGTTAAGGTGGCGTTGGAAAAGTCAAATGACCAAGGGTTCGAAAGACTTATCGCAAAGATTCAGGAACAGCCCAATCACCAGCGAACAGTTATCTGTGGTGCGCGGTACCAATAATTCATTTTGATTTGCTTTTAATCGTTGTAACATATAATTGGCATATTATTGCTACATTGGCCTTGCATTGGCGTGAATGGGATACGAAAATCTACGACAAGAGTGAACAAAGCATAAAAATGTTAAGAACTGGGAAATGGACACAGCGTTGTTTGTTATCTAGTTTCTATAGTTCTTCGCATTGTAACTATAACGTTGTTGTGTTGGTTGTTAACGGAAGATTTCCAGTTAGTGCGCACCCTTGCAACTTCCTATGGCATCTCACGTTAGTGGATGGGTAAAAGTTTGAAGTTAGACAAGTTGTTATATTCACCCATATTCAACAAAAGCTGACTCGTTGCGTCGCGCACACAATTCAGCCTCTATAGTCGGTCTGAGTGAGAATGAGTGTCGGATAAACACGGACCAATGCCGAGAAAATAGGTCTTTTATGCATTACAGCATCAGGTCCAATTTCGCCTCAATCCGGCCCTGAGTACAGTAACAGGTGCAGTTTTCGATAGACATTACTGCGAGGGTCAGGAAGAGCAAGTGGATCAAGTGGGGTTTCCCTTTACCCAGCCCCATATAGTTTTTGGAATAAAAATATACTGTTTTTCAAATTTTTTCAAGTTTTGGAAAACATTTTGTCAAGTTTCTGCAAATACATTTTTCGTTTATGCAATATTGTTTTCAGGTTTCTGTCACAAACGGCTTGTGTCCTTTCTCGGCCAGGTCGGATGTTTTCGTCGTGTTGGATCCGATTAAGCCTTTGTTTGTCCAGTTAAGTTCATCAATTCAGGGAAACTTTGATTTGCTTGATTAGAAAATTTGCATCAGTGCTTTTTAGACTTTCAGTCATTCCTCTGTTTTGGTTTTGGATCGATAGACTACTCGTCATCTTGTCCACAGTTTCCTAATAAATTCAACCAGGTCCGATGGTTTTGATGTGCTTTGACAGCTTTTTGTCGAGGGTCTGCCCAGGCTGGTCTAATTCGAGTTTCTTCTTTTCAGTTTGCGACTAATCCGATTAAGGTTTGTTCGCCCAAACAATTCACCCCCTACCGCTGTGCTCATTTTTCGCATTGCGTTTGTTCATGTTTTGGAAATCGCACACGTCGGTAAGCCAAACTTTATCGCGCCACGCCCGATCACGGTGTTGCAGCGATTGCAAAAAAGGAATGTGACGTCACCGGTTTGTGCATTTTTTAAAATTCGAAAACGGAAATATTATGTGCGGTCGTGTTAATCTGTTGACCGTCTTTAATCATTCAATTCAGCTTACCTCTTCACTAGTAGCACTATGCATAATTCGTCGCGGCTTGGTGATGAGTGGACGTTTTCTTTTTACCTTTGTGCAGAATCATTTGACAATGTGATCTTCAAAATCACTTGACTTATGTGTAAGGTCAAATGTCACAGAAAGCGCAGTGTCCAAAATGTGGTCGTGTATTTTCGAGAAGGGTGATTTGAAAGCGCATATCGAAAGTGCACTACGATGGAACTTCAAAGTTTATCTGTTAATATTGTCAGTCATTTTCAAGTTCCAGCAATCTTAAACGATACTTGGCTTCGACATTACATTCTGGAGTTGACAAATTTCAAGACGCAAGCGTCAGAGGCCTTCAGAATCAAATAGTACTACTGGCAACGTCAAATAAGTTGTACAGTCAGATTTGTTCTGGCAATGTTCGAAATATCTGAGTCGCTTGTAATGATTTTATTCATTTAAGGTGCAGTGTAAGACTGCATTTGTTTATATTCATTGCAATGGTTTGTCACGTCCAGCTACGTTTTCGATACCTCGATCAGAAACTATCAAGCAGGCCCCCAGCAGTAACAGGTACCTTTCTTCAGCTGAGTCAATGATTTCTACTTGATTCTTTAATTACTTTCGAAAATAAGTGCATTGATATTTTTACTGGGATATGAGTGTTATCAAATCGCTTTCAAACATACCAGTAGTGCCAGTAACGCGAATTTTATCTTGTTTTGTTGTAATTTCAGACAACGTAGAGTGAAGTCTCAGGTCGACCAGTAGCATCGATGTAAAGAAATGGCGTTTTACCGTCAACAATGTACGAAAACATTTCCAACACATGTGGTGTCACTTGCAGTCCGCTCCTGTGCATTTACATAAAAACCCACCTCAAGGAGCCACGCTGCCAACTTTCATCAAAAACAGTGCAGCCGCAAAACAGAAGCTAAAGACCAGCAGGAGGAAATTCCATCAAAGTGCAGAAAAAGTACACCAAGCAGCAATTGCACAAAATCGAGGTATGTGTTTCATATGTAAAATTTGAACAGGAACAGAAAAACGTTTATTTGTAAACACATACATATTGCTTGACAGTGAAACGACGTGTCGGCTTGACTCAGTTCAAGTACAGGGCATCAAACACTTTTAGAGCAAGTATATGTTAGCGTCATGCGAAGCATTTTAGTTGATTTTTAGCGCTACCAAGTAGTTAAGGTACCTGCGTCTCAGCTGGTATAATAACCTTCTTATGAAATGTCATGCACGACATTGCCAATTAATTTTTTTGCAGTGCAACCAACAGCGATTTATTAGGTAACCCTCTGCAGTGCGTAAGACTTTACCGCAGCTTTTCACTACCATTGTTTCGAAATTTTAAGTTTCACTTTTTCCGTCGCTGCATCTGATATCATCGAGTCCAGATTCCAAAAAGTGCAAACTGGAAACCTCGATCAGAATACATGCAACTATTCCTTGGATGTTCGTAGCTTCGCTGAAATCATCGATCAAGCCCACCCTGATAATATGAACCACGAACCACCACGGTTCAAGATCACAATATTCTTATGGCGTTGCTTTGAGGAATGTAGAGTCTGATCAACATTTTTGATTTTCACGTGAAACACACGCATGTTGGGAGATGTTTATAACAACAAAAACATTATTTTCACGAGTTGGAGCAACTCGGAATTACTGTATCGCATGAAGATCGTTTCTACCCGTACCGTAGCACGTTTGACTATGAAAGTTATTTTGAAAAGAGTAATTTACACGACGACAGGAGAAGTCGGTTCGGGTCGCTTGCCGTGTGCCTTGCTCCGTTCCTGTTTGTTCTAACGTGCCCAACTTTGAACAACCGAAATGTTTTATAAACGCCAGCGCACAGGGCTTAGTTCATGACAAAATGCAGTATCTCGAAACCATTGCCAATGCTGATTTTGAGATTTTGAAAGAATATTTCCAGGATGTTTTTGATCAATTTAAACCGGACACCAAGCAACATGAAAGGAAGGTTTGTCGCTTACTATCAAGAGCACATCCACTTCAACTCTTCTAGCTAAAACATTCTGGAATATTTGTTTGGCAAAATCAAGGTTGTCGTCCTAAATGGCAACGGTTTCACATGCCTAGTCACAAACAAACTGGCATTTTTGGATATTGAAAGCTACATTACGCCAGGATTCGACTATGCAAGTTCATCAAAGCTTGTGAGGCGGAGCAGCAGAATCTTTACTGGGCACACGAGTCGTTCCAAGATTTCAAGCAACTGGACAAGTCCACCGACTCTACATCATCACAGGCGGCGACTTGTACGAAGTTGAGTGTTTGAAAATAATTGTCAAAGACCTGCCATTGCAAAGTCCTTTTTTGTTTATGACCACGAATGCTGGAATTTTACTGCGATTTTCTGCTGCATTACATTGGCAGAAAAAAGTTTCAGTGCGTTCAAATTGAAGCGGACAGTCTTTACAAGACTTTCAATGAGGGTTGCGGAGTCGGAGGTAAAATATCCGACTCCCGACTCTCGACTCCGATTCCGACCTATCCAAAATTTCCGACTCCGACTCCTTAACTTAAAGGGAATGAAGTTTGGTTGTTAAAATCAATGGTAATCGTGGTGAACAGCAAGAAATCTCTGTTTCAACAAAAGTTAAAAAAAAAATTGTACCATTTCAACAGAAATTCCCAATCCAGGAGTGTGATGCAAAAAATGATTCAATTGGACATCCGGAGTCAGAGTCGGACAAAAAATCCGACTCCGACTTCTAGTGCTGTTAGGAATCCGACACCGACTCCACCCAAAAACCTTCGACTTCTTACGACTCCGAGTTCGGATCCGACTCCGCAACCCTGCTTTCAAGGGCGAAACACTTACAGACTGCGTGAAACAGCACATGCGCCGCGAGTGGTTTGAAAACCAGCAGTACTGGCTACCGCTAGGTGTCTGTGCTGAGCACAGAGCCGAGAACGTCGAGAGGCAGTGGACCGGCAAGCCATGGTCGCCCCAGCAGTGCTGCGTTGATCAATACAAAGTGCGATCAACGCACGTCCATG
>JGI24021J15306_10008305_pt1 | contig 12766 bp, 9 predicted proteins | sample Ectturendosymbi1_FD_15306 | JGI IMG/M metagenome (IMG submission 15306) | reverse complement strand
TTTCACCTTTCAATAAATGTAATCATCATTGTGGTATCATTTAAAATCCTGGATTTGTGCCCAATCGCTTTGTTTCAACAATTGTGAAACACCCTGTAGTGCTGTCCACATGTCAGAAGAAAGTGTGCACAAAATTTGCATGATTTGTTGCTACAATGGATTGAATGAGATTTGTATTGACCTATCTCCACTGGTACAAAGGCATTGCTTTAAACTTAAACCGTTGCTTTCATTTCTAAAGGGGCAAAGTATCAAAAAAGCAAAGCAGCATGGACAATAGGTACAGTTACTGTCACCCACAATCCCACAACAAAAACATTAGCAGTGGAATAAACAACAATAGACTTGAATTTGCTTTTTAAAGACAGCAAAACATCTGATGATCAGTTTGCAAAATTTGTGATGTTTTCCTTTTCACCGGCAGTGGCAACAATGAGTACAAAACCGACAAGTTGCAACTGCACTCTTTCCAGCAGGCTGTCACTACCCGCCAGGTCGACCGGGCTAGGTACAACAGTCACATATGACTGACGAAACAACGGAATAAATTTTCTGATGAATCGGCCAATCGTAGAATTTACCGTAATTCCCACGCGGCAGGGAGGTAGCTACCCGATGGATGTTGTGGATACATCCAACGGCGCCGGAGCGACAAAATTTAATACAGTAGAATCAACTTTTAATAAATTCACGGATAAAATCAAACCAGCCGCACATCCAAAACAGGCAGGGACGGGGGTGGATGTATAAAGCGGATCCTAGTGTAGCACTTTTGTTGTAGAATGCTACTCACTCCGTGACATCATACTGTAGATAGAATGTCAGCGATCCTAACTTTATGGCACAATGCGTTGTACTGTTAACGATATTTGCTTTCCTTAATTTTTCACTATCGGTGAAACGTTTAAACCTGACAGTCATCAAACAAATGACATCAATCTAATGGATGGGGAAAAAAGAGATGGAGAGAAATTTTTTCTGAGTACAACTGATGTCATTGTGTTTTTAAGCAAAAAAAACTCCCTTATCGTGAAGACTCTCACTCAAGCAACAAGGGAAATTTTCTTGAAACTTTGAAACTCCCCCAAATAATCCTGTCATAAACGAACATCTTTGTAGTGATCCAACTTTCGAATATGGGCATGACAACGTGTCTTTCTCCGACTATCCAAAATAAATTAATTGAGATTCTTAGAAAAAATGTTGAACATCTCATTCTAGAAGAGGTAAAGGATGCAAAGTATTTTTTCTATTTTAGTACACAGGCACAGCGCTCCTCACTGTCTCATACTCACCGATTGGCTTTTGTTGTTAGATACGTACAAGTTGACAGCAGTGAAGTAAAAAAGTCTTTCCTGTATTTCTATTCACTGTACAGGAAAAAAACATAAGAAATAGCTACGTCTATTCTAAATGAGCTTCAAGAAAATGGCTTGGACGTAATGATGCACGCAGATGTCAAGCGTATGACAATGCTTCCGTAATGGCAAGAATCCATTTGGGAGTACAGCGCAGAGTAAAAGAGATTAAATTAAAAGTATTATTCACCCCACGTGGAAATCACTGACTTGACCTCACTGATGTACATGTACCTGCAGTGGAATCGTCTGATTTTTCCGAAACATTTTTTTTTCTGTATTCCTTTTTCTCCGCTTCTACTCACAAATGAGGATTCCACGTATAAGCATGAGTCTAATGTGGTAAAAAGAGTTATTAAAACACGATGGAGTTCATACCACGAAGCCCTGAAAGAGCTTCATCACGGTAAGCGAGCTTTGCGCACAAAAAAAGTACAGTATTGATACACAAAGTCACGTTCGTGGATTGTTGGATGCGACTCACATTTTTTTGCATTTTTCGAATGAACTTCTGAGAGAATCTTATAATGCCAAGAAATATTTGCAGCCGCAACGTTTGCTAATGGAGATTTGTGCCAACAAAATGAAAACATTTAATTTTTTGTGATGAATGAACGCGATGCTCTGGTTAAGCGATGCACTGACAACGCCCTCAGGATTTGCAAAGTGCAAGAAATCCCGGTTGAGGATCGACGAGTCTGAAAAGAAAACCTGGCGAACTTGCGGAAGACGAAGGTCTTTTTACTACGAAAGAAACCAAGCGATGTATTCTGAAAGCTGTGGGCCGATTTCGGAGTGAAGCAGAAAAGATATGCAGTGAAATTAGTCTGTTAACTGAAACATTTGGCGTTTAATTTCCATGCATTGTCACTAAGTGGAAGACGTGAGAGACAGATATGAACAAAGTATGCACATGTATGCGAATGACGTTTATCTTTCTGTGTTATCAGTAGAAGTCACTAGGTTCAGTCGGCTGGTACACACACAGCAGCGGTACCACATTTCAAAGCGATACTACAGCGCTGGATCTGCTTCAGTGGTAAACAAAATGACGTTTATGTTTTTCATAAACGCGTTTGATTTTGTTTCTGAAGCTTCATGACACTCTATTGCAAGCTGGGAGAGTTTTTTAAGTAGTTGAATCGTAATTAAGATTTACTTCGTCATGAATCCTTTCCATTGAATGCAATTTCGTCAAGTAACTATCTTTTGCAGATATGTTGAAGTTAGCTTTAGTGAAAGCCAGACGAGCCGATCTTTGAAATTTTGATGAGATTTGAACGATCAAACAGTAAATTTGAAACTGATGATAGGTGTACGCTACACTTGGCGAATTGGTATTTTCTGTATTGTGATGAACCTTCAAAATAAAGTAATGTTAGTGTTGAGGAGTGGTGCTGTTAAAGGGGGTGGCATTTCGCACTGAAAATTGGAGGGCAGCAGTTTGCTGTGCTAGTGTCCTACGCCACCACCACACGGTAGTGCTGACTAATTGCTAAAGTACGAGAAAAATTATACAATCTCTTTATTGCCAGTAGTGGTCGAATCCAAATGTTGAGCAAGGCTGCAGAGCGAAAAGATGTCTGTAAGCGGCCAAGTAAGTGTGGTCAAGGAGCAAGACCCTGCAAAAAATCTTTGCATCTAAATTTAACATACCGCAATTGGCAGTTTTGCCAATATGTAAGACGAATGAAAAGCTCTTAGAAAATCATTTCCATCAAGGAAACACACGCCAGAGAAAGTTGCATTACAAACAATCGCAATACTCTTTGCGCCCGAGTTAACCGATAGATATCCCCCAACACTGCGTCTGTTCACAATTAAACTTTGTTCCAGAGCAAATGACTTAAATCAAAGATTACCTAATGGACGTCACGACGTCCCGATACGTCGCTTTGAGATTGCAAGGGCGTCGCAAGCTTAAATCCACCTTCACAATCAAGATTTTGGGATTTTAGAAAAATCTGTTCAAACCCAATCGATGTACGTGCAAATGACTCTGCAAGAGGTTACAAAAATATCGTGTGAGTCAATGACGTAGCAATTGCGAAATCGACTTCAGCATTGAAGTATGAGAAAATTAGGAACAAAATTCATTTTGTTTAGGTCAGGTGAGCTTTAGGCTAGTGGTTGACAACTGACTGGTGGAACTATGTGGGTGCGTCATTACTCTGACACCACAGCCTTGGAAGTATTACCAAGGAAGCGGGGAAGATAGGAGCAAAGTCAGTTCGAATTGCAAAAGCTGGTTAGGCTGAAAAACGCAATAATTTGAAACTTGTTTTGAAGCGCTGCTGTGTCTGGGCATCGAACAACAAAAGCAGGAAGACCGGTTAATACAATCCGTTTTGTTCAAGAAAAACTCTCAGTGACTGACTTCTGACTATTTTAGTAAAGATGCAACTTGTAATTTCAAAAAAGCTTTTTTGACCTCCAAGGATATGCTTCAGGGTAAGAGAGGAAAAATAAACAAAAATAACATTTCTGCACATGGAGAATTTGTCTGGAGTATTTGACATGAAGATAAGAACAAACCTGTATAGCAGAGCTTCCCAAACTATGGCTCGCGAAATGTAATTTTTGGGTCGTGAAGCAAATCGGCTTGACAAATCAGATATAAAAGTTTTTGTAAACTTTACAAGAAAGCTAAAAGTAGGCCTGCAGTGAATCTATTTCTACTGCATTTTTAGTAGCAATACCGTGTTTCATGCTGTCAGTTATTTACTACCATGTCTGCCTGAACTATCAAATAATACTAATCAACGCAGCACAAGTTATGCGTTGTTACGTCACGACTGTTTTAGCGCACTGACCAATATTAAGCCTTGTTGTAGTCATTCCGATACGAGGGCACACATGTGTCTAAAACTATACGTCTAGTCTAGCGGTTATGCTAACTGCTTTGAGAGCACACTGAGTTGCTTTACTGTAGACAAAAGTTAAAAGCTTCATGCACAGTTTCAGAAGTACTTTGGAATTTGATTCAGAGAATTTGGATCCACCAACTATATAGAATTAAATTTTCAGGAGACCGCACACCTGCCATGCCCATGAGTTTGTGGGGTTATTAAACGACAAAAGTTTGCAACTGGAATGTTTAAAACAAGAGTTTGCAATTTTTGGATAAGAACAAGAAATTTCCGATGTAGCTATTCATAAACTCTTAGCTTTTACAAATGTATTTATGTAAAGAGGCATTCTCAAAATATGATCAAGTCAAAAAAACGATCCTTTTTGAAAAATGTTGAGAATGTCCTTCGTCCTCCGTTGTCTTGTATCAATCTACGAATGGATGATTTGTGTAAGAATCATCAAGTGCATCCATCTCATTGGTTGTGCTTGATAAAGAAGTTAACCTTTTTTCCGCTTTACTGTTTCCATTACGTGGTGATTTTAATACTATAGTTACTTTCGCCAATTGTGTGCACTTGTATGATTTCGCCATAGACAAAAATGCCTCTTAAGAATTGTAATGGGACGTTTACACGTACCAATAACATCTAGTCCAGGGGTTCCCAACGTTTCTCTGAACATGGACCCTTCAGCATTTCGACAAAACGTGCATTTACACCCAAAATTTCTTATGAAAAAATGGTTGAGTATAATAACAAAATATATTGATTTTGCAATGGACATTTTAGATTTTTAGAACTATAAACATAGACTCCGTTTTTATGCCTCAGGTTAATTTGTTGCGGCTGTACAATAATGAACCCCTTGAGATAGGCAAATGTCCCCCTAGAGGTGCATGCACCACAGGTTGGGAACCCTGATTTAGGCTATCCATGAAGGGGGTCGCATAGAAAAGCATTTTTCATATTGGGTTCGCAAAACAAAGAAGTTTGAGAAGCGCTGCTGTAAAGGACTCAGGTATGGCCACAGGAAAGCGCTGTCATCTTGAGTCAAAAAGTAACCCTTAAAACTTTCAAATCAAAAAGTTAAACAACATTGATTGTATCCAAAACAGATTTAGAAAACTGCAAGACAAAAAATTTAAGCTGCGAAACTTTGCAACATACACTAACTTTTTGCAAGAAAGGGGATGCAGATAAAGACCTACCTAGATTTTTTCAACGCTTCTGCGATCGATGAACTTTTTAGATTTTCTTGTCTGATCTTGTCAGGATTAAAAAGCTTGCCAGCCTCATCCACCATAGACAACAGCTCCTGCAACAAGCATTAGGCTCTGTCACAATCAGTTGCAGTGCAAAGTCGTACAGCAACACAACCCCATAGTATCAATTCCGACGTATTTTCAAAAGTGACCTTGAAACACCATGGCGATGTTTTTATGCTCCTGCCATGAAAGTTCACACAAAACACGTGACGGGTTGATATGCAAAGTGTGAGAGTCCGTCAGGCAAAAACTACATTATCAGCAAAGACCACAGAACTGTGTAGCTACAATGAGTACGATATAAAAAATTTTGTAGCACGCTTGTACTTTTTTGCTGTTCTTTTTAATTCTGATGACGGCAGACCGAAGCCTGAATCGTGATTCTTGCCGGGGCAATTGAGGCGAACACTCTTGCCCAAGGAGCGCTACGGCAATTCACTCAGTGGCTGTGGATCGAACACCCAACCTTCCAATTGAGAGGCGGACACTACCACTGAACTATTGCTGGCCCGTGTATTTGTATTTCAAAAGCAGTGGGGCATGACATACTTTTCTGCGAAAGAACGTTTCGTTAATACACGCTTGAATTCAAAAACCTTTGTTCTCAAACCTGCATGAACCTAAAAGATTTTTTTTATAATGACAGTAAAGACCATTTAATACTTTAAAATCTTGACATCTTCTAAACCGCAATCAAACCGGAAAATGAGGAAAAATTGTACAGCTCTGTCAGGCTTGGTAGACAAATGCTTCACCGCAGAAATACCACCCTAAAAAGTTTTACTATTTCCCATGATACTTATTTTTCTTCATTTTTAACAAGACGAATCTTTCCTTGTTGACGGTTGTCGAGGAAAAGTCGGAAATTCTTTCGATGCGTTGCTACACGGGGTTGCACACAAATTTATTATATTTCATTTTGACGTGGGATGAAGTTATAATAAAAGATTGCAATGCGTGTATGAACGTGGGCTCTGCAAACCAGTCGCATTGAAAATTGTTCCCGTATATTAAAGCAAGTGTTCGAAACTTCATTAGAATAAAAATTTTATAGTACCTTGTTGTAAATTCACCCAAATTAACATATTGAGCTTTATTATTGGCAAACTTAGCACAAGAACATCAGTCATCAGTATCTGAAGTTCCTGAAAACAAGTGTTCATTTGAACTACCAAAAGTGAGAAAGGTGTGCCTACAAAAAACGTACCAAGGAAAGTTGCTGTACATCACCACAACGTGCAAATTCTGACGCTACAAAATGATTATCATTAAATGTCCAGCAGTGAAGTGTTGAAAAAACGAAATAACAGTGCTGTTTCGTGGTATCGCTATCGTTAATTGAGAAAGGAAATCGATACAAGCAGGAAAACATCTTTGCAAGCCCCTGCTGGGTTAGGCCAAGTAGTTGTTGCAACATGAAATTGATGTAGTTTGTCAATACCTTCCGGTTGTTTTTTCGTTGACAAGATGAATCTAAATAAGTAGGCTTGAGTTGTGACCTAGAGCAGTGCTCCGCAACCGGTGTGCCGCGGAATAATTTCAGAAAATATGAGCATTACAGTTCGCTAACTCAAATCCTAGCGAGACCTCCTCTGTGGATTTATGTGGTTTTTGTGAAGTCAGAGTTGAAGTTTTCACAAACACACGGTAGGCCTGGTGTACAGCAGGCGAAGGTAGATGTTTTTCTGCGTTACTGAAAAGTCAAAATCCAGTCATTTAATTTACGCACTCCTGTTTACATTGAGAAGCCAGGCCAGTAGTTAGGTAATAAAGTTTGGGAGGCAAAATACATTTCAGGGGGAATAATTTTTTATTGTATGTTAGAAACATATTTTTCTGGACACATTAACATCTAGGAAGGCTATTGCCCGTGGCTAAGGTCCTGAGGGAAGCTCTGATGATCAAAGTTTTACCAAAGGAATTGTCTGAAACGATGAACGACTGTATCCACATTGTCAACTTTGTTGAAGCAAGAGCCTTGAATTCACGAATTTTTTCGTTGCTATGAGAAGAAATGGGATCAGAACATCAATCACTGCTGTTTCATACGTCTGTGCGTTGGGTTTCGGGGGGCAAAGTTCTCGCAAGACTCTTCGAGCATGAAACAAGTCTGTTCGTATAAAGTCAGAACTCAGCACAACCATCATTTGTATAAACATCTTAAAAATGGTCGTTGGATTGTTCAACTTGCACATATGACCGACATCTTTTAAAACTTGAATGAACTCAACATTAAAATGCAAGGCAAAACTGAAAATATACAGACATGTTCTGACAAGTCAAAAGGTTTTAAACAAAAAATAGTACTCTGAAAAACTGAGTTAACACGGGGATCATTGGAAATGTTTCCAAGAAGCAATCAAAATAGAACTATTGATAAAGAATTTGTTGGATTTTGCCCCAGAACACTTAACTTTGTTGCATCAGATATATGTCCATTACTTTTTCACAATTACTGTGGAACAATATGGTTGGATCCGAAATCCTTCTACGGCTATTGTTGAAATGTCAACGCAAGAATTATCCTTGCCTGTTAGGAAAAACATCCTTGAACTACGAAATCACAGCACTCCGAGATTAAAATTCAGCGATGTTCCACATCATCATTTTTTTATTTGTATTGAATTGTCATACTGTGAAAGCAAATTTTGAAAGTGGCTATTGAAATTCTTCTAAAGTTTTGCTCTAAATGCTTGTGTGAACAAAGTCTCTCAGCTTTGTTACTGATCAAAAATGACAAATGCTCCATGCTTATGAGAAGTTGATGGAGAACCTCGAGTTGCTCTTTCAAATTTTGAGCCTAATGTACAGCGATTGGTCATTAAAACAAGCGCAAATAACTCAAAATAAGCCATGAAGTGCATTGTTTACATTAGTAGTCCAGTTGTTGTTAATGTGCCAAGAATGAAAAAAGGTTGTGGAGCACTGGCCTAGAGCAGCCTTGGCTACAAGTCTGGAAGATGTTATCCAAATGTATACCGATTAACAAAGATTTTCACAAGGTCATGTTTTGTTCATTGCATATCCAAACCTTCTGAAACCTTCAATGCAATGATCTTAAGGTAAAGTTAGCAAGCAACATAACAATAAAGTGCACAATGTAGGCAGAAACGCTGCCAACAGCGATAAGCTGCAAAACAATTATGCAGAAACAACAACTCAAAGATCAGGCAATTAAATTACAGACAATCTTACAAAACTAAACTGTAACAGCATCGTCGCAACAAGAAGTCTTTTATGTAACTGACGTACCATTTATTACAAAAATGACAAATTGCGGTAACTGTGCCATAATGACTGAAAACATAGACAATTTTTAAGCCAAAGCACCCGAACCCGATGCCGGTACATCAGTACTTCAATGCAAAATGACTTTGCTTCAACAACTACGGGGCACAAAGTGCTTTCAAATTTATGTTTCGACTTTACTCAGATGTAAAAGCTACACGTCCACAACAATTACGAGAGGTTATTTCAAGCCATAAAATAGCGACCGAAAGAACTCATAGTTTGCTGAAAACATAGTTCCATTGCAACACACCAAGTACGAGTAAACTGAAGACAAACATACATAAAACGTCAGGTTCTAACAAGCTCATATCAGCAAAAAAGTTACTTTTTTAAGTGAAGAACTCAGCTGTAGCAACTCAGATAGAAAAGGATCAGCACATCGCTGAACAAGCTGATCGAACTTGAAATCATCTTGTCCGCTCTGCAATTGTGAAAAAAAAGTAAGAATATCCCTAAAAACATGGAATAGTTGTCGAACTCATTACACATGGATACAGAAGTTCCCAAAAAATAATAGCTATGTTAAAAACTAGGCATAACATAAAAAAATCCACAATACAACACAAAAAGATCAACAACAGCGTGGAATGCACTCCTTACGAGATTGCTAGTGCTCAGTTTTTCCAAATGTTGCAATAGGGATATTGCTCTAGTTACATCAACTTGGGTACCACTGATGATCAGCGTTTCATTCTTCTGTTGCTTGACAACGACTGAGCACGAGTACTCGATCCAGTTCAACCAGAACTTCTATGAAGTACAAAATATCATCGAACGTGAATAAATGGGCTTTTCCGTTTCAAGTACACCGCTTGCAGGTCGCTTCTACGTTTTGTGTCAGCAGCAATAATCATCAGGACCCAGCAATATTTTATTTTCTTGTAAGAGCAAGTATTTTTTACTTTGCCTGCCTAGTTTCTCCAGCGTGTACGTCCAATGACACAATAAAATGTTAGGACCTATGCTACGCACTATCGAGCCGGCAATTAAGATCACAATTGATAGTATCATTATTTTCGACCTTCTAACTAGATTCGAGCACGATAGCAGATGGACAACCGGCTGAATAAAGCAGCATAACTTGTTTTTTCAGCAAACGAGTAGACAAGGACGTGGCTGTTGAACCTTCACTAAATCTTACAATCATCTGTTTTTCACTGATCTAAGCCAGTGGTGCTTTTATCGCTGCCTCTTAAATCTTCATTATGTTGGCAGTGAGTTTGGTTTCACTGGGTTTCAACCCATGCTAACATGCTCCTGCACCAGTGTTACTTTCGGGGATCATCACTATCAGGTTATTTTCACTTTTTGCTCCACAAAACAGATCTTCGTTGGGACCCATCCTGACATACATTTAGAAGTAGCACAAGTTTCATAATCTTCTGTCATGGCTGAAAAATGTAATATATTCTAGAATCTGGATAATTACAAACAGTTTCACGATTTTCAGTGTTGCAGTATCACTAAACAGACAGCACAAACATAGATGTCACATCTATCCAGGAGCTTATTTTATATTGCATTTTTCATAACTTTGCTGTAAAATACTGCTTTTTTCATGCTCATGAGCTGAAATATTAACAATTATTAAGAACAGTGTACTAGGCTAGAATCCAAGTCTTTTGATTAGCTTTCCAGCATTGCTGGTTTAAAAGTTAGGGCCTAAAAACAACGAAATACTTAATTAATCCCCTAATTAGATAATTAATTTTGTTTTTTTTTAGGCCATAGCTTTTGAACCATATACGCTAGAAAGGCAATCAAGGGCACAAAAGACTCAGATTCTAGCCTAGTTTACAATATAAACTCAAGTCAAGTCAAAACTATTCCATCTAGCAGTTGAGGCCCAGGGCCAACTAACCTGAGCCAAAATGGCTCAAAATCTATCTCACTTATGGCGCCACCCACAACAAAACGGATTCCAAAACCAGGGTTTTTATACGGAAAATGTTAGGTAACCGACCCGCAGGGACCCAATTTCTCCAATTTTAGGGACCTGATTTTCTCTGATTCTAGGGGCCCAATGATAATTTTCTGATTCTAGAGACCCGATTTTCAATTCTAAGGACCCGAACCAGGTTCCTAAAACACCTTAAAAAATCTGCCAAAACCTAAAAATTTTTTTAATTACAAACTAGAGGACTTGCCACATCTTTTGAGGGTTTGAACAGCTTCTAACACAATCGACTGGCGAGTTATGGAGTTGCAAAGTGGCATGGAGATAACTGCTAATGTGGGAGCACAAAGTACAATATATTTGTACACAGGCAGCAAACAGGCTAATTTAGTGGGTGTGCTATACCACATTCTACCATTATGCAACTTTTGATAGAAAACTAGTGATATCAGGCTTTGTTGCACCATCATTTCAAAGTTGGCAATCGCTTATGCAAAGTTTGGATTCAAGTAAGAATTTACTTTCACTTGCCATCTGAATATGGTGTCATCTAATCATCAAACCACAGTATGGGCTAAAATTGATAAAAATTTGCATGGGTAGTTATCACAACAGTAGCCAATAGCTTGTTGGATAAACAAACCAAATTGCACACATGCCCACTACAGGTCATAATTATCATCAGTTTTGTTGAAACCTTATACTACCACCAATATTACACAATATATTAACTGTCAGCAAAAACAGACTACATTCAAGTAACAAACTGACTTAAGCATTTTAGATTACAAGGCTTGAAAGCTGTTTATATAAATGTTAACAATACTAGTACTGTAGTCAAATCCAAAGTGGCCCCTTCAGCTACATACTGCTTGTTACACACATACGATATTTGAAACTAAATTACAGTTATCAGATCGCTATTTATAATAAGATGAAGAAAAGCGGTGCATTATGCAACAGCTGCAGTTTTTGAAAATTGCCTATATTTTCTCTATCCAACACTCAGGCATTCATCTTGAAACAAAATTTGCACCAAAAAATTGAAGCTACAGTACTACCTGCAATCCAACAAGAACACAAGTTGGAAGATTATGTAGCCACAGATTATCTTCACAATCTGGATTGCACACTGCTTTCACATAAGCCTGTAAAGCAAACAATTTTTTTCTGGTATTTAGTCCTTCTTCTGGACACAGCAGCAACATTGCATCAAAGTCAAATCTAAAATCATTAAAATTAAATGCATCTGTAATAAACTGTGCTACAACTAACAAAAAGCAACAATCACATCCTAAAAAGGAAACAGTAAGAACTTATGACATAACAACTGTTGCATTTGTTCTTAAAATATGATTTCATACAACTGACATTAATGCATGATTATTAGATGCAATGCTTAGTCCGCAGATAAAATGTAAGACTGAGTGAATAAATAGAGTTTGTGCATAGGGAATTTGTCAATGAAAACCAGCCAACAATTGCACAATGCACCTACCGTATTTTTCGTACCATAAGGCACACCAGATTACACGCCACATTAAATGAAGCAAAACTCAGATAAGATTAACCCTTTAACGACCGCATGAGCCAATAAATTGGCTCGCAATTTTTTGGCCATAAATCGCCAGCTGCTAGAGCTAGAGAGCTGTTCAATCCCTCTACGGATTCAGCAAGTCTTCTAGTCAAAATTGAAAAAAAAATTTTCGGTTTCGGTGGGAGGTTTTCTGGAGGTGACGTCACAAAGAGGACATGTTTTGGAAATTTTGGCCATCTTTGGTCGGTCCTAGGCCCCAACACATTGATCCATTCTTTTGGCTCAAAGTTTTGTTGAAAACTAGGTGAAAATCCGCGTCTATGGAGCTCTTGATTGACTTGCTAGCACATCCGCGTCTATGGAGCTCTTGATTGACTTGCTAGCACATCTGTGTCTAAAACTAGGTGAAAATCCGCGTCTATGGAGCCCTTGATTGACTTGCTAGCACATCTGTGTCCAAAATTAAATTATTCCTAACTTTTCAGAAAAAGCATAATTTGCCCTTTCAGGCCAAACTTTGGCCGGCCATAACTCGGCAGCAGATAGAGCTAGAGAGCTGTTCAAAC
>JGI24021J15306_10008304_pt1 | contig 12766 bp, 7 predicted proteins | sample Ectturendosymbi1_FD_15306 | JGI IMG/M metagenome (IMG submission 15306) | reverse complement strand
TCGTTAGCCCTGCGATAGTCTGTTCCAAAGGCATATTGAAGATTTTTGCAAGGTTTTGTAAACCTCACATTGTTACATTACAGGCTGAAAAGTGTAGTTTGCACCAAACAGCAATGTTCATGGTCATTATAAAGTGAGATCCTCACGCATGGGCGTCAGAAGGATGTTTTCCGGGGGGAGGCAGTACGCGATTTTCCCAAAACGTTTTTCCAGGGGAGGGCCAAAAGTGGTGAAATTTGGTTTTTAACACTCGAAATTGAAAAAACAACCTTTTTTGCTAATAATTTCAAAATCCAAGGGGCGGGCCAAAGCCCCCCTGTCCCCCTTCCGACGCCCATGTCCTCATGGTCAAGCGCGCTTTATGTGTAAGAAATTATACAATACCATAAACCTTAGGAGAGTCTCAAGGCCAAAAATGCCACTGATGTTTGTTACCACAGATACTTGTTTGCGTGCATGATGATGACACAGGTGCAGCAAATGAAAGTCAGTTTTGCTGTTTCATGACCGGCACAGCTCAAAACATTCTTACTTTATCTCACTCAGTTTATGCTGTGGCTAACGCATGTTTTTTTAAGAAAACAACACTAACGACACCATTCATTTCTACAACAGAAAAACTTTACTTATGGATGAGAAAAATGCCACTACAAGGAATAGCAGAACATCAGAAGTTGATTGCACCATTTGGTAGGTGTTTAATTTCCATACCAGTTTAGAAATCTTCGATAAAAATCGATTGCAATTTTTCATATCAGCGTCAGCTGATATGCTTCGTTAACAGAATGCAACAACGCTTTAACAGATAATATATTACTTGTTTTTGACTGAACTCTTGAAACCGTAGTTCAAACCTGAACTTAAGTGCGTTTCTCATGTCTATTAAAGCAAAAACTTCATGAAATTGTGTTTTTGATTTCAAGCGTGCCTGGATAATTTTGCACGTTAATAAAATGCAGAAGGCTTGCCATAAGTCAGATATGGCGGAACAACATTCAGTTTGAAATTTCCACAGAGATACTGTAAGCATATTGACAGAGCGTTCACATTCAGCAACCGTTAGATGAAAAATCTCATAAAGTTTGTATTTGATTGCAGTTCCAAATAAAAATGGTCCATACTGGATTTGTGCTCTGAAATTTGCCTAATCTTATACTACAAATGTAAGATATGTGGCTGGTCTTAGTGAAAAGCCATTGCACCACGTCAAGGTGCCAGCCATCGCAATGGTTTCTTTTTTTTGTTTTTTGTTTTTTTAAGTTTTTTTTTATTTTTTTATTTTTTTGTTTTTTTTTCAGAAGAAATCTCTCATCAGACACACAACAAGTGCCTGATTCGAGCAAAGAAACTGATTCATCACCGAAGTGAGTCATAAACGCTCAACGTTAGGCGAGCCATGTTGATCAAAGTTTCTTTATCCTTCTGCTTTTAAATTTTTTTAAATATCTGTAGGGGATACAAACTTCATTAACCTTCAAATTAGTAAAAATCTCTCGGTCCTCTGTTAAGGTCTGGTTTATTGTTTTTTTTAGACTTTTGTGTTTGAGTAGTTTGCTTAGAAAATTCTTTTTTTTTTCTGGAGCAATTGCAGCGCGTATGCTCTTTTGTTTCTATTCTACTATCATTAATTGTAATTGGGGTGTTACAAGTTGATTCATTTATTTTAAAGCGGTTTTCACTCTCTCTTAATCTTTTCTTTTCCTTATCACTTAGTTTGTCTCTATTTACTAAAACTGCAGGCATTAGATCTAAAAAACGTCCACAATGAGCAAACTTATATATGTAAAGTCTTCGATTATCTAAACAAAAATAAACTCCGCATGGTGACCAAATAACTCTGCAATCCGGAAACACTATTGGTTGTTTAATAAAATTTTCTGCTGTATCATTTACATTGTTACCATTACGAAAATTAGGACTGATTGTTTTTTGAGTAAATTCCACTTTGCAGGGTGGTAGCTTCAACTTTGATTTTCGGTGGTTCGCCATAACGTTGATGCTGAATCACGCGCTGAGCGCCCTTTAAATACACGTTTCCTTTTTTCTCTGTCACTGAAGGGGTCTGCTGGAATGGAATGTCACCAAATGGAGAATCATTTGACCTTGTGCACTGTTCGCCAAGACCTAACCATTCATGACTTTCTTTGGGCTTACATGCTGACACCATACGACTGGATCACAAATTTTATTGGGTGGCATGCGGCCATTGGGTCATGCACAGAAACTTGGTTTCCACAAAATATTTTCTTCAACTTATCTTCACAAAGTAAGGGCCCTTCTTGTGATGTTATGGCTTCACTCACGTTTGATCAACCGTTTTGAAAATCATGCTGTTTTAGTCGGTACTGCAATGTATTGCAACATAACACCCGTTTTCTATACAAAGAATATTTGTGTATTCCTCTGTTAAATCAAGAAAATGTTTTGTATATTTTATTGCCTTACAGTAAAGATTTCAAATAAAAATTTTTCAACCACTTAATTGAATCTACCACCATGGTGAAGCTGCAATTTCTGAAAAAGTCAATTGCACAAACATAATTTTTCATCTTTTTCCAAATGTGTCTTTTTGAAATTTGTAAATACTGTTTGTTTATAAACTCGTATTTGTTATAAGAAATCCAGATGAGTCATAAAATGTGGAGATAGGTGCGATGCGCATGAATAGCATAGAAAAACATTATTGGTTTATTAACCCTCAGAACAGATGTGACCAACATCAATACAGCCACTTAGTTTTGATTTTTGTAAAACGACCTTTAATGTTTACCATAATACAGTACCTGTGGACGTGGCCTTTCAAAATGCAAGCAAGCTAAAACTATCCTCCTGATCGTTGGAAACATGCAAGCGCCTTTTTGCTGAAGTCTTTCATAACTTACGAAATCAATACAACCGATTCAGTCTGCATCGTACAAAAATACTAGGAACCAGGAAACGATCTTTGTTAAAGCGGAGTCATTTCTATCTTCATTTTGAAGAAAACAATGTTTGATCCAAATGCACTTGGGGAAAATCTTTTGCTTTACTTCCAGCCTGTGTACACTGTACAGTACATGGAATACCAGTATTATCTTCATTTTGTTTTGATGTGTTCACAAAGAAAAGAAAAGCCACCTGTGTGTATTTGGCCAACAAAAATATATTTTTTGATTTTTTCACAATGTGGTATAAGGCACATGTAAAACCTTTATGTAACATAAATTGTTGAAAAGAAAGACAGAACCGTTCATTTTACAGCGCGTTCATTTAAGCAAAAACTGATCTGCTTAAAAAAGTGTCTTTCTTTTTCCAATAGGTTGTAGCTCTTTTGGATAGCGATGCTAAGGAATATCCTTGAACTGCTGAAGCTATGCTTTACTTTGACTTCCTCTCCCCTTGATAATGACACTGATGGTTAAAACTCAGGCCATATACTAGCATCGTCAGCTGGTTCTTAGCGATATGTTGGGAAGATACCTTATGCGTGAAAGGCATAAGGAATTTCAATTTTGCTTTTTGGAAAACAGCTTTCCGTAGAAATGGGCAAAAACCTGAACTAAATTTATGAAAACCAGTTTATGCAAGTATGTGCTAACAACAAATTCGAAAGTTTTTTTTAGTAAGGCCAGAAGCTGTTTCATCCACAAAAGGCTTACTCCAATTTCGGTGAAGTCCCAACATGACGGTTTTTGTTTCGCGTCCTGACATTGTTTTTTAGTCATTCATTGTCAGTCAACTGAATGGCACCTAAACAAACAATTTGTGAAAAGCGATAGACTCACAATGCTTTTTCTCCTGCGTAGCTAAAACAAACCCTATTGAAACATATTTGGGCAAGGCAACCATTGCTTGGGAACAAATGTGTGAAAATACACCAGTTCAATTGTTTCTATTTCTGCTGCTTTCTTAGCATCTTTTTTCAAGGCATTAGGATTTGGAATGCATTTTTACAGGAAGGCTGAAGAGGGGAATACTATGGAAGTTGATGAATTACATATGCACTCCATTTTTGTGCAAAGTTGTGGTTGCTTCAGTTTGACAGCCTTTCCGTGGTCTTGAAATCCACCAGTACTCTTGACAGTAACTAGTTAGACAAAGATATCATTCAGTCTTCGAAATGTTGAGCATTTCATGTCTAACTTTATCACAACCTGTAGCCTTATCTAGTGTTTTTTATAAGGTATCAGACTCCCAAATATTTCCAACGGTCTCTCAAAATACAATGGAAAATTGCTTCACTACCACCATGAAAATTCACTAAAGCCTTGCTTTACCATCTCGGTACTCCTATAAAATGGTTGCGGCCTCTCAAAATATCTTTGCGGTCAGCAAGGCCAAACATTAGAGAAAAAAACTGGTCTTGCCAACTTTCAATGTCCAGACAGCTGCGTAGTCTTAGTCCCAGCGGTGATATTTTCTTACACCACATGCACCGCGGGGAGAGTGACTCTGTTCAAACGATCATTAAAGTAAAGTTACTGATTCAACGATCTCATCATTTTATTTTTAACAGAAATGTCAAACATATTTGCAAAAGTCACCTGAAAACATGCGGCAATGAATCAGTGACCGATGATCCAGTGAACTTCACAGGCTTTGGCAATCAATTACTGTAAACAGAGAAGTGATACTATCACCATAATCGCATGATTTGCATTAACACTGATATGAAGACTACAGATGGTTTTATAAGGAAGATGTTGGACGCATTGTTAATCTTATAAGAACAAAACCTTTGATTGTGATTTTGTAGTTATAAAAGAAAAATAATGATTGGCATGCCTCAGCACCTTAGACTTTGCACCAAACTTAGAATCAACAGGTTTCACGCTTGGTTCGCTAGAAATCCGTGCATAAAGGCTTAGGTGCTTTTCAAACTTGCTAATTATTACTTTTTACACGTATTATAACTCCTGGCTGCCTAACATTAAGTACAGAGAGCTACAACCACGAAAATGTTTTAAATGTCTTACCTGTAACAACGAAATTGTCTTACAGCAGAACCACAGACAACTTTGACATTTGGCTTCCATCAATAATTCGGATCTCGACAGGAGTTCAAAGGTGAACACTATCCGGTTTTTCGGTTGGATATCCGGCAAAAGAGTATGATTTCAACCGGAAACGAATATCCAAAAGCAATTTTTAAGTAGGAACTTTAATACGGATATTCGATCCGTAACGCTTCAGTCCATGCTTTGTGAATTGAGATTGTGAAATAAATGTTTGTCACTTTTGATCTCTTGGAGAAAGTTGCGCATTGCACAATCATTTTTTCATTATGAAATTGTTTGCAGGGCCCTTGTAGGTTTGACACAAAATTCATGTCGTGCATTCTTAAAATTACAATTTTGGAAAGCTTACGGATAGCATGATTTCAACGAACAAGATTCGGATCGGATGCGGATATGATCTTTTAAAAACAGGGTATAGGTTCTAGGGGCGGATCCAGGGGTATAAATTTGGGGCGATCGCCCCCTATAACTGAAAGAAGTAACTTTAATCATCACGATTTTGTGTAATTCGGAAAACAACATATCAAAACCAGTTCCGAGTAAGTCTTTCAACATGTTCGGATCCTCCCATTCTTCGCGATACAAGGCCATTCTTTCGTCCATTGTTTTGTCATGAAAAACCACTATCCGATCATCTCCTGAGGAGATGTCATTATTTACTAGAGAAACTAACAAAGAAGGAGTATCAACGCTGTGCGGAGTAGACTGTTACGAACAATGAAACGAAAATGCGAGAGATCGAATGAATGTAATTAATGCCCCGGGAGAGAATAGCACACCTGCTGTAACTCCTAAACATTGCCATTTGTGTGTGTGAAAAGTGTCCTTAGGGGCTGAACGTTGCATATTGGTAACATTTTGCAACTGTTTGTACAGTCTTTTTCAAAAATGAATGATTCAGTCACAAACTGTAATGAGGGTCATCGAGTCATATCTATCAAATCAAAGATTGCGAAGGCGCATATTCAAAATATAACACCTGGATAGGATTGCTTTCTTGAGAAGGCCAAATAAAGCTATTGCGGTAGAATGGTCGATACTTATCAGATCAGTTTCCAACTTAATTGATTATAAGCCGGTTTTTAGTGACACTACCAACATTTGCAGATGTACTTGCTCATCAGGCAACTGACTTTTTGAAAAAAAAATTTTATGACAAATAATGACCGAATTTGTGTTCGGAATTCCAACCAACTCGCAACTTCATTAAACGGCAAACGGTTTCTAATGAGCCCAGATAATAAGGGAAAACCGTGGTATTGGCCCTAAAATTAATTATTGACTATAATGAATATAGCGATAACTTCTTATACTACTTTTCGCAACACTGCAACGTATAGGTAAGTGTAATAGAGTCTTTCGTTGAGTTATATATTAAGCTCGAACAAGGCCAGGAATTCTTGTGTTTTACGAACAAGGCCAGGATTTATTATGTTTTACGAACAAGGCCAGGAATTCTTATGTTTTACGAACAAGGCAAAGTCCACAGAATGATGATTTTTGTTTCGCGACCTGACTCAGTCTTTATTTGGGTCATCATCAGCCAGGTGAGTGGCACATGAAGGAACAATAACTGAAACGCGATCAGCTAAGAATGTTTTTTCGTTCGCAGTTCAAACAAAATCTATTGAAATTTCTTTGCAATAGCAGGTGTGGAAAACCAGTCAGAGACCAACAGCCACATTTCTTACTGTTACCGCAAAGAGCCGCATCATGAACATGGGCACACATGAACATAATCCAGTCTCTTTCTCACTGACACATAGCTTTGTTCACAGGTGTGTCGCATAAATGCGCTGTCGTGTGTATGTGCTTGCACAAACCACCAAGCACATTTCCACGCAATGCATGCGTACAGTAGTGGTCTTTGTGAGCGTGCAGGGCGTGCAGGGTGTGCAAAATAGGGGCCCCCATTTTCAATTTACGCGCTTTACGGGTGACCCCATTTTTAGTTTATCCACTTTCAAAGATTTATGAGATTTTCTTTATGATTGTATTTTTATTATAATGATCACACAATAAAACTTAATTTGGTTTTCTCTAGGTTGTTGTTAATAATATGTTTTAACACATTTGGATTTTCAACCTGAAGATAAGAAACCAAACTGAAATGATGAAACATAATATCTTTCTGCATGATCAAAGGACAAGAGCCACCAGTCAAAATGCAAAAGGTCCTCAACCAACATGCTAGGGTCCCCTAATCAAAGGATAAGGAGGCCTATTCGTCTTTAGTTAAACATAAATAGCCTGTCTACTGTACATTCAAAGGACATGGGGCCCAGACAAAAGGTAACATGTATAAGGTGCCCAAAGAGATATGCGTCCCGCAATCAAAATTTGAGAGGTTTCAAATCGTTAATATAGAGCCCTTACTTCTATGAATCATTCTGCAATTAATTGGAAGGTTTAATGGTAACCTACTGTTATGGCATTTTTTAGCCATAACATGGATTCGAACAAATATGACAATAATGTTGGATTAAACGCAGACTTTAGTAGTATCTTCAGATACTATAATTAAAGCATGTATATGTGTGCGAATTAGATGAACAGTGCAATAACCTGTATAAATTAGTTATAGACTGTACACATTACGTAGTAGTGCTAAGTACTAATGTATTTTTATCGCGAATGATATTTACGCATATTTGCAACAAGCTAGTATAATTAGACAAATTAAAAGGTTTTCGAAAAGTAATGATTATTCTAAAAGCCATGGTGAAATAAAGACGTGGTTGCGAGAAACAATACAATTACCTGTAAGTGCAAATTTGGAAAAAGTACAGGTGACAACGATGTTGATTACAAGGTGGGGAAAAATTAACACTATAGGCTGATTAAAAGGCCAATATAAGAGCACAGATTAGGGGACGTATAGAGAACTACCATTAAAAAGATGAACACTGAAAAATGACTGACAGCGACTATTACAATGTTGATTGATAGCAACACTGAAGAAATTACATCGCTGATTGACAAGTCTTTGAAACTGTTGCGAAATTACCTAGAGCCGCAAGCATGACAATACTATGCAATTGAGTACGACCCGTATCACCCTAAGCAGGTGTGGTGTCGCAAGCGAACGGAAGTAGGAAAGCAAATTACACGCGTCAGTGACGAGCGTTGTGATTGACAGCAGTAAGTCTTGTGAAATATGAGCTCCATATTAATCGAACATTACAGAGGGTTAATTACAGAATGTGTTATGCTGCCGCTATCTTGATATTATTACTTGGCCAAAGTAAAAGCTAATAGCATTGTGTTGCCGATGTCCTAAGATTAAGCATTACTACCCAGTTGGGCTGAGACTAAGAACTCTATACTTCCAAAAGTAAAATTATCGCCAACCAGAAACTCGACGAGAAGCTTATAAAAATTAGAGGATTGGTAGAGAGACAAAAACCAAGGAGAAATGACTGTTGCAAGTAGAGCGAATCGTGTAAGAGTTGTGCTAGAAGCGCATTTGTTGTCGCAAGTGTTTTATTGGTGGTGTTTTATTGATTGTATTTGGTGTTTTAGTAACATGATGTTTGTATAGTTTTAAGAAGGAATTTAGGAAAGGGATATTACAAGTACTGATTAAGGCATAATCCATACAATAATCAATGACTGGATTACAGTATTGGTTAAGCATATGTTGAATGTCATTGAAAATGTAGCTGTGCTAAAATTACAATCGTTTTCGAGTTGTGCTGCCTAGTATCGAGTGAACAAATGTATTGTGAATGTGTCTAGTGTAAATATGTTGTTTTACTTGTACAGTGAAGTCGAACGCCTGAGGCATGCCTAGAAAACACCCCTAGAGTACCCCTAACTGTGACGTAGAAGTCAAAATGATTTGCAAACTTTGGGCAAGTGGAAAATAACAAGAACTATTGCTTAATCTCTGAAAAGTTTTGAAATCTGAAACAACGGGAAACCGCTGACTACGCAATCGCATGAGAAACCAATTGGGATTGCAACAACGGCAAAACAGCAGGTGCCGAAAGTCTCCAAACGAACAATACAAACGTGATAGAGTAACCCAACAGATAACGAATAATGTGGGTAACCTGAGTCTGGGGCAACACAGGAAGTTGACTGCAAGTAATCGCAGGAAGCGCACCAGACCAAAATGGTACCACAGGAAAATTAAGCAATGGTCGGTAGTAACGAATTGGAACCAGCAACATTGAACGAAGTCAATAAATACCCCCAGTAGGAATTACCAAAAGAGAGTTCGATCTGACGGTCTTAGAGAGAGGACGTGTTTCTGAACCAGCTAGGGTTTAGAATTTTCAAGGCGTTTGACTCACTGGAATTGCATTGTCATGTAAACCGTAAGTACTATGTTGTTGTATTACGTTTGTGGCGAGTTATATGCGCATGTATGGAAGTGTTAATGGAAATCATGTTAAGCGTAAGAATATTAGTAAACTCGCAATGCTTTTGCGCCATGATTACAAACCGTTGGTCAATAAGAATACAATGTTCGTACATAAATTAACTCCACCGCAGAGATTGCAGTAGCTATGATAAGAAATAGTTGCTGTCTTAACTGCGCTAGTGTGTTTTTGTCTGGCCATCAAAGAAGTAAAGGCTCTATGGCAGATTAGCTGCAATGGTGGTAGGCAGTTAGTCCAAAAGAACTCACGAACTGGGAATTAGACACACGGTGCAATTATGAAAGTTACAACAGCTCTGATCTGCCTAATCTGGTTTAGACACGGGCATCTAAAAACCAGATTAACAGCCTACCATTCTTGCTTATAAATCTAATAATTACCCAGCCTTTAAGCAAAATAACGTGCACAAAAAGCCATTGCAATAAACCTAATTTTTAAGCACATAGCCTATCAAAGGTTTGTATTTTTGTGATATTAACTTGTTTATGTTTTTACTGCCAAAAGTGTAGTGACTGTAGCTTATAAAGGTCAAACCAACCTTGAATTCTGAATAAAATATGAGTCAATACTGCATATTTCATTCATTGCAGTCTCATCATCAGGGAAGGATTTAGGGAGCGCGGGTCCCTAGGCCATCATAGTTTTTGGAACCTCATGCAAGTGTGACCTATTCGGCCGCTTGTCTGAAAAGTGTGAAAGTATGCCCCTCTTATGAGTAGTGCCCCCTCAAAAATCTCTCTTTTGTTGTGGTGACTTTGGTTCTACCGTTAGATCAGCTATGCCCTACCTGCGGCCCAGTCGAATGTTTTGTGCGCCCCAGTTTAGACTTTTGCTGTAGTAAAAGTATCCTACATACTGAAACCTGTCCTTATCTTGATGATCTTGAATTGACATTTTTGATGCAATTGGTCCTCTGTGTCATTTTATCACGTCTGTTACCATTGCAGTTAGGATTCGAACGCCTTCAGGACATTAGCTCAAGCTAAATATAGTTTGCTAAGAACAAAGTAACCCATTCGATGTGTATCCCTCATTAATATGTTTTTCAACGTGCGGCCCTGGTTAAGAGAGAGATATAATTTTTGGCTCAGTAAGTCATATGATTGGACATAGCTGCGTTAGATCTTCAACAGAAATTGAAGCCTTTCCTCCATTCTTCTGAAAAATAAATTGCATTGCAAGCTTTCTTGCAATTTGTAGCTCTTTCGTGTAGTTCAGAAATTATCTTCGTTAAATTTCCTGATTTCAAGCGTTTGTGTTAGATTTGTTTTTCGGATATATAAATTTTCAGGCTGGACCGTGTTGCCGCCCTCGAAAATATCGTCTAGATGTCGATCTGATTACCTGTACGTAAACTCCTTGTTTATAGCACTGTAATAATAGCCACATATTTTATGAACCAAACAAGCACAATCCATTCGGTAGACACAGGGCTTATTTATGCCGTTTTGAAGTTGCCATTTTCCAAGCAATACAAAATGTAGTGTTTTAATCCACTATCTATGGCATAGGCCGATGGTAAACAGCGTGAAGACAAGTTTTACGCAGCAGCAAAGTATTGTCGCAACAACCTCAGTTGAACAAATGAAGTAAGCCCAATGCAGACACGTTTTTCCAAGTAAAGATCACGAGAAACCGTTGTAGCTGATTTAACTAACATATAGAGCAGGGGTGGGGAACGTATTTACTATCACGGACCGCATGAATTGTGTATTATCGCTGGCGGGCCGCAAATAACAATTTATTTTATCCTAAAATTCTACCTTTAACTGTGGGGAAGAGCGACTTCTCTCGACTTATTATCTAAGTATCTGCTTATCACAGAACTTCATTTTGACACGATGTTGTACTCTTACTTGGGTATAACGAAAATTCTGATGCGGGCCATATCAAACGTTCACGCGGGCCGCAGGTTCCCCACCTCTGATATAGAGTATCAACAAGCAATCTCTGTTTAGGGGAAATCTTGTAAAAACAATCAAACGTAGGATCCAACATTGACAATATTGCTTTTCATCGGAGTTTTGCAGTGTCTGGTGGTCTTGCTTTGTTGCGAGCTTTTTGTCAGTGGAAAATTGAACATCAATTAAGTACACTTTTTGTTTTTTGATTTTTTTTCTTTAACTGCTTCCATACAGACGGCCTGCATCTCTCTCACTCCCAGATGAACAGTATTGTCGTGTTGTTACAGTAATGATAAGAATTTAGAGCAGACATTTGCATTTCCGATCGTTATGCCTCTGCACAGTTTTGCAAATTTTTACTTAATACTGAGTCATTATAGCAGCGGTTCTTAACCGGGGATACAAAGAACTAAAACAAGGGATACGAAGCACCACATTTTTTCTGGGATACAAGCCCTGAAATTTAAACTCAGGCATACGCGCCCCAAAAATTAAAAAATGTTTTGTCGATTGTTGTGAGTGCAGTAAATTTTGTCAGAGGCCAAGCCTTGAATCACCGTCTGTTCAAAGTTTTTTTGTAACGAAGTGGGGGATCAACACAATGTTCTTATCCACACGGAAATGAGATGGCTATCCCGTGGTCAAGTGCTTATTCGTGTTTGAACTGTGCAAAGAAATCGAGCAGTTTCTTAGAAATCGAGGTAGTGGCATAGTAGGGCACTTTGAAAATAGATAGTTCATTATGCCACTGGCATACCTTGCAGATATATTCAGCCACCTCAACGACTTGAACACCTCCATTCAGGGAACAGCGATAAACATGATCAGAGCTAGGAAAAGCATATCTGTCTTCACTAATAAACTTTCAATCTGCATTAGTTGCATTGGATCAGGCTACTATGCTAATTTTCTACAACTTGATAAAGTTTCCAAAAAGGGAAAAATATCGTTGATCATTGTCAATGAAATATAAAAGCGTTTGCAGGTGTTACGGCAGTCCTTCCAGTGATACTTTTATCCAGGAAAGTTTCTGATTCACAGGGTTCGATGCAGCACGCAGGACCCATTTATGTTTAACCTAAAATCTACGGTATGGATGACAATGATGGCATGAAGGAAGATCAAGCTGAAATGAAAACCAGTAGAAAAATTGAAATGAAGTTCCATTCAATGCATTTAGGTACCTCATGGTGCACGCAACTCAACACTTTCCCGCAGTTAGCAAAGACATCTTTGGAAGTCCTTGTGCCATTTGCAACAACCTAGTTACGTGAAAGCAGTTTCTCAACTATCTTACACGTCAAAACCAAGGCGAAGAATCTATAAGAGCCCGGCGATGACATGCAAGTGGCTATCTCAAACGAAGAGTCTTGCTACAGCATGATTATTGAAAAAAAACAACAAAAAAGCAATTAACTATGTTTGATTGTTGGTGTACTTCGTAAGTTCATTGTATCGTTATATTCGTAGCGATGAA
>JGI24021J15306_10008303_pt1 | contig 12768 bp, 12 predicted proteins | sample Ectturendosymbi1_FD_15306 | JGI IMG/M metagenome (IMG submission 15306) | reverse complement strand
CATTCTGCAGTGGTGACGTGACCACAGATTGGAGCTCTCAGTGATCTTGCAAGGAATACGTTCTGCGTGATGGCAACTAGCGCTGCTAGTGAACGAGTGTTAATAGTATGGCTGGCCATGTCGTGAATAACAGAAGAGCAAATTTAAACAGTTCGTCAGTGAACGACATGCTCTTTTTCACCAGTGCTCTTAAAGCTAAGAAAGAAGCGCTGAAGGTTGACTAAAAGGTTTCACAGTTTTAGTTCATAGTGTTTTTAAGAGCTTCTGATGCCGTTTAAAATGAACCACTGAATAAAGCCGCTAGCGATGAAACACGTTGCATGAGCTTTTAGTGGTTTTCAGACACACAGTGACAGGTACAGGTTTGGGACGAAAACAGCGTGGGGTGTGCGCGGGTTGGGAGGGCGCGCGGGGCGGAGGCGGATTAGAAGTCAGCGGGTGCGGGACAGGAGCGGAAAAGATTTCTCAAATTCCTGTTGGTGAGGGCGGGTTTAAATTTTGCTCGTGCAAGGCGGGAGCAGACAAAAATTTCAACTCGCTCAGGACTCTAGTCTTACAGTATATATTACAGGCATGAAAAGGGGTTTTCATTCCGACAGCTGTTGGGTGTGCCACTCATCAGGCAGTTTTCTCGATAGGTATAGACACGGTAAATTTTCTAAAAGATTCCTTGTGTAAAAATTTTATAAAATACTTGAAGTAGTTTTCAAAAATAATTTTCAGAGTTCGGAAAAGTAAACTCACTTTTATTGAGTCACGCGTAATAATACGGCTTGTTTCTGTGCCGGAAATGTGGTTTTACCAGGTTAGCGTTGCTTGGACTCATTCAGACACAGGTTGAATTTGTTTTATAGATCACTATTTTAGAATTTTAATGGGCAAGTAAGTATGTAGCAAGTGATACCTATACTTAACAGAAATTGCTAGCACGTGAATCAGTCAAATGTATGTTCGGAAAATTCTTAAAATACTTGAAAATTCCTATCGTGACAGCAAAGCTTTCAGACGATTTTTTAAGGAAATATTACCCGGATACCTAGGAGGAACAACAATCATGTGCCTACAGCCAAGTCACTAAAAACAGCTGATTACGGTTTTTTACTTCATGCGACGGCAATTTACAAACAGGTATTAAAACACAGAGTGTCAGCTCATCCAAGTACTAATTTAGGCGACTAGTATTTTGTAACTTTATCATTCGCTCCACACAGTCTAGCGGTACTTCACCCCTGGTAATGTTTTAAATCTCTCAGGATTTGTTTGATGTTTCTTGGGAGGTGACAAAAGTCAAACAAGAGTGATTTCTTTTCTTATGTTTTCAGGTAGCCAATTTTAGATTGTGCCGGTTTGATGTTCGATAATAATTTGTTTTGTGGTATCAATGTAATTGAGAAAGAAGAGATTCAGAATCATGCATTTGTCAAACCAAGTGAAAGTAGCAGCAAGGACAAAAATCATAAAGAACAACTCGAAATTAGCAAATCGGCAATTGTGACAATCAAAACTAAAACATTCACTAAGTTTTTGATAGCGGACATAAAGTGATGGGAACCCCCCCTGCATGTTTTTCACTTTTCACAAAATTTTGGTGCAAAAATTAAAATTCTTAATTGAATGAGAAATTATGCTTAAAATTTTGAGTATTTTACGATGTTACACATTTACTGTAAACTCTGTTAAATGTTTAATGTTTTTTTGCCTTTCACGCATACCCCAGAACAGAGGTTCTTAAGCTTTTTTTGGTTGCATCCCCTTCAGCGTTGGTGATTGTTACTCGTGCTTCGCTTGATCTCCAAATCAAACACAAAAAGCAGAACAACAATTCATTTGCCATTATCCTGTTTTTCAATAATATGCCGTTACCATATACTCGCGCCCCCCTTGCGAACCTTTGACCGCCTTGAAGTGGAGCTCGAGACCCAATTTAAGAACCACTGCCCTAGAACATGGTGTGCACATGACGTTCTTAATTTGTTTTACTTATTATCCATTACGACAGGTTCGTTATTACAAAATTTATGTTAGTGTCATCATTATACTTCAAGAAGTCACAGGGAATCATAGCACATAAAAGAGAAATACGCCGGTCTGAGCATTCTATTCATCGGCACAAGTTACCAAGATTGCCAAATTTACAAAAAATAACAGCTTATCGTACGGTGGAAATTGCAGGCAGTTAACGGAATTTGGAGCTTGCAAAGGACCGTTGTTGGGAAACTTGACTAGAGTTTCGCAGTTGTCGGCAAAGTAACCCCACGGAAGCATTTCATCCTCAGTAACGTTTGAAAACCGACTGATAGTAATGGAACGTGGCTGAGCACTGTAAAAGTGTAGAATCACGTAGAAGACCTGCGCGAAAAAATAAAATATGTAACAGTAACAATGACTTTTCGCCACTGATGAGTCACTTGTTCAGATGTACACAACTTCAGCTAGATATTCCAGATTTAATTTTTTAAAAAAACGTTTTGCATTTTATTCGAGATAATAGAGTGATATAAAATTTTTTTCATCACTTATAGTATTCTTTGATGATATTCAAACACTAAAACTTAACCACTGTGAACGATAGATTTCGTTCATCCTCAACATAACCACTTGACAAGAAATGCATAATAATCGCCCAAAACGTAGCAGCTATTTCCAAACTACAGTTAAAGCGCATGCAATACAGATAACGGCAAACCTGATATTCCCCATTTTCTAGATCGATGGTCATAGTCAAACCGCCAGGCATGTATAGGTCGTCGGACGATACCCAGGTAGTGGAACTATCGCCGTCGGTGATGTAGTCAAGAGGATGAGCATCGCGATCGAGTCTTTCTTGACGTTTGGAATAGGTATCTGGAACGCCATTTGGTATGCAGAACCTGCATTTATAAAAAAAAAACTTAAGAAACATTTTGTACATTGCCACTGAAACGTTAGTGGAATCGGTCATGGTTTTCGTGGGTGATAAAAATCAGTCCACCACTGACACTGTCCGTTGCACAAAGGTTTAAACGCTGGTTGTTTGTACCTTAGGGTCAGGGAAACTGGTCCGGACCACATACAGTGCAGTAAGATTTCTCATTACAATTTATTTTTGTAATTTTTGAAGCATAAAATTAGAACAGATTTCTGAACGTCAAAACTAAAAAAGTCTTTAAAAATGTATCCATGGTTTATTTCGAAACGTTTTGTGGTTGTTCCTAATCCCTTTTAAGTCGGAAACAAAGCAACGCTAAGGCAAGCATTGGCCTTTGTGAAGTAGAAAAATTAATGTGACGTAAAAAACTCTGAAAGCAAGTCTAAGACTACTGGACATTGTCGAAAACGCTGAAAACAAAAGTGAAACTGCCATTCATAGGTGCTGGAAGCAGGGACATGTGATGCATCCCTTCAAATATTTTGCTTTCGTGCAAACATCATTTCAAACATGGAAAAAAAAATTCTGTCGAAATTGTAATCTTTTTCAAAAGAAATTATTTGTCAATTAAATCTTTTTTGATATTATTGGGGCTAAAAGTACATACGATGTGTCTTTTGTTACGTAGAGAAGTTAAATCGTAAAATTTTTTGAAAAATCTACTTTTCGGGCATGAACATACTTTTTCGCGTAAAACGTTTTAGCCTGTCCAAAATTAGTTTGCCTCCCTATGCCAATACGGCATACAAGAAACGTTTCTTCCTAATCGAAAAAATAATTGAAAGAAATCCAGCAAACGCCTCGTTTTCAAAGAGTTTTTGTTCATTTGGGCGTTAACTATTTTTCTATGAATCCATTCGTCAATTCAGTAATTGCCAATGAGAATGCTACTCCAATGCGCGATTACGCGCTAAATCGGTTCATACCTAGGTTAAGATGTTATCATTTCTTTTTATCACACAGTTTAGAGTTAACTTTCAGATTCCAATTTCAGCCTTTTGAATATAACCAGGTATTCAGATGCTGTTTGTGGCAACAAAAAAAAAGTGAAAGCGCAAAACCGCGAAAAGATCAAAATATAGGAAAAAATGTTTGTAAGCCCTATAGGCCTATAGCTTTCTCCAATTTCAACGAACGGTTCATAGCAACCAAAAGACATCAAGAAAAAGATGATAAACCTCTCGGGGTCAAGCCTGAATTTCACTGAAGTCTGGATGACCTTGTACTCCCCGAAACTCAAAAAATTGTGAAGGTAAAATTAATTAGGGCTTGGCGTCTCATCTAACTCCGGAAGTGGCAAAGTTAGGGTCAGGCCAAAATCTTAAAGATTAAGGCATCTCGCCCAAACCGACACCAGTGACGATTTTAGAATTAGAAAGTAGAGGGGGTACTGCGGGGCCAAGGAAAAAGTAATGGAAGGCAACATGAATGTCTATCCTGCATGGTGATTTTGCCGTTGTTTTGAAGGTTAATTTGCTATGATTAACCCTATCAAACCCAACATAGGCTTGCGAATATCGTTAAATATGACCTAGAGTTATTATTCAGAGACACCAAAACGCTACTAGACGCAATCGCACACTTGCACTGCTATGTCGAATATTCTGTGTTAAGCATGCAACTTCCACAGCACTACACCTGTACAACGAAACACTATTTCTCCTACACAATTGCCAGTTATGTCTTCCAAGCACACCAGGTACGTCTCGAAAGATTTTTACAGAAAATTTCGTACTAGTAACTTCCAGTTTGACCATACGATGAGATAAAAAAGCTTTAACCTATTCAATTAAGCCAGCCACTATAACCTAAACTACCATCTCGAAACAATCATTATTATGGAGAAGGACCTCTTAATCTGTTCCAGTTGACACAGCCTGACAAATTCTTGCAGCAATTCTGCTGTTAAGTTGGAAATTCTTCTCATAACTTGACACTTTTGGGGCAATTTGTTTGCAGTTTAAAACACAGTTGTCAGCTGTTTTTTAAAATGCCTCTCTATCAGAAGCGAAGAAAACGCTCAAAATAAGCCAATATTATAAAATATTGCTTATCACCATAAAACGTAGCCAAATCACTTTCACTTAGCGTTCATGCTGCCGTGCTAAAACACTAATTCAATACTTGCATGATTCAAGCTCGTCGCCAGGTTTGGGTCATTGGGGAGGACAAACAACAAGCGAGGGTCATTTCAATCCAAAATAATGCAATGAAACTAAACTTGCAGGAAGACAATGAGGGGGACATGTATTGTCCTCAGTGCTTGCTCAAAAGTTCTAAATTTTAGCCAATGACCAAAAAACAACAAAAGAAAGCTACATTCGATTCCAAATTACGTCAAAAATCAACAATGAATCACCACTATCTTTCCAAAACAGCATATTTTCACTACAACGTTAAACATGCAAAGAGGAAATTATAATTGAATAAAGTAGGGGTTGGGAACCTGCGGCCCGCGTGACCATTTAATGCGGCCGTATCAGAAAATTCTTTGCTCAAATTAGCACCCAACACCTCATGGAAAGGAAGCTCCAAAATAAGCAGATAGTAGTAGTATGGCAGAGCCTCTACGAGAGAGAATGATCGCTTTGAAATGAACGGAGATAGTTCATCTCCAGCGAAGAGTGGCGAGGAGTGCACGCCAGGCAACTTTGGTTATAATTTCCCACTTGGAGGACGAGAATTTGAGCTGCCATAGGCTTCTGAAACATCTCTGAAACGCTGGAGGGATTGGCAAACACACGGAGTACTTGAGATCAATTTACCATGGAGAATGCTTTCTGTAAACGAAACTCAGAAAGACGCCAAACGTGACAAAACCAGTGGAAACGCCTTACTTTCAGATAACTAAACAAGAAACTACAGACAGTGAGCTGCAACATGAACTCTTTTCTGATCTTGTCCCTCTACGGCACACCGCAAATACTGCGAGGCATCGCATGTGAAAACTGTTAAGTTATCTTTCTTGAAGCATGTATGTTGGCCACGTTTCGGAGCTGTAAAGAAGATTACTTAATAATTGATATGCAAGCCTTGTAGATGTTGCTTTTAGTGCGCAATGTAAGGCGTGCATTGCGCCATGGTCTGGAGCTGAGTCGACTGAAGTCGATAGCAGCTTTCCCTTTTCTGGACTCAATTTCTTTCTCAAGAGAGCAGATGTTGGACATAAAAGAACCAAGGTACGGTCCATTGGAACTGAAGGCCCGTTTCGATGTGTGAAGCAATAGCAGAAGCGTCTGCAAACAACAGTTCACGTATCAGGATGCACTGAGTGTGCGTTTTTGCAAGCAATCTTGCAATGTTGAAAAATCCGCGCGGGCAGACAGAAAAACTCCATCAGTGATGATATTTTTGTCAATGTCATGGAATGCATGCTTTAGAACAGCAGAGAAGAAGATTCCAAATAGAATTAAAGCCAAACCTTGCCTTAGGCCACTCTTCAACTCACAGGGTGACGACAGAGCAGCTTCAAATGAAATACTTGCTTCCATATCGTCATCCAAGATGCAACGACCTGTCAAGGTTGAGAAATCTAGGCGGACAGCCCATTTTTGTAGAACGATGTATAGCGCTTTTGTGCTGACCATATCAGATAGTTTGGTAAATTTACCAAAGGCGACGTGCAGCGGGCGTTCTCACGGCACTTATGGATTTGGCACAGGGAGAAGATCATGTCCGCAGTAGATCAATTGCGGCGGAAACCGGAAAATACTCAGAAAAATGCAAAAAAACAACCTACCGAAAACCAAAAGAATACTAAAACCGTAATGGAAGCCAAGGCTAAGTGAGGGCCCAATTTTTTACATTTAGGGGGACGAGGGCGATTCGCCCTTCTGGCCATAGCCCTAGCCAAGGGTGCCATTTCCCCAAAATTTCTAACATATCTTGTCATTTTGTGCGTTGAGAGGCGGTGTCCCAAACAAAGTACTGTTGCTCGCTTAAAGTCAAAAACTTTGGCCCCACAAAAATATTTGGCTGGCTACGCCACTGCCTCTGGCCCCCCGTCTGTTACGCCACTATATAAAACTACGTTGCTAGTTAGAACCAGTGGCGTAGCTAGAGTGTGGGCTGCCCGGGGCGGCTCTTGAGTTTGGCGTCCCCAAGCCCATAAAAATACATATTGCACAGTGACTGACCCTTAAAGCTTTGTATACGTATTAACCAGTTTGTGCACCATTATCATATTGCAGTACTCTCACATCCTCAAATATGGTATGCTTTAAATACACGTCAAGAACTTAAAACATTGTAAGTAACAGTAAAATAAAAAGCAAAAATGACATATAGGGAAAAATAGTCAAAAAAGTGCAAAAATTAGGACGATCTTTATTTCTGAAATGAAACCACAGTTTTCTACACAGTAACGTTTCCTGCCTTTTTGTTGGCAAATTCTTCAATGGCAATGTCAAAATTTATTTTATCTCTCAATTGTTGCACTATAAACAGTGTGGCAAGATTTCTCAACAGCAAGGTGCTCATACTAGATCTAGTAATTGTTGATCAGTTTTAGTTTCGAAAAACTCCTCTCCGCAATTGTTGTAGCAACACTAACGGCAATTGGGAAGAAAATCCGCAGCATTATCACCAGGAGTGTAGTGGGGCGGGAACGCGTGGGAACGGCGTTCCCACACCTTTTTCACGTTTTGTTTTAAAATGAGTTGGAAGCTATTTTAAAATAGCTATTTTTTGGATGCGTTCCTACACCTTTTTGTTTGTATTACGTCCCTGGTTATCACTTACCCACTTTACACTGCGTTGTTATCGGATTGACACGTGAGCGATTCGTTGCGCTTGGCTTACCTTCGTGAACGCACTTGCGAACTCGATATTGGGGCGTTTTTACAATGCAAGGACTCAAAAGATTTGTTTCGTGCGCTTGGCCTATGGTATTGCGAAAGCTGGGGAATAGGTGAATATGAAAAGGTGAAAGCTTATTCCACTACACAAAGTGCTCTTTGTAGATGTTGTTGGAATCGCCGAGATGTGATTTTATTTAGTGCTGTCCGAAAAATAACAGCCAGCAGAGAAAATCGTGGAGAATTGCTGGGCGATGAGGTCTTGAAAACTGTGTCGCATCGTAATTGGAGTGTTCAACAGGGTTGCCAGATTTATTTTTTCAAAAAAAGCCGAACCTTCAGTAAAAAATGGCAAAAAACGGCCAACAAAATTGCTGAAAAAAGCCAAACACTCAAGTAAAAACGGCCAAAAAAGAGCCAAACCCTTCAGTGGACAAATCCAAATTTATTAAGCAATTTGACCCCTCACAACTCAAATTCACATAAAAACACATCTTCTGCACCCACAACGCCCCCACAAAAAGCAGTTAATTCAAACCTATTTTTAGAATTTGTCACTTAAGACAGAAAAATGCCAAAATTTTGTTCTTTTTCAAAAACATTTAAATAAAAGCACCTGAAAAATCAACAGTTACTTTAGCATCATCACTCTAATTTTGAATACTTCAAAAGCAGCAGAGCTTGCAGTTTACTGTAACAAATCAAAATGCATTCAAATACAAGTTCATTTTCTGCCAACACTGAATACAATAGCACTGAGGTGGCCAACCTGCGGCTCGTGAGCCACATGCAGCTTTTTGCCCGGTTTCATGCGGCTCTTACGTAATTATATAGGCTACCAGAAGTCCCACTGAATAACATAACAATAAATGCCTTGTAAAGTTCTGTCATTATCTTGTTGGTGGTGTGTGATATTTGCAATAAATCTAGCTAAGCAAATATGTGTGTGAGAGAGGCAAAGATGGGGTTATGTTCTTCATGTGCGCCCATGTGCATGATATGGCTCTTTGCTGTAACACAGTAGGAAATGTGGCTATTGGTTTCTGACTGGTTGGCCACCCCTGCTATTGAATAGCAAGACATACTTTTAAACGAATGGCCACTTGATAAAAAACACAGGGATTGTGGACATAAGACATAATCAAAATGCTAAATAGGCTGACACTTGAATGCATAGGCAGCAAGGTAAGATTCACTGCTAGGTAGAAACTAGTTGTGTGTCGCTTCAAAATGTCACAGTTAAAACTATAGGCATGGCATTTTTATAAGATCATTCGGAAATGAAGAAACACTTATTTTCCTAAGGATAACATAATTCGCCCAAGTGTAAACACCACATGGCACTTGGCACAGAGTTTGTTGACGGCATACAGTGGCAACTTAAACAGAACTGTTAACACTGATTAGTAACACAGGCAGTTTTTTTTAGCTTGAATAGGCTAATCTGTTCCGCGTAAGTGGTTATAGCATCAAACAAGTGCAGAAAAGGTTGCACAAGACTTAATACAAACCACCCAACATCTTTTCCGTTCGAATCCCTTATCATCGGATCCCAACCTACCTCTGCTAGTTGGATTCGCTGGAATAGAGTTCCCAAGGTTATTGGGCTAGACAATATTTCTCCACACGCACGGAATCCATTTTGACGAGTACAAATCCAACCACACATTTATTAGATTTACACAGAAATGTTTTTAGACCCAGCAATGCGCTTTTACTCGCAGGTACAAAATTTAATGCACTTCCAAAAGCTTAGAGTTCACCACAGCCACAGGTTGCCCACAGTCATCCACCGTATTCCTACTAAGTTCTATAACGTCATATAAGGACTACGATCAAACGTCAACAACGATCCAACACTCGATCAATCAACGGTGTAGTGAATCAGTAAAATTTGACATCAAGTGAGTTGATACCGTGTTGCAGATTCATGTAAAAAAGCCTGTTGATACAACCAGTAGCGGACACAGGATAATTTGGTGGGGGGATGCGACATCGATTTGCAATGAACCCAATGCTTCACACACAGGACCATATTGCGTAAATCAGTCACTTTCGCACACGTACATTTACGAGGAAACAAGTCTAAGCTGGTTTAGAAGAAGCTTGAGTGATAAAACTGGTCAAACTTTAGCACTGCACTGCTATGGAACCAACAAGCAATGTGACACAACAAGGATCTGACGTAGTCACTGACGCCGACGTAGGTACCAGTGGCGTATCTAGGGTAAAGCAGGCATGGCACATGCCATGGGCGCCACTTTGACGGGGGCGCAAAAACTACTTGGCAAAATAAAAATTTGTATTTGCAGTTTGTTGAACCTCTATTTTGCGCCCCATGCAACTATAAACTGCAAAACTGCATCAACACAGCGCGCCCGTATCTGATGTATTAGGTCGGACGTGTTGCGCCAGCACCAACAAGCATTATGACAAATCTGTGATACTGTGACATAACACAACGGTCAGACATTGTGACAGAAAAAGAATGGTCGCTTGCCATATCTACAGGACATCGTCCTTCTCGCGCTATAACAGGGGTTCCAACCTTTCACTGACCATGCACCCCTTCAGCATTCCGACAGATGAGCATGTACCCCTTCTGCATTTCGAAAGATAAGCATGCACCCCTTCAGCATTTCGACAGATGAACATGTACCTCTAAAATTTCTTATGACAAAATATTTCATCATGATTAATCACAGATATATTTAAAAATAAGTATACAACGGCTTTTGAAAATAATGGTAACTGATATATGTATAAATATTTGGAAATCAAAGATTCTCTTCTATTGCTAAAAATAATGTACCCCTTCGGATAGGCAAATGTACCACTAAGGGTACATCTACCCCAGATTGGGAACCTCTGCGCTGTAACAAAGGCTAAGTCAGTCCGTACCAGGCCCGTAACCAGGGGTGGCTAAGCCCCCTCTAAAAACTTTTTCGCCCCCCTGGAAAAATGTGTTGGACATAGTCTAAAACTATTGGACATAGTTTCAAAAATGTGGGCTCCTCTCAGAAAACTCTTCGCCTCCCCTAGTGTCCCAAGCTGGTTGCGGGCCTGGTCCGTACTGCTGCATTTCAAGCAAGACGATATTAGTCAGAATCTGGTTAGGTCGAGTTTGAGTGGCTATGAGAATCTTGACTGTTACGCAAATAACTGATAACTGCTGTTGACATCTTACAGATTTACAAATCAGTTAACTGCTGCGGCCCACTCCGACTTCATGAAACTTCTTCGATGGCCACTAGTGTCCGAAAGATACTGAATACAACGCCCCAGTCCGGAAAATAAGGTAGAGATACTGTAGTCCTCAAAAAATCAGCAGTTAGTATCGTTACCGTGCCAGCTGGGCAAAAAAATGTTTACTCATGAAAGAAGAGATTTATTAGTCTTGTTTGGAGCTAGCTTCTGTCCAAATGTGGCTTTCTGTTCGATGTCCAAGGCCTTTGTTACAGTTGTGACTGTGAGTGACAAGTTAGGAGCTGTGTGTACAGTTCAAATGTGAATGGCAAGCAATTATACGAGAAGATTCTAGATTGCAAAATGCTACTTTCAAGTCGTGCAATTTAAAGTATCGTATCCTGAGGTCCTCTTGACATTCTTCGCATTGCAAATTTGGTACACGAAAAGCGGAAGTGCTAAATAGCCTTGTAATGAAAATCACGGCCAATGAAAAAATAGCCTTATAATGAAAATCACCGCCAATGCTTTGCAAATAATGCTGACGATGGCAGTTATATTTATTGCAAGCATCGAGCGGTCTTTCAATAAACTAAAACCGGCACTTTAACACCTCCAGGCCTCAATGACTAACAATAAGTTAGGGCAGGTTGTGTGATCTAGCTTTGATGACTATGGAAACAGAGAAAGCTGACTTTGATGAAATCATAAACAAATTTGCTAATGGCACGAAAAGTGCTGTTTTGAAATTAGCATTTTTGTGTAATTAAACGCAAAGGTTGGATGTATTAATGTTTCGATGGAATCGTGTTTTTCGAACAGAAGTGGTACATGACTTGCATTGCACAATTCATATTAAACGTGTTTCATTTTAAGAGAAATGGTCGTTCACAGTTGGAATATGTTGTTTGATTTTTTTTGTAAGATATACAATTTTGTCAGGCAACATTATGTAGGCCTATAAATTATGATAAGGGTTTTGTTCAAATGATTTCATATCCTTTATAATAAAAATAAATGAGTATGGAAGCATGTTATTGTCCTTATGGATAATATATATTTCATTTGCTGTAAAGCTCAAAGCAAAAATAAAACCAAATATTTTCTTTTTTATAATATTAATTTTCTTCGTGGTTAACTTTCATAAAAATTGTGCCTGTATTTGATATTCAAATTATAGAAAGGGCGCACATTTAAACTTAACCATGGGCGCCACTTTGCACGGACTTCCACTGATAGGTACATCGAGGACTCGAGATAAACAATTCACGTGACGACATAATTCTTATTCTCATTGTAGGTTGCGTTTGTTACAGCACAATTATTGGTGGCAGTAGCCAGCACAGTCCAGTAGTGCTGTTTGACTTGTATACTGCAGCAAGTGAGCGTAGTCATTAGGATGCGGCTTAGATCAGTGCTCTTCAAATGGGCAACCTTACAGTTTTTAATTGTCGTTTGGAATAATCTGCAACGCCCACAGTAATTTGTGTATAACGTTTGTTGTTATAGGTATTTTGATGAAATAAGAACAAGAAGCGGGTTGATTCTGTTTATTTTGCAACCGAAATTAAGAGAACAGAAAGAAACAAACAATTGGTGATGAGTGAAAGCACGAAAAAACGAAAGCGGGAAAGCACGATCATTCATGGGCGACCGCAGAAATTTTTCCAGGGGGGCAACGTCGACATTTTGTTTATCGTTTTCAAATTGCTGACGATCAGTTCTCTCTAAGGTAATTTTATACTGAGCAAATATTTCTTTTAGTGAGCATGATTACTTTAGGGCTGAGTAAGTGGAGTTTTCAATGAATTACAAACTTTGTGAATTATATAATAAATATACAATCTTATCAAAATACGAACAAAATACACATTTCAT
>JGI24021J15306_10008301_pt1 | contig 12769 bp, 5 predicted proteins | sample Ectturendosymbi1_FD_15306 | JGI IMG/M metagenome (IMG submission 15306) | reverse complement strand
GATGTAATAAACTTTGAATTATACTCTTTTTGTATTGTAATGGCAACAAGCTTTCCCATTTATTGTACAGTCCTGTAAGAGTGTTTTTCCTATAGGTAGTTGATTCAATCCTGGTCTCAGTTTTTGTCAGTAAGACATCCAAATATGCCAACTGTCCATCTGCTTCCAACTTTTTGAAAAGCTCATGTTTGAATGCACTTTGTTTAAATTATAGAACTGATCCATCTTCTCTTTTGAATCAAACGTACAGAAAATATCATCTACATAACAGCAAATTATTTGATAAGAGCATCCAATCTTCTTAACATTATCAATTAACCAATCTTATTAACATTATCAATTTTCCATTTTTTATTCTAAACTAAAAGACCTGCTGCATCTTTAGAGGGTTTGCACAGCTCTCTAGCTCAATCGGCTGGTGAGTTATGGTGGTGCAAAGTGACGTAAGAAACATGGTCCATGCAAGATTACAAGGAACTGTCCTGGCTCCTAAGGTTAAGGACTTCTTTTTACTGCTCATCACTTCCATATTGAAAAATTTTAAACAAGACAGCTTTGCACACTGCGTGAAGAAGACAACGTCACAAATAGGTTATGAGGGATCTACTGCAACTAGTGTCCATCTTTTTCCAAGAAAAAGCTTTCCTGTGTACTTACAGTATGTGCATAGTAAATTACTTACATGCATGAAAAATGTAGTTATGATTCACCACAACAAATGATTAGCTTTTTACCATTGCAATTCAAACAAACTTTCCATATGAGCTTGTGCATCTAACTCTAATGAAACCAACTGTTTGTGTATTTGTAAGAGTTTGGGTTGGTGTACCACATTGCACAAAACTAGCCATTGAACAAGAATTGTTCTTATACACTGCAAGTGCATTTGCATGCATCAACAGCACGGTGAGTGTGATGTGCAGTACAGTAAGCCAGTGCCTTCACTATTCAGTAGCAATGAGAGCATAACGATTGTGGTCGATTTTCAGTCACCCATCTCCCCAAAAATTATTAAATGAAAAGTGAACTTTGAAAACAGTGATTTCAGGCCAGATGAGAGGCAGAGTACATGTTCATAGAGGTAAAGGGAAAATCTGTGTGCCTTCTGTGTGGAGACAATGTATTGACAAAGAAAGAATATAACATACGGCCCTATGAAACGTTGCTGAATTACAAAGAAAAATATAAGAATATGGACATGAAACAAAAGCTGCTAAAGGTAAAAGAATTAAAAAGAAGTACACTGTGTACTAAAAGTTTGTGATGCCATGTGCCTAAAAAAGGCAACTGTTTTCTAATGTGAGCCTGACCAGAACACCATCACCATCACTGCAGCTTTACAGCAATCTTAAAGAACAGCTTGCGGCAAAGGGAAAAGATTCCATCACATACTCTCTTGCTGTGGATGAAAGCACTGACATGTTTGAAATTGCCCAGCTGTCACTTTTCATTGGTGAAGTCTACTCAAGCCTGTGCATAACAGAAGATTTTTTGGGATTATGTATAATGCATAGCACATCCACAGAAAAAGATATAAAGAGGGGTCAAGGTGTTTTAATGAAATGGGGCTGCCCTGGCACAAACTTGTGGGACTGACAGCAGATGAAGCATCTGCAATGCGTGGGCACAGAAGAAAACTGGTGGCAAAGATCCAGGAGAAAATGCAGGAGAACGTTGCAAGTGAGTTGACAGGTTATCACTACATTATACACCAGGAGTCATTGTGGAGATATGTGACGGTCACAATAACATGAGGCAGGTAATTTCATTAGAGCTAGAGTTTCAAATCACTGACAGTTCAAGACGTTTCTGAAGGAGTTTAATGCAGAGCATGGTGACTTACCTTATCATGCAAAGGTGTGAGTGATCAACAAGGGAAAGGTACATAAAAGATTTTTAGAGCTGCATGAGATTTGTCAGTTCAAGGAAAACAAAGGGAAAGACATTACAACACAGAACTTTGAGATAACAAATTCCTGTGTGAAGTGGTGTCTTTGTGCGACACCTCTTGCCACCTTAATTCACTGAACCTGCAGCCCCAGAGTTTGGGAGTGCATCATCTTTGACATGTATGCTACAATGAGGGCCTTTAATACTGCACTGAGTCTGTCCAAGATGCAGATGGAGTAAAAAATTTGAACCACTTCCTCTGCTGCAAGAACATGACAGAGCAGGTCTCTATCACTGTGTTCCCTCATGCAGATTGCAGAAAACTCAACCTACTTGGAGGAGCCAATTTCAAATGCTGATTTGCCAAGTAAGTGTAAAAAAGCAGGTTCTAGCTGCTCAGTAACCCATTTTGCAGTTGTTGTGGAATGTGTATCCTTACTCATACAAATGAAACTGATCAAGCTCCAGTGTAGTGAGACACATAATGCAAAATAGGATTATGTGGGCACTGCAGAGTTTGTAAGCTTCATTCTCGATACACTGCCCAAGCTGCTCAGACACTATTGATGTTTGGCAGCACATACCTGTCCAAATAACTGTTCTCTTTGATGAAGCTAAGCAACACACCACACAGGGGTCATATACTGATGAACGCCTTCAATCAATTTGGAGGGTTTCCTCAGCTCAGAACCTGACCCCAAACATCAATTAATTTGTACACAAGATGAGACCTGTTTTTTTCAGTCATAGACTGAAATGTTTTTGAAATGACTGAAAAAAATTAAGTCATTTTGGTCAGAATATCTGAAAATATAGGCTAATGAACACTGCTACAGCAACTTTTAATACAACTGTGAGACAAATGTTTCAGTTACCAAAATGTCTCAGTGAAAAAAACAGGATGAGGCACCAGTGTCTGGGTAAAATAAGTGAGCAGCAGATTCAGTTTTGATGTATTTTCACAATACATTTGATTTTCTTAGAAGGACATTGTTTTTGGGTGTTTTCCTGTGGAATTTTTTTCTGTTGAATTTCAGTTGAAACGGAGAAGTTGCAGATAGACTCTGATAGAGCCATAAGAATTTATTAATGCAACAATAATGCATGTTCACTTTGCAATGCATGCAGTTTATTTTTGCATTTATCTTGCTATTGACTTGGGACATATTTGATTGTCAGGAATTCATTAGAGGATTAATCAATTAATGATCATGTTTTTGGCTACAACTTGCTAACCACAAATGCTAGAAGGCCAATAAAGAGCTCTAAAGAAGTGGATTTCACTTCGTTTCTAAAAGAAAAAACAAAGAAACTGCCCCTTGAAATTTTATCTTAGGCCCCAATGACACCATCCAAAAATCCCTTGATCCCCACCTACTCATGACATTGTTCCAAAAAAGTTCAAACCCAAAAACGCCCGGTTTTATTTTAATCTAAGCCAGGAGACATTCTGCCTTTTTAAAGATGGCCCTTTCACATATTTTGCGATGTAATTGGTCTATCACTGGTCAATAGTTAGATTCTTTTCAGGGAGGTTTACCAGTCAATAATTTAACAGGTGTTTTTCCAACATGTGGTTGAAGAATTTCGGGCACAATTCTAAGGAAGATTTTGGCTAAGCAGTGGCCACATAAATAAATCCTGATGAAACTGGCAAACCCTCTGAGAAACATGTAAACCATGAAAGTAATGTAAGAGGACAACGATTTATGCAACACTTGCCTGAGCTAAGTATGTGGGAAATCAGCCGTAAAACTTTGTTCAAAGTGCTTTGATTCAATGTAGGGCAGAACTGTCGCTAGAAAGTCTTCAACGGGGGGAGGGGGGGCTTGACATTGTAAAAATTAATAAACTTCACTCATTCATAGTGTTTCGTATTTCAATTTGAGGGGGATTGGAGCATTTTTTAGGAGAGCTTAGCCCACCAAACCTCCAGTGGCGAGAGGACTGTGTAGGGGACAACATATTTATCTTTGTGTACTGTTGGCTTCATAACTTTTTCAATTTTTGTCTACTTTCAAACAGTTTTTTAAATATTTGTATATTCGCCAAGATTCCAAGAAGATTACATCTTAAATCATATACTCACTTCACTTTGAGAAAACACAATTGGAACAAACTTGTTATATTTCTACTTTATCATTATTTTTCGACTAAATGAATGAGGAAATTACAGCTTAGATATCACACTAATTGATACACGTGACTATCTATTCTAGGTAGTTTGAAAGCATGGTCCTTCTAGTGTTGAGCAACACTGAATATGAGATATAAACACATGATTTATCAAACATAAGCACATACTGAAACAACATTTTTCCTGTTTCTATTGTGCACTTGTCTGGACTTTGGTTGTTCAATTTTCTGAAAAGAAGCTTGGCTTGATTTTGGAAATCAGTTAGGCTTTTTCCAGTCTGCAATGCACAAGAATGATCATGTGCGCGTATTATTTACAAGATTCAAATGTAATCATAGGTGAAGTATAACAGCTTGCACGCATTTTTAACAAAAAGCTCAAAGAAGTCTGGATATAATAAAATATGAAACCCATAAACACCACCTTTAAAACTAAAAAGTTTTTCACAGATGCTAAGATACACCTATTTCACTACTTTATAACATTGGTCTATGGAGTATTTAGGCTAATTAGATATAAATAATCAGATAGGCCAAATGCAGTTCCATCGCAAAGACTAAAAACATGTTTTATCATAAGCTAGGTGCATACTACAGCTGGCCAACATTTTTAAGCTACCGCAAAGAAACACATCTTTTACCTCCTCATCTTCTTGCATTGATGCTGCCAGTGGAAGACCATCACTGACACGTGCTATCATAGTCAAAAGAACCATTTTCAAGAGTTTTTTGTTGGTACTTAAAAAAACTGAAGAATGTGGGTTGTTTAAACTAAAAACTCTTTCATAAACAAAACTACTTAATAAGAAAAAATCCAAAACACAAGAAGTGTCTCTGTCACAAAATATACTTAGTCAAAGTAACGTAGTCTTAGATGAGATTACAAATTTAGAGAATTTAAGCCAATTAAATGTTATATATATCCGTAACCAATTTAAGCCTTTTTAAACTTAAGACTAAGGTATTGTTTATTTTGCAAGGAGCACCAAAATCTCTGCTGGATATATTTTGCCATTTTGACCTATTTGGAACCACATGGCACATCTACTTTTCTCCAGATATAATGCTGAGTTCATGACACTAACAGCATGGTGAACGTAGTCATGGCTCAAGGGGATGTGTCTATGGCTGCTGTGAGAGTGCTTGTCAGTTTTGGCTCTCACCATTGCTGCTTTCACTTTCCTATCGAATGTTACACTTTGACTTTTTGTGAGAGCACTGTTTATTAACTTTTTAAAGAATTTTCTGTGACTTTTATGCTTTGGGCTTTAGGTTTTGGATTTAAATTTCAGGTTTAGTTTAGGTTTTAAGGCTTTGGTTTAGAGTTTCAGTTTGGGGTTTACAGTTTTACGTCATCCGACAAGGACGATGTGCTCATGCAAGCATATTGTCCTTGTCTCATACCCTTTTCTATCAGCAAAATAAACACAGACCTTAAGTTGAAACTCTGCCTATCTATACCAGTGGTTCATAATTGAGGGACACGCCTTCCCAGGGGAGCCATTAACACCTTCGGTGCGGTGTGAATTCCACATGATTATTCAGCTGGTGCGAGACGTTTTTTTAGCTTGTTTTCATCCAGCAGCTATATACAAAATTGAATAACTTAAAAAGTACTTGCCCAATTGACCTCAAATTTTCAGATAAGAAGCATTTTCACACAAAGAACATGCATTTAAATTTTGTTGCAAAACACTATGCATGTTAAAAGTAATTGCGCCCTACTCAACAATTACTAAACCCAAATTAGCGCATTGCCAGCCATGCGGACAAACAATTATTCTGACGCTCAGGAACAGAGTCTGGTTGCTCGATTCAACAAATATTAACTCGCAAAGTTCTTGATGTACTGGATTCAAATGTTCAGACAAAATTCATAACAATTCGAAAATAATTCTTGTAAATTTTGGTTGCAAAAGCTTTAGTTTTGAAAAAGTTATGGTGCTTCACAGGACAACTGCTCAACCCTGCTGAATAGGATAAAGTTTTGTAGCCTATGCGCGTCTGTAGTTACGAAACGAAAGTACCTAACTCCAAAGCTTTTCGTTAGAATTACTTCAAATTTTCAGAGGAAATGATAATAGGTATGAATGATGTCTGTGCACCAACACAACTAAAAAAAGTTACCCTTATACACGCAACAACTGTCAAGACTTAAGCTTTTTCTAAAATGTGTTGTTAAGCCTAGCAAACTATTGCTTGATATCAAACAGCATAACTAAAAAAGTTCTTGCTGATATCACTTGAAATTTTCAGAGATAATGCGGGTAGGTATGGAGAACATTATTGCAAATTTCCATTGCAACCAAATGAGTACAAAAAATGTTATTGTGTGTTACCAAACAACTGCTTGCACCTAACTCTTTTGAAAAAGTCTTGTAGCCTAGCCCAAGTAAGATGGTTTGCTACCAAACTTTACAACTCAAAAAGTTTTTGGTCAGTTTGTATGAAATTTTCATGATTAGCATGTCTTGATATGAAGAACATTTGTGGAAAATTACATTGCAAACAAACAAGTACGCAAAAAGCTATCTTGTTGGCATTTATACACGTCAATCCGCACCTGGCATATTCAATTGAATGACGCATATATGCGTCATTCAGCACAGAAGGTGTTAATAAATTTCCCAGGCGGGGAGCACGAGCCTAGCAATAAATACATTTGCTTTTGCAACTTTTTGAAATCATGGAGGCCTTGAAACAGAGGACAATTACGTAACGAAGGTGTGGTAGAGAGAAAGTAAAAAACCACTGACCGTCTAGACCAGCTATGTGTAACCTGTGGCCCAGTTTAGGTCTTCGCTATAGTAAAAGTATCCTACATATATGTAAGTATACTGACAACCTGTCTTTATTTTGATAATCTTGAATTTGACATTTTGGATGCAGGTGGTCCTCAGTGCCACTTTATCACGTCTTTTGCCATTGCAGCTAGGATTCAAGCGCTTTCAGTACATTAGCTTAACACTTTCGCAGCTGAGTTAATTCAAGCGGTTCATGCAAAAACAGTTGGATTGCATGTGGGTTTGCACGTGAATTTCTCTGGTTCGGATAAGCGCTACAAAGTGGGTAAAAGGCTCAAAGGACTCGGCAAGTCTTGTAGTTTGCACTCGAAAAAAAATATTTTGCTTGGGGTTGAGGATATTTTTTGACTGAAGTCATAAGTGGAGGACTTTTAGGCCACCTTGGCCTACTTTGCCTGGCCCTGGGCCTAAACCGTTAGATAATAGTATTTCGCTGAAGTTTTTATTGGAAACTAGGCTACAATCCGAGTCTTTTGATACTTTGGATGACCTGCTGGGGTTTCGCGTTCAAAAGCTATCATCTGAAGTAATAAAAATATTTGACTATTTGGTGAATTTGATAATTAATTAATTTGTTTATTTTAGATCATAACTTCTGAACCAGAAACGCTAGAAAGTCGATCAAAGGCTCAAAAGACTCTGACTCAAGCCTAGTTTCCAATGAAAACTTCAGGAAAATACTTTGTCCTAGCGGTTGAACCCTAGGCCAAGTAACAAGAGCCAAAATAGCCCCAAAACTACTTCACTTATGACATCACTTACTAAAAATCCGCATCCCCCAACTAAAAAATTATTTTTCGAGTGCTGACTAGAAGACTGGCCGATCTGTTTGAGCCCTTGAACAGTTCTCTAGCACAATCGGCAGAGGAGCTATGGTGTTGGTAAGGCAACTGACAACTGCTGGTTTTAGGCCAATTTCAATGGACAAATATACCCTACACCAGCTTTTAAAGTGTTAAAAGCTAAATTTAGTTTGTTAAGATCAAATTTAGCTATTCAACGTGCAGCCCTCATTAATATGTCATTCAATGTGCGGCCCTGGTTAAGATAGTGACATAAATTTTGGCTTAGTAAGCTGTTTGGGTTGGACATAGCTGGTCTAGACATTAACATTGGCTGATGGTACGAGTTCTCCAATAATGTTGAATGGCGAACGTAACTTGCTTAGCTTCTACATGTTGGCGTTACACTTCGTATGACGAAGAACTTTCAGTGCTTTGTGTTTGACGTACTTTACTGTAGGCCTCAATTTCTGCAGAAGAAACGTGCACTATTTATAGGCCTGGTACTGTATACACTGAACTGATTACTCTAACAGTGTTGCCACTCTGTTGTTACGGAAAAGTACTAGTAGATTTCATGATAAAAAAACACTAGATTCATCAAAACAACACTAGATTACAAAAGCAAACTTACACACACTACGGTGAAAATGCGTTGCAATACTAACCATAGACATTGTGCAACTCATTGTAAACCAGAGACAGAGAAAACGAGAGATAGCAGCAATGCTTACTTATGTTTATACAGGTCACTGAAACTTGTAACAGATGGCCAAGTGACTTTGCAGCCGTTTAACTCAAAACATATTATATTGTCTTATGTAATTTAAGATTTAATTAGGTAGAATTTTTAGCAAATTACAATTACGCTAAACCAAAAGATCTCAATTGCAGTTATAATTACATAAAATTGTGCAATTAATTACATTCAGCTCATTTATAAAAACACCAGATAGCCATAAAAAACTGCTAGAAAACTAGATTAAATGAAAAATACTGGATCTAGGGAAAAACACCAGGAGTGGCACCACTGGTTTCGTTCATATTGTGATGTCCATATTAGTTGACAATTTGTTTTTTTGCTCACGCTTTTTTGTTTCAATAATACAAATACAGTTCGTTCATTTACTTTTTCCCTATTAATGACAGTTTCATGTGTATAGGAAGGGCCCAAGTTTCAGTGTTTGAACAATGGTAGCAGTTGCCACTACATGGTACATTCGCCCAGATGGTTGAATGCCAACAGCTTACTATCACTCAGGGTTCCCACAAATGTTGACTACAAAATCCCTAAAATTGAACTTAAAATTCTCAAAATTTGACAAAACTTCCCCAGATTTTGCACAAAGCAGTGTGTTACATCCATCTAACTTTCAACACTTCAGGATATAAACCAGGTCCCTGCCTTACTACATTTACACTTAGTGTCACTCAGACCAATGTGCTTTTAAGCACTGAGGAGATAATTTTTGGTTTGGTAAAATTGAGCGGCCCACTTCTTTGTTAGCATCTGTACGGAATGCTTTTACAAACACAAATAAATACACATTATTTTGAATAGCAAATTTACTCCTGTAGCCTAATTTTTTTCAACTGGGATTCCACATAACCTTAGGGTTTTGCGAGTGGCTGCCAGGGGTTCCGTTGAAACATAGATGCAACATTTCTACTCATTTGTTTTATTACAGAAAGTAGGATAGACACTAGGATAGCTTTCGCAAGAGCAGATTTTCTTTTCTCATGTACACATCCCTTTCAATTTAGGAAGTGGCTACAGAACTACCCATGGATCTTCCTGTTTCAAAACTTATTCGACTATCCCGCTTCGCATGAGGCGGTTCGAATAAACTCAGTCAGTTTGTCATTCAACCGACATCGATCTGGCAGCTTACTGGTTAGGTTCCAAGTATACCAAGTCAATGAGGTTCAAGTTTCGACTTGCCACTTGGTGCCTGACGTTTTCGTAATAGTGACTGCTTGCATGTTTCAATTCGTGGGACCAGTTTTTCTTTACTTTTTTTAAAACTTTACAAACTTTTGCTTTAGGGGTTAGATTAGGGGTTTGTGTTAGGTTAGCATTAGCTTAGTCAGTGTTACCTAAACATTACATTGCCTTAGTGTTAGCTTAGGGTTAGGTTAGTGTTGGCTTAGGGTTAGGTAAGCATTAGCTTAGGGTTAGTTTAATGTTAGCTTAAGGTTAGGTTACTGTTAGGTTAATGTTAGCTTAGCTTACCTCAGCATATTAGGTTAAGGCTACGGTTACGTTTAGGTTTTCCTTTGGAAGCGACTATGGATACACCTGGCCTGACGCAATCAAATAAAACTAAGGGTCAGTTTGTCATTCAAACAGTGTGGGGGTTTCGTGGTGTAGCGGTTATGTCTTACAGCCGCTATGCCAATGGTTTTTAGTTCGATTCTCACCTTGCCGACTTCACTTTTTTTAACTTTTTTTCTAGCTCACATGTGTGATAACATGATGTTACCTTTGTTCATGGGTTAGGGTTAGGATCAGGGATAGGTTAAGGCTACGGTTAGGGTTAAGGTAAGGTTTAGGGTTTATCTTTTTACGTTTACTTCCTTTCTACCAAGCCTACTGCACTCTCGTTGTGCGTAGCTATTACATCACAGGTGTCGTATTCATAAGTTTTCTAATTTCAAGATCCACAGGCGTATCTATAGCACTGCCTTTTCCTTTTGTGTTTACTATGTTTCTACAAAGCCTGCTGCATTCTCTTTATGCATTACTGCCACAGTACGGGAGATGGTCGAATAAGGTTTTAAATTTAAAGATCCATTGATATTTCTGTAGCCACTGCCTTCAATTTAGCCTATCATCCAGTTCTGACAGACTCTCATGGTCCTTTCCTTCTCTTGAATTGGCCAAGTGACAGTTGTCCTGATGAAGCAGCCCTAATAAAATGTAGTGATTATGATTAGTACCCTTGCTACCCATACCAAAAACAAGCCCCACTTAAGAACCATTCCATTGCCAAATGAGTTCATCCAATTGCATATGACCATAGAGACTAGACTCGTTTAGATACACATACACACAGCAGCCAGCAGGTAGACACGATCTGAAACTGAGACTTGAAACTGACACTTAAATCACTAGTATCTCGTAACCGATTTTTACATCAGATGGAAAATCCGCGACCACGACTTTTCCCAGTTCAATCCAATAAGTATGCAATTTTCCTTAAAAATCCCTCTAGAGATAAATAAAATCCCCAGATTTTTCCCCAGCCAAAGAATGCTGAAATTCCCAATCTAGGGACAAATTCCCCAGTGTTTAGCTCACCATACCTACAAGTTTACAACTATACGTGTTACATTACAGAGGCGAAAGTAACAAATACGTATTTTAACAACGATTGATATTTTAGGCATTTGTTGAATTGTTGACCGTGGTAATGGGAATGGCAAACAGAACAGTCCGCCCGTGATGCTAGTGCTGACCATTGGTCGGGGTCAGAGATAAGGAATCACATTTTTTCGACTCCGACTCTGTTCCTGTTTCTGGCTCAAGGACTCCTGTTCCCACAGGCCGACTCCGAAAAATTTATCCCTCTAACGCCTCTGTGGCAGACATGAGCACGGATCAGGACTGGATCGGACCAATGAACTTGTAACGTGTTATTATGTCATTGATCGGACTGGATCAGGATTGAAGCCAATTTTTGCCGGACTGCAATTCTTGTGAAAATTGGCTGATCAGGACTGGATCGGACTGAGAAAATTTTTGTTGTTTTAATGTGATTATTGTAACCACATCAAAAATATAAGTTGTTATGGGATTTTAATAACAATAATAATAATATTTCATTGCGGACTCATGGTCCATATTAAAGACGCAATCACAGACACAAGAGCACAAAAAGTGGTTAGCTATACATCAGCGCACATTACAGAAATGGTGTTTGCTCATGACCAACACTGAGAGGAGCAAAGCACTTTATCCACACCACAGCTGTAACGTCATTCGCAAGAGCACAAAAATTGGATATCCATACAGCAGCACATCACGTAACCGGTGTTAGTACGTGTCCAACCTTGAGAGGAGCAAAACACTTGAACAGTACTTCTTACTATTTTATGCTTGGTGTGTACAACTACAACTGCACAGTGTCCACATATATTTACTACACAAAAGCAATACTGATGAGACGCAAATACCGAAACAATTCAAGGGCAATTAATGCATTTCGTCTCCAACATACAGGAGCGTTGAATAATCGAGGAAAAATGAAGATTTGTAAAAAGCATCAGACATTTGAAGCTATCGAATAAAAAAGTAGGATGAAGATGTGCATCGTATAAAAAATCGATACAACTTGTTTCTCAGCAGGGCATCAAAAATTCTGACACAATGGCTAACCTGGTGTGGGCGAACACTAACACTTCTGGGTATGTAATGCATAATTCGATAGGCATTGTTTTGTTATATGCAGCACGTAAGTGCTTCATACTGGTCTGCGTGTGTTTGCTCCACAATTGGCAAGCATTTTACAGATTTGTTAAATGGTAGTGTATTCAATGGCAAAAGCTCTGCTGGGACGATTTTGCTGTGCATCCACCTTTGTCCAGACTCCACATATAACGCTGAGTTCGTATTACTAGCAACAAGGTGAACGTAGTCGAGGGGTTAGTATCGATGCCTGCTGTGCGAGTTTTCAATAGTTCTATTGTCACCCTTTGCTTTGGCCTGGTAGAGGTCATACCTTTGATGGTAGAGCTTTTTATGTACTTTTTCAAAAATATTCAGGTAAAGGTTTAGTGTTTTCATTTAGGGTGTAGTTTTAGGATTTAGTTTAGGATTTAGTTTTATGGTTTAAGTTTTGGGTTTAAGTTTTGGTTTAGGTTTCAAAATAACTCCAGAAGTGTTTTCGCCACCAATGACAAAAAAACACTGCCTTCTTAAATTTTGGAAATGCCAAAAGTTTGCGTCTATTTTGCCTCATTAAGCAAAATGAAATACATGGTTTGACATATGCAGATCAGGACTGGATCGGACTGAAGATTTTCAAAAATTTTGCAGATCAGGAATGGATCGGATTCAATTTTTGCGGAACAGGATTGGACTCGAACTGAAAAATTTCAGAGTCCGCTCATCTCTGATATGTGGGTCGCTAGCGACCCGAGCCGAATTTTACAATT
>JGI24021J15306_10008298_pt1 | contig 12769 bp, 8 predicted proteins | sample Ectturendosymbi1_FD_15306 | JGI IMG/M metagenome (IMG submission 15306) | reverse complement strand
ATGGCAAAATATACACTACCATTTAGCAAACCTGTGAAATCAGATCACAACTAAAATTTTTGATATTTTCAGAATAATCACATTAAAACAACAAAAACTTTCTGAGTCCGATCCAGTCCTGATCCGCCAAAAATTGGCTTCAGTCTTGATCCAGTCCTGATCCGTGCTCGTCTCTGGTGGACTGGTGCTCTGCAGTGCATGACATGTCCGGTGTAATTGCGCCACTTTCACACATTTGCAACTGATGTGAACTACATTACATCCTTTAACTTTGCAAAAATTCTTTTTATGATTGTGTTGGCGTCAAATCACAAAACAATGAAATTTGAAGATCCTGATCCGCAAACTCGAATAAAACCGTAGTCCGGGTCCGATCCAGTTCATTAAAAATGTGCTGAATCCTGTTGGACTCGAGTCCTGCATCCGGATCCTGTACACCTATTGTCTAGGTATAATGCGAAAGCATTGTGGCATGACACGCCATCAGTCAAACGGATACTGCAAAGATCGATCACTCATCCACAGAGTAAACTGCGATTATGGTGTTCAAAGCATAGTGACGAATACAAACCATCTGACTGCATCAAAGCACGTAACCACATGTTTTTGGATTTTCTGCATCTTTCGAGAAACAGGTACGTGTATTTTCGTAACAGAGCCTCTAAGGTTGGAATGTTACATTGAACTTGGTGGCTACTAACACTCGCTCTCCAGGGCAGGTTGTATAGAGCTCTGCATCAAAAATTATATGCCACCCCAATCTCTGCATGCGTGACTTCCTGAAATTACACCATAATTGTGATGGATACATGGGCGTACAAAAGGAACGAAAAAGTACGTTCTTAACTGCATTTGAACATCGGGAAAAAGAGGCTCGCAGCTTATTTGCTGCACAATATTGATATCGCAGTTGTCTCTGAATGTCTTTGTCATCTGAGAGCTCAGTATGCAATACAATCCAAATATGTTTGTATTGGTCAACAGATTTTACGTATTGACCACCCAATTTCAATAATGGAGTGGCTGTGCTTTTTGCACTCTTGGCCTTAAACATCATACAAACAGTTTGTTGCAGTTGAAAATAATCCCATGCGATTCTATGAAATATTTGGACAGCACTGACAGATAAGGATCGGATTAGATTGCACAATAAAACATATTTGGCTGGATTAGGATTGCAAAATCTCCAATCCGTTCAACACTAGTGTCTGCTAGTGTTCAACAAATCGGAGATTTTTGGAATCCTAATCCAGTCCAAAATTTTCTTTCAGTAATCCGGTCCGATGCTAATCCGGTAGACCTGTCGAAATATTTGATCCATTCCGGTTATATCCGAAAAAAACTCTGATTAAGCATTTTACTGCAGTGATCAATGAAGTTTAGATATCCATATCTGATCCGGTTGAGTTTTTTCATAATCCACTCTAAACCGGATCCGGTTCTGAAGTGCAAAATCCGGTTTTGATCGCGATCCGTAAACCGGATCATGTTCAACACTGGTGTCTGCAATAAATCATCATTAAATTTTGTTTGAAAATTGCATTTACATATATCTGAACAAGAGATGAGCACTGGACTGGACTTGGATTGGACTGGAACCGGACTATGACGAATTTTGTTGATTTTGGATTGGATCCGGTCTTTGAAATGGTTCATAAATTTAGGAACAGGCCGGATTTGAACTGAGTTAATAGAAAAGAATTACGTAGTTTTTGTCAATGAAAGCTGTATTTTGGTAATTTTTTGGACTTTTTTGAACTTGGATTTTAAATTTCTTAAACTTTTTAGACTAAGGTTGGACTTGGACAGAGTTTTAAAAATTCAGGGCTGGAACTGGATCGGAAAATGTGACAGTCCGCTCATCTCTGATCTGAACCATAATCTAATCTCCTCTCCATAAGACGAAGGAAGCACCATGTTGCATTGGAGTGAATGAAATTGAAAATTTCGTGGGCATTGATTTAAAGTTGCGGGCATGAACGTTTGTGGAAGCTGTGGACAACTATTCAATAGTTGAATACTATTCGATAGTTCGATAAATCAGTATATTGTTCAATAAATCAGTAAAAACTATTCAAAAAATCAGTATATTTTAACCAATATTGCCACAAGTAGGCAACAGTCTAAAACTAGTCTATTGCTCCAATGATCCGGATGTGTGTCAGAATTTTGAAGAAATACATAAAACAATTCTTATTTTAAGCTTCTACAGTTCTTAATTTTTAAGAAGATGGCTCGTCGTGCTGTTATCAAAGCTGGTTTGAGGAGTAAGCTAGTGTAACTAAGATGAAGCCCAAAATCAAAATGAAACAATCACATTGCAAATAAATCATAAATGGACAGGGAAAAGTAAAAACACACATAAGCAAAAACAACGGAGAAACACAACCAAAATAAAATAAAACAACACAATAGACATCAACATAAGACATGATGGTGGGCAAGCACTAGGTGAAGATTTGATATAATCATCATACAGTACAATACATCACATGATGTAGTGATGTTCACTTGTGACTACAGATGAGCAGGTGAGGTAAGCATGATATGATACAGGTGAAGGAAGCAAGCGAAAATAAGGTTATGAGGCAGAGAGCAATTTATTTTAACACAACATTTCATCACAAAAACCAGTAGCAAGGGCTGAAAACAATGTTTATAGCCTACATACAAGTCATGATCAAGAAATCAATGTTATTTACCCATAGACCATACACTAGTGGAGTGGGTTGCATGGATGCAGTTGTTGTAAAAAAAACGACCCAAAAAAACCTACCTGGCTTTTTTTAAAAAAGCCCACTCTACTTAAAAATCAAACTAGTAGCTCTTTGCATTAATCGGCACATAAGTAGCTCTCAGCTTCAAGAAGGTTGGTGATCCCTGCTATACATGATAAACTAGCAGGGCATGCAGATAAACTTGACATGAAACTCAACTGCAGAGTTTGTGTGGAAATGTTTTTTCTTTGTTTGCTATGCGCATTCTTGCCAAGCCTTACCACTTTAGAGTGAATTGACCAAAAATTTGCAAAAACAGAGATGGGGTACATTCCTTGACCCTCAAATTTGAATGGCATAATAGGTATAACAAGTAAATTGTGTAATTCTGAAAATAATGATATTGCATGATGCAATAAAAACTATTAAGAATAAGGTTTTTCCATTTTCCTTAAAAAAAGAACAAAATCTTGTTTCTTTTTTAAAAAAACAAAAAACCTGGGTTTTTGATAAAAAAACAAAAATACCCAGGTGGGTTGTTTTTTGAAAAAAAAACAGTTTTTTCTTAATCCTGGATGCATGGATATGAGTTGTTTCTAACCAGATGCATGGTGTCACTAAATGAAGTTGAAGAGTCAAGGGTATGGACAGGTTATAGTAATATTAACAGTAAGCATTATTCAAATAAGTGTTAGGTGCATTAAAAACAAAATATCAAATATGTTTTGTTTCAGAAGTTAGAAGTATTTGGTTTTTAATCTATGGTATAGTTTGATAACATGCCACAATTTATCTATGTAAACAAACCACTTATTTCACAAATATTACTGGCGTCATTGGTCATGCCATTCAATTGACACCATCGTTCAGCTTTGATTGTGGGTCTAGGAATTAAGGTGAGGTCAGTGTCTGTGAGGTCCTAAAGGTGGACATCACTTCGTTTGTCTCGAAATCCTTGTTTTGCAGCGAGGGTGCTCCTCAAAAGGGCATATCTGAGCTTTGTCCTTATGTATGTATATGCATGCGGCTCCCTGCATTTTTCAGCTATTTTTTCTGCCAGTCTTTTGTTGACCCTGTTGCATTCTGGTGCGATCCCTCGTGTAACTAAAGTTTAAAATCTATCAGTGTCACCGACATGTGCTCTTGTAGATGTTATAACTGGGATAGGTTTTGGCATTTTTGGCTGAGGTTATCGGGCCCTAGGCACTAACCGCAAGAGCCAATATTTTGACTCACATTTTTATTGGGAAAAATAGACTATAATCCGGGTCTGATTTTGTTTAAGCCTTTGATTAGCTGTCTAATGTTTCTGGTTGGCAGTGGCTACAAAACCACGCATGGATCTTTAAATTTGAAACCTTATCCGACCACATCTTGTAATGTGGCGTTAACGCAACGCACAAGGAAATGCAGTAGGCTTGGTAGAACATAGTAAACAGCGAAACACAAACGGTACGCCTAACCTTAACCCTAACTCAAACTGTAGCCTTAACCTAACAAACCTAACATTAACCTCAAAAGCTTAGAAAGTTATGAAAAAAGTAATGAAAAACTAATCCCATGAATTGAAGCGTGCAAGCAGTCACTACTACGAAAACATAAGGTGCCAAGGTTAGAGGTGAACCGAAAACCATTGGCACAGTAGACCTGAAATGTATCCGTTACGCTACTAAGACGCCGTCGCTTGCATGACAAACTGACCGTTTTATTCAAACTGCATCATGCAAGGTAGTACAGTGGAATAAGTTTTGAAATAAAGAAGATCCATGGATAGTTCCATAGCCACTTCTTTTCTGGTTCGAAAGTTATGGCCATAAAATTAAAATTTGGATAAAATATTTCCTCACCAAAATTTGTTTTTTATCCAAATTTTGTTTCTGTGGCCCTAACTTTTGAACCAGAAATGTTAGAAAGCCAATCAAGGGCTTTAAAAAAGACTCGGATTACAGCCTAGTTTCCAATAAAGAGTTAGTCAAAAAAATGGCTCTTNTGGGAAGCATCATTGAAAAACAGGAAGTGTTGTCATAAAACCCTTTTTTCCTCAGTGACAATCGCACATGTAGTGAAAAAGTATAAACAAAATACACATCACACACAAATCAATGTTGTGCAACTGGGTAAAAAAGCAATTTAGTTTTTTTCACAGAAATAAGCACTGTGTCATCACCAGGGAAGTCCAAGAATACTTTAAAAATCAAATTTATTTCAACTGTACAGTAGCCTACTATTGCAGTTGGGAGCAAGTTTGAAAAGTCAGAATTTCCGTGTTTGAAGATCGATACTATGCTTTAAAGACCAGAAGTGGCAATGTGTGATTTTGCAACCATGATGAGTTGTTGTTTACATATACTTGGCCATAGCTTTGGATCAACCCATTTATATAAAAATGTGAACATTTTATTTCACACTAGAAGTAGAACCGCCAAGATTTTGTCACTCACGAAACCAATATCGCCAGCAGCAGTCATTTTGACCACAACGCGCATAGTAGTGTAAATGCAATACTAGATGTGCAGTTAAGTAATTTTTTTAAGAACATGTTTGCATTCAACAATGGAGCAACAATCCAAGCAACAAATGTCACTAAATAAAACATTAAAGGATGCAAAAAAGCCACAATGTGAAAATACAATATATAGCTGACAATAACATCTTTTTGTTTTGGGCCTCGTGCTATGCTTTTGAGCAGTTTGCACACAAAGACTCTGTTAAAGCTATGCATTTCCCACAAACCATTTTGCAACATATCTGGCAAGATTTAGCTGTTTTGTAAGCAGTTGGCTACAACAAGACATTGTTTCTTCTTCTGTCTTCTAGCTAGAGAAAATAGTAAAATATATTCATTGAAATCGCCAGGTGTCTCTTTCTCCATATGTGTTGCTTTCGAAGTTCAGCAGCCAACTTGAAGATAAGGTCTCTTCTTGTCACTTTTTCATTTATACGCATCATGTACAAAACTTATGCATTGATGCAAGCATATGTAAACTATTGTAAAAACAGCAACAGGCCACTGATAAGCAGACATGGGGTAAGTATAATCATCAATCGTAATCTATTACAGTTTTTTGAGTAATCGTAATTGATTGAATTGACCAAAAATGAAATGTAATCGTAATCGAAGATTATGTTCGCGATTAACCTTAGAAATCTTCATCCTACATCACTGTGCGCTGAACCACGGTTGTGGCAGCTGAGTTTCTTCCTTTATCATCGTTTGTTATGGTTATGTTTCAAGGAAGGCCATTTGCCCGTTTGTGTGTGTTAAATCCAGATAGTCCAACGGCAAGCACAGCATTTGTTGCGGATTCTCACTTTGTTCTAGCTACCCTTCCTGTTGGCTGCCAGAAGTAACGTGGCGAGTCTTGTGAGACGTAGCAACAAAAAAAGAGCTTTATTTAAAAACGAGTTGACACTTGGGCAACAGGATAGCGGGACATTATGAGGACAAGTGTTGGTTCTATTTGTGTATATTCAGAGTGAACTTATGAATGTAAGTGCTGGAGTAGGCTATGTGTATAATTAGTACAGTAATTTATATAGAGTAAATTAATTTTTTTTGCAGAGGAATAAGGTACTTTTATCCAAGTTCAAAGTACATTTCCACAAGACTGATAACTAGCATGCCATCCGAGATCCACCAGGTACAGCTAAAAAAAACTCAACGAAACCAGTGAGGTTTTGTTGACCATCGACGTTTGATGGTCCAATAGACCGATGCGCAGCTATATTGGCGTCACTGTTCATTTCATTTCAAAGTAAAAGCTGCACAATGCTATGTTGGCTTGCAGACGACCGTAACCCCCACTCAGAAGTAATAGTCAGCAACCCCACTCAGAAGTAATAGTCAAATGAGTAACCCCCACTCAGAAGTAATAGTCAAATGAGATGTTCGTGCATTTGAAATTCTGAACAAATGCATTTTCAGCATTGCTGGACGAATGCTCAAGCCTGATGGATGTCGTTCGACTGTTAAAGATTTGAAGCCTTGGTGTTTATCAACAGTAACAAAGACTTTAAACATTGATCCCTTTTGTTTAATTAACATTTAGAGTTTGTTGCAGTGGAGTAACTGACAGGAGGGATGAGGGGTGATTTCACTCCGCTGGCCAGCTAAATGTAAAAAACAGGCCCAAATTAGCTTATATTTTGGTTTTAGTATTCTTTTGGCTTTCAGTAGGTTGTCTTTTTGCGTTTTTCAGTGATTTTCCGTTGATTTGGGATTTAGTATAGCCATTCACACCCAGATTCATCATTATTTCTCAAATTCTTTTCTGAGTGTTGAATTGTCTGTAGGTCAACTACAGAGCCTAGTTGGCCTCTTTCAGCTAAGTTTCCCTTCTAGCTCAAACCTCTAGTTACGCCACAGGTTTGTTGAATGCACGAACATCTCATTAAACAATTATTTTTAAATTTTTTTCTGGTGCATGATCATTACAAATTAGTAATTTCGCTTATTGCATTCATCAACCCTTTGACGTCCGGGTTAATTCAAGTGTTTCGCAAAAAATCAGCTGGATCGCACGTGGCTTTGCGCAGGAATATCTCCGCAAAGCCACATGCTTTTTTTGTAATCGTGATTACTTTCAATGTAATCGTAATCGATTGCATTGTGATTTTGTTTATTTGTAATCGTAATCGAGCAGGTGGCAAGTAATTGTAATCGATTACATTTGTGCTGTAATTGCCCCATGTCTGCTAATGAGTATCTGCTTTCACATAATACAGCCAAGGCATCTGATTTGCATTGTCCACTCCCTACTCAGTATAGTAATAATTACACACAGTTTCTGGTTTGTGTTTCTCACTTGTGGCAATATTGTATGACAAGTACACGGAACTTAGGATACACAAGCTTTTTTGGCTTGCATTGATATATGGTCATGGTCGCACAGTCACTGGGTTTGAACAGCTTGCTTGAATGAAACCCTTGCATTATTTTTGCAGATGGCAGAATCTCTCTATTACTTCATTCATTGTGCCAATAACACTTGATTTTCTTCTTTTTCAGCTGTTGTACCAATTCCAAGGATGTGAAGAAGTTGTATGTACTCATATTTTTTTCCTGTTCCCATATGGTTCTGGTTGCAAAACAACTTTATCCACCAGCCTCTGGGAAGATAGACGCAGTTCACTGCAGGGCATTTAGTATACCGTATTTTCCGGCTAATAAGCCAATTTTCTGGACCTACTTTTACGACCTAATTTTCTGGGGTCGGCTTATTGGGCGGATATAGCTTTGGACCACAAAAAAAAAACTGGGGATTTTTTCAAATCACTCCAGTCGAGCAAGTCACAGTTTTCGTTGTGTTCGGATATTAGCAGGTTGGCCACGTCGAGGGCCGAAAAGCCTTTCACTTTCTTGCTCAAATTCTCAATCTTAGTAAAGCCTGGAAACAGAGCTCGCATGCCGCGAAGCTCGAGTCCGTTCGACTCGACTACGCCTGCTTTGTCTACGCCGACTGGTCTCGAGTGTTCCTTGGTCTGGAACACGCAAACAAACCACTTTGTCTTCTGCACGTGCACCAGTGCACCATTACGGTAAATGCACTGGTGTGTGAAAGAGGACAAAAGCGCGAAGAGAATCACTGCTACAGCAATTAAAACAGCAAGTAGGATCAATTTTACGGTGGTTATAAAGAACATGCGTTGGTGCGTAATGAATGTTTGATTAATTATTAGGCGGTAATATGGAAAAACTCTCATTTTCAGAGCTAAAAACTGGCCTCGGCTTATTAGCCGAAAAATACGGTATATATATTTATTTTGACATCCACTGCCAACCAAAATTTTATTTCAAATTTGATTGCTTGTTTACCATGTACTGGGTGAATCTACAACAAGCTTTGTTTGGAAATAACTGTTCATCTGCTGGTACCTGGTTTGTAGCATGCTATGCTAACGGAAACAGAACCATTTCAGATATCTGACACCAAGGCAAATTTCTTGGTTTGAAGGTGGATTGATCTGTTTGATCGTAATTTAAAGCGCAAAAATCTCAGAATTTTGCGAAAGCACTTTCTAGCTGCTGTCTGCGCATAAAACGAAATGCTCTGTTGTTCATTCCAAAAAGTCCCATTCTGAATACTATATTTTTAACTCCATTATGCTCCATGAATGTACAACAATGCAATAAATATCTGCAGCTCACTGAGTGAAAATTTATAAAAATCTTTTCGAAGAACCTAGTGAGCTGGGAAAGCAGTTGCAGCTTTTGTGCATCTTTAAATATGGGAAAGCATCTTATTATCAATCAATAATCAAAAGGCACTCAATGGAGAGTCAATCATTCTCATCTTTGAAATTATTAATTTTCACCAAATAAACTCAACTCATTTGTTTTGCATGTTGAGTGAGATCTAATTGGTCAATCAGGACGTTGTGAATGGATAATTTGCCTTTTGAAACATTTTCATTCAGCCCAGTGGATTTGACAATAGCTTCCTGAGCTGAAATGCGTTTTGGTTGTTTCGACNTGATGGCTATCCCTCAGCAAACCTTTTGTATACTGAGTAAACATAAAATTGCCACTCTTGGGCAGTGATGCCACCATTCATTACAGCAAGACAAATACCTCACAAATGAGGTCAGCTTTTCACATGAGAATGTTTTGTTGATTGCACCTTGCCACACCTGTATAAGTTGTTACCGGAAATGCATTGTTGGTGCAAAATGCTCAGCAGGAAGTATGAAAAACCCACAGCTTTGATGTATCTTTGTCAATGTACTCACCGTGAAGGACAGTGAAGCAATTAGTTGGACACTCGAGCCCTGTTTGTGCACTGTAACGCTATAAATTTGCAAAAGTAAGCAACAGTCAAAATGATAGCTATTGGCGGTTTAGGGTAATGATGCTTTTAACACTTTCAGAGCCAGCCTACGAATATATCGTACCTAGATTTCGGCCTAAAACCAGAAGTTTTCGGTTGCCTTACCAATGCCATAGCTCCTCCGCCGATTGTGCTAGAAAGCTGTTCAAGGTCTCAAACGGATCGGCCAGTCTTCTAGTCTGCACTCGAAAAAAATTTTTTGTTTGGGAGTGCGTATTTTTTGTAAGTGACATCACAAGTGAAGTAGTTTTTGGCAGTGGCACATCTAGCCTGGAAAAAAGGAGTCTGTCGCAGAAGAACAGCTTTTGATATCACTTTTCAGCATAAAACTACACTTTCTCTTAAAACTAGAAATCGACCAATGAATTTTGCAATGTTGCCAAAGAATTATATCGGCAAAATTCTGCCAAGATACAGCATATCGGAAATATTTGCTCATAAAAGCTGCTATGCTAGTTTTCTGCATGGAGTGTTCGGAAACCCAAGTTGCTACTTTGTCTCTGACTAATTAACGCAGACTCTCTGTGCTGTTCCTTACGACGCGCAGCCCTCTGACTGCATCAAGTAGTGTGCAATATTCAGACCACTCTGCAATCGTCCCAATAAACAAGCCTATGATGTAACATTTGCTCCCAGGTTTTGCATGGTAAGCAGATGGTTGCCTGCGAACAAGGCTGTGATTTTTGACTATCTCAAGTGACCCAGGTTTGCGCAGAATTCCATGTTATACACTTCTTCATCGCACTGAAGTATATTGTCTTTCAACTGTGGTTTGAGTGTTGCAAAATATCGGCATCGGTTATCGGCAGTGAAAAATAACAACATCGGTATCGGTCCAAAAAAGCCTTATCGATCGAGCTCTACCTAAAATCCAATCAATAAAACTTGATTAGTAGGGCTAGTAGCCTAGCGCAACTGAGTATTTGGTATAGATAGTGGTATTGACCTCATTGTCGAAACACACAAGCAAAGATTTCCAAATTATTGCTTTTGGTCACAGCACATTTATCACATCACAATCGATGTTTGTTCTTAGGAAGATGGTGTTGAAAAGATACTTAGCTTGTCGAACATTCAGAAAATGTCAGCCAAACAGCAATGAGAGCTGTTTATGCATACGTACATACACTTATAAAATCGAAGCTGACAAACTGCATCTGTGGAGCGCTGTCTGTCAAAGATGGCGGTGTTATAAATATACTTGCGAAATCACTGCGGAGAAGAACGATTGAGTTGCAATTGCTCTGATGACTTTGCATCGTAATGTAAAAGTGACTTACTTGAAATCAATATAGGACATTTTGCGCAGAAAACATCAACTGCTCAATTCTAAAAAAGCTATTTTCGAAATACAACGCTTGACTGATATGTTGTTCAGATAATGTGACCACAATTTCTGAGGCTAGCTGTCGCACCTTTCATTATGAGAAATTCCTCTTAAAAATATAGCTGAAGTTGAAACGAACCCACATTATTTGGCGTGACGCTGAGTAAGGCCTATCTTACTTGATTTAGTGGTAACCTAGTAGGTGTAAACAGCAGATAAAATTTAGGCCGAAACTGCAAAACAAAACGATCACAATTGAACACTGTGTCCACTCGCCACGAAGTGAAATATTACAAAACACCTGTGCGTGGCAGTGTACGAATTTCTGACAGCTTTGCTTGCATTCGAGTTGTCACTGCCAAAGGAGGAAATTCCGAAACATGTGTGTTCGATGCAATATCGATTTAAAGTGTTCAAAGACGTGAATTGTTTCATGTCATTGCACAGATGCCATTTAGACAGGCAGGGATGTTGTTGTTTTGCAATAGTACTATGCAACGTTAGAAGGGAAATGTAGGCTGTTGCCTGTTCTAAACCACCCGCATTACGGACCTGCAGTGACAGCAAATGATATATTATCATCGGCTGTAATGTTGAACAGCCTACCTGCAGTACAAAGGGGTCTGTCATGACAGCCAAACAGACCCCCTGGATGTGCCCCTGTTTTTTTTGTCATTTTGGCTCATGTTACCTGGCCTAGAGCCCAACCGCTAGGCCACAGTGTTTCGTTGAAGTTTTCATTGGAAACTAGACTCGAGTCCAAGTCTTTTGAGCCTTTGATCGACTTTCTACGGTTTCTGGTTCAAAAGTTATGATCTAAAATAAACAAACTAATTAATTAGCTAATTGATCAAATATTTTTATTACTTTTGATCATAACTTTTGAACCCGAAACCTCAGCAGTTCTTCCAAAGAATCAAAAGACTCAGATTGTAGCCTAGTTTCCAGTAAAAACTTCAGCGAAATGCTACCATCTAACGGTTTGGGCTCAGGGCCAGCTGAAGTGGGCCAAGGTGGCCGAAAAGTCCTGCACTTATGACATCACTCACAAAAAATCCGCACCCCCCAAGCAAAAAATTTTTTTCAAGTGCAGACTAGAAGACTTGCCACGTCTTTTGAGCCTTTGAACAGCTCTCTACCACTTTTGGCACCCGAGTTACGTGCGCGTAAAGCCACGTATAATTTGGTTGTTTTGGTGCAAGAATCCTCAAAAGCGGCCAGACACCAAAGTGTTAAAACAATCACTGGTTGTTGCATGGTAAACGTGAAACATTTAATATTCCTTGTGGATCAATGCTTCTAGACAAAGAGTTCTTGTTCTGGGTACCAGCTGTAATCATTTTCTCGTGTAAGCACATAGACGTACTGTATGTAAAGAATAAAAGCAGAACTGTTTTCTCCTTCATGGCGGACTTCTCATGATTTTGGCCAACTGGTTGCACCCAGAAAAATTTTGCATGTACAAAGCACACGGCAATCAAATATTTCATGTAAAATAAACTACAGAACAACTCAGCCATGGTAGGAGCAAGCAAAAGCATAAAGCAGAAGGTGCACACATGTCACAAGGAGATCTTTAATATCTATATGCATCTACAAGGTGCTTGAGCAAGTTCATCTTGATGCCAACTCGTGCCTGTTGAAATGGTGCAATTTCTTTTGGAACTTTTAGTGAAACAGAATTCTTGCTATGCACTACATATTGTATTGTGTAACGTCTTCACTCCCACACACAAAACGCTGGACTTTTAACATGCATCGCAGTAAAGAGAAAAAAGCACAAATACACGAAAGAAGATGAGGATATATACAGGTACATTGCAGTAGTACAGAGTATACGCTTGATGGCGCTAATGCATTTACTGTACGTACCTTGATGAAATACAAGCTTTTTAAGA
>JGI24021J15306_10008297_pt1 | contig 12770 bp, 8 predicted proteins | sample Ectturendosymbi1_FD_15306 | JGI IMG/M metagenome (IMG submission 15306) | reverse complement strand
TAAAAGAACCTAAAGAAAAAAGAACGAAAAAACGAAACTAGTATGAGAACAAGCTTAGCCACAAAACAATTTACATTGTTTGTTGGCTTTCTAGTTTTTTTTCCACTGTAAAACATGTAGATTTTAGACTAAATGATTGAATGTACCTCCCTGTTGAACCTGGCCGGAAAATCGAGGATGCACTGTATTAGTTACATTGTAACGAGATAGTTTTCTATAGCATGCTATCAGAAGGTACCACTAACAAAAAAGAACTTAATTCTTAGCACCACACTTATCGATGCGCTCGCAAAGTCTTCACTATGCCGCGCGTTCGGTATTTGCCAAGAAGTTTTTGCACGGATTGCCTGATGTACTACATCCTCCACCAGCCATTAAACGCTCAGCTAGCGTCAGTCATGGGTGATCATTGTAAATTGCAAAGATGCAACAAGTAGTGCGCTTTTGAAGTCCACAGTCTGCCAACGTCAAGTTGTTCACTTTGGATGGGAATAAGAGTTTTACCAATGCACGGGTTAGGGGTTAATATCGCGTGAACGACGCGATAGCGCGATGATTGCTAGGGCTTCATGATGCTCCACTTAAACCCACGAGTGCGACTGCAAACGATCACCTGAACATTTTTAAGGAGCTGAGTGAATGAGAGAAAACCAAGTAGTAGTTTTATTGCTGTTATTGCTTTTAATAAATGAAATTTCGACACTGAGCTATGTAGCTACTATCACAACTCCAAATGCATTTCTGTCAATGCTTAAATCATGTCGCATACGCAGCTCCGGTAACAGCACACGAAATATATGCCCTCTTTCAAAACCTCAGGTTTACATACGCATTCTTAACACTGTTTGTTCGCTTGGTACAACACTACTGCAGAGTGGGACGCTAATTCCTGAAGTGGTCAAGCCCAGGTAAAGTACGAATGCATTGTGACATGCACACCCTCAAACGAAGAAACACGGCAATGTACGAGCACTCAGCCACAACGCAAAATGTGGTTGTAGTGTTCAAAGACTATGGACGAGTATAAACAACCTAACTGCGTCAAAGCAGGCAACCATTACGTTAATAGACCTTCTGCATCTTTCGGGAAACAAGTGCATATTTTTTCTTAATAATGCCTCAAATGTAGGAATGTTGCATTGAACCTGATGAGCCATGACTACTAACACTCGCTCTCCAGGGCAGGTTGTACAGAGCTCTGCATCCAAAATTATAAGCCACACGTAATCTTTGCATGCATGACTTTCTGAAATTCAACCATAATTGTGATGCATACATGGGCGTGCAAAAGGAACGAAAAAGTAGGCTACATTTTAACTGCATTTAAACCTAGGGGAAAAGAGGCTCGCAGCTTGTTTGCTGCACAATATTCTTACCGCAGTTGTCTCTGAATGTCTGTCATCTGAGAGCTCAGAATCCAGTACAGCTCCCTGATATTTGTAGTGATTAACAGATTTTAGATTTTTACCACCTATGTGTCAGTAATGGGGTGACTGTGCTTTTTGCACTCTTAGCTTTAAACGTCAAACAAACGGTTTTGCTGCAGTTGAAAATATTACCATGTGATTCTGCACAGGCCTGACACGCAGATAAAAGTTCTCTTCGCAACATTTCCGAAAATGAGAACATTTCAGTTTTAATCAAGATGCAGACCGGACGATCAGGACAGAGTAAAATTAGTATCCTCAGACGATAGCCTATCAAGGGTGAGGGGATCTTTCAATGCTGCCATTTCGGGCAAAACGGATCAGGTATCTTGTGCCTTTGGCGCATAACGGATCAGGTGTGTTTGGGGCAAAACGGCTTTTTCTGGCATCCATGAGTTGTGTGAAAGTTTTTGGAAGCAAGTTTAAGGCTATGAGCTTTCAGGGCTTCCACTGGTTGCAAACGTTAGGGTCTTGTAAACCATCATTTGGAGCCAAAGTGGTCTAGTAGGTGCGTTCAACACTTGACTAGCACTCATATGACACTTTACTAAACCTTTTTGCCAGGCCGTGGTACTGGGATCAACCCAGAAAGACACTAAAACGTAAAACAGTCCTCAACCTAAATTTAGTTAAAACCTATCAGGTTTCGAACCGAAAATGCAGTTAAACAACGTTTTTTTAAGAGATGTATTACCTTTAATAATGGTGATCCGCTTTGCCCCTAACAAAATAATAACAAGGTCGCAGAAGAACAAGCGGTTTGATGAGGCACTAACTGCTATGTCAAGATTTCTCTGATCAATTTGAAAGTTCAGCAATTTACACGGTTCAACAGTACCCTAATGTTACAAAGTTTCATGAGAGCAAATCGAGGCCTGTCTTAAAAAAATAGTACACGAACAAATAGATAAAAAATGCCTTAGAAAATACGAACATTTTAAACTACCAAGTTTTGACACTTCCAGCATATTTGTGGTTAAATACCAATCATTTACGAAATTTTCGATCAGACAATCTGTCTCAAGATGAATCTTGTAAGAAGATAATTTACCAGTAGGACAAAGAAAAATTCCAATTAGATTTCTTGAATGATTAGAATATAAAATTTCTTCTTTCTTTGAAAGTTTCTACAAATGTCAAAATTGCCATGCAATATTTTGAAAATTTCGTGGGCGGCAAATGTCCCTCTCCTGGTTGCGCGCCTGATCTCAGCATTACACTTATCAGTTGCGGCTCACGTTTATCGGCTTTGCTAGTCCTATAATACCTCGTTGCTAGTTTAAATGCAGGGAACCATGGGTTGCCTTCATTGGCAAAATAGCAGTTACCACATTCAAACGACATCGGCGTGGCAGAAAATGGAGATTAAGTCCAAAGCAGGATAACCTTTCGTTATCCACAAACTGCGAGGTGTATCTTTCTAATTTTACGTTATCACCTGGATCTGTGCGTTTCATGTTGTCCACAAAAGCCACCATGAACTCATGATCCCACACATTTCTTTCATCTAATGATTTTTCTTCTTCTTTTTGAAGGTCCTTTTCTAGGATCTGAAAAGCAGACAGATAATAGGTAGGATAGCACGCAAGTTGAGCCAAGTACCCCTATACAACGCTTTGCCTTGCTCTTCGGCCTTTTCTAAAGGTTAGCTCAGGGGTGGGCAAACGTGTTCCACTGAGGGCCACATTGAAAACTTTATTGCTACCGGGGCCGCATATATTACATTTGCCTGCTTGAATTACAATCTGCGTTTCAAAAGACGAATTCATAATAATAATAAGATTATAGCCTTGTACTGTTTTATTTCACATACATTTTATCATTAAATATGCGGTTTCGAATGAAACGTGTGGAATAAAATCTCGATAATTCTAATCTAATCGATAAAATTACTTCAACATAAGACTCGAAATATGTATACTCTGTACGTACGTGTGGCTGCCCTGTGGGCCGTAGTTTGCCCATACCCCTGAACTAGCTGTTATTCAAAGATGCATTGCAAGAATTTAAAACACCATAAATAAGCCTTATTTGGCAGAGAACAACATACCAGTAATTTGTCAGTAAGCTTGTACCTTTTCAGGTGCAACATGCGTTCCACGGGCATCACGTCTCTTTTTACACTTGACCATTAGTTTCTTCACTACACGCGTTTTAGGAAAAGTATACGTATTTGTAAGCTAAGCATTTTTATATTTTTTACTGCAAATGCGGAGATGTGCACTTGCAAGCAAAAGCTGAGATATATGAGATAAACATGCCTAAATTAGGTCCAGAGTTTTTCAACTGTTTCTTTTCTTTTAAAAAGTTTTTGTTCCTCCCGATTAGGGATATTGGGGCTTAAAAACTTTTAAGGACCGCTGCATTGTATGGTATATGATGACATTAGCATAGCATTGTATGTAACAGGTAACTGAGCACATCGTACTTTTGAAACTGGGCCTTCAAAAATAAACACGGGCCTTTAATTACGACTGAAAGGGCGGATTGGGCCACCGTAACGAAAATTTGCCGATCACATCAAAAAACACCTGGGGCCCGGGTGAACATTCAATATGGCCCGCATTAGCATTTTCGTCAACGAAGTTAGGGCATCAAGACAACTGGCAACCGCACCATGGTTTCCTAAAGGCGTACTTGTGAATGATTTCTCTAGTGAGTACACTTTTCCTTTAAGCCAGGGGTGGGCAAACTTGTTCAACAGAAGAGTCATTGGCAGGAGAAAACCCAAAAACACCAGCGAGCTGCAACATCAGTTGGTAGTGTCAAATACACTTCGGTAAAGAATGCAAGTTTCACATGAAATAACCTACATCAAATCGACTCCTTGGCAACTAACCTTATGAATTTGAGTAAATACGTTGATAAATGAAACAAACATTAAATATGAGGCGACAACTCGCTATCAATTTGAGATAGTGCTATTCAACTAGAAGAGCCACACAAAAAAGCATTGCTTCAAGCGTTTATGCCAAAGCTGCACGACTGTTCTTTCTATTTAAACCTTATCAGCTTCGTGACCTAGGTTTCTGCAAGCTACCGCGGCAGTGCTTAGTAAAGAAATGCTTAGTAGTCAGAGCTAACAAGGGTAGAAAAATATTCAAACAGTATATCCATTTTCAAAATGCTAAAAATGATATTTTCGCATTTTTTCCGTGCCAGAAACGTTAGGCTATTTGGTATGTACAACTCTAGATATGCCTGGTTTAACCTGTGGTAGTTACTCGGTGAAACAAAATCTACGACAGTTTGTAAGGCAAGGGCAATTGTCCGGTTATTGCTTGTCCTGGAAACCCCAGTTGAACACAACATTCCTTCAAAACGAAATTCCACGATATGCAGATACTTAGATAGTAAGGCAAGCGGAGTTTCTCTCGCTCATAGTTTTCTTTCCTTATCTTCACAAGCCAGATAAAGGTAGAATAAGATAACATTAAATTTTTTGTGGCCCATCGTCCATATTCCACAACTCATGCTGCCCGTGGTAGTAAATAGATTTCCCATCCCTGTATTGGTTTTGCACCTTGTGTTCCGACTTGTAATTCTGCCGAAGTTAGCTTCCACGTTAGTTATACATAAACGCGGTGTATAAAATGCAACCGGCATCAATTTTATTGCACCGGCACCGCAAGAATTCTCAGAACATTGTTCTACTACAGTAAATCAAACCTCAACAACATCTTCTGATTCATCCAATTCTCCGTTTTGCCACCTTGTTTTGATATCTTTGACAGATCTAGTGAAAGCTTTCACTCTTTGTTCTGCTTTTACCAGCTCAACTATGCACTCTTGTAACGTGTCCATGTTTGGATTTTCAACTGCAAAAACCGGGGGAAATCATGTAAGTTTTGTACACAGAATACTTAGCAATTTATTCTTATCAGTCCAACACTTGAAATGCATCCAGGTATACCATACCTTTGTTTTCTAGAAGATCGCATCCTACTTCCATGATCTCTTGGTGGCCAGTTCGAATATATTCCGACATTTTGTCGATTGTGCTTAAAGCAACATCTACGTGACGGTCACTGGCAGTACTACTTTGAGACATCTTGGAAAATTAAATATTTACAGTGAAAAAACAATGAACCTAAACCAATCAGTTTAATTGAACTGTAAAGCAGAAACTACAACTAAACAAAATTTTCGGCTTATTTGAGATTCATTCTGTATAAATATGAGCTAAGGATGCCTTTTATGTAGTCTGCTAAATCAGCGTGACAGATTTTTTGCCAAGGACACATTTTGAAAAATAGTGATGGCACACATGTTAAATCTCTAGTTTCTCTTAAACTGAAGTTCAAGACATAAAAAACTTGTGCCGCCTTGGCAATCGAACGGAGTGTTAACACCAAGGCAACAAATCTGGCTCAGGGCGGGTGATACTCTTACGGGAAAATTTGATGTGGTTAGTGTCAGGCAAAAATTACAGCATCAAGTTTACTGCATTTTTGGAAGCTGAAAACCCACAATCAAGACCTAGCTGAAACACTTGGGGTTACTGCCATGCCCTGAAATCCCCTTCATAACGATACATGTGTGGCAAAAAATCTGAGGTCTGAGCAAAATAATGTTTTGTTATTAAAAATCATACAATGACCAAAACTTTGCTGCACAATCGCTCATCCTGAAAACTTCACTAACAAACAGCACATGAAGTTAAATGTGTAACTTAGTGTATTCATGTGCAATATATGTAGTTGCATGCATGAACAGTAAATTTCATAACCTAATTTTGACAATATTAAATAGCAGGTGGTTATTAACCTCAATTGTCAGCATTCAATGTTCTACTGATTACTTTATTATCTGGCACAAAGTTGATGTGCCACACAAAACATTATGCTCATGTTGGATATGCACACAGTGTTCCATGTTGGACATGAGAAAGATTTTTATACCAACTAATGCCCTAAGACAACAGGGCATATTAAAAAATATTTTTGTTCTTAAGACTCACAGTACACTATTCCGAATATCTACAAATATGAAGGGAAAAATAGGCAATATGGTACTACGCTATATCGAGAATTTGACAGATAAACACTTCTATGTTGCAGTAGAGCAGAATTCTGCAAAAGATCATGGATTTAACTCTTCCAAAAATACATAATGAAGTAAAGACCACATTATGCTCCTGTAGTTCCAACTAAGTCAAACATTACCCACATGAAGTGTACAATTTACGAAATTACACGCTTGTTTTCAGGCTGCTTAAATTTTGTGACACAACTACAGTGCTGCATTAGTCCATGACTGTTGTGATGCATTTTATCTTAAGCTATCATGAATATTTCTGAAATATGTGTAAACTACAAAGCTTTTTTTGTATTGAAGTTATTCCAATTCCTTCTGGTGGCTTGAACTTGCTTATAACCTATTGCTTCCATTAATCACATAACCACATTATGCATATTAAACCCTATACTCAGAGCAACTACCTTTTACCTACTTCAGTGTGGTCCACCTACAGGCCTGCAGGCCACATGTGGCTGCCACAACATTTTCAGTGCATTCACATAGGAGCTGAAGTTTGTTGAAAAGTGTGTGAAGTTACATTTGTCATGCTGATTTGCTTGCGCAGTAGATTTGCACAAGAACAATACTTTTTCTGTGTACCATTATTGTAAACAACAATGGATTGAATGAACAATAATAAGTTTTGTTTGACTTTATTTATTTTATGATCAAATTAGAAGGTACAGCCCTCCGCTGGGGGGCCTGATTGGATAACCTGTTTGTTTTGTGCCCTGGTGTTCATTGTCTTAAAGCGAACATCTGGCACAACGAACTCAGTACCGTACCACCAAATAAATCTATCTGTCAAATGGGGCCTTCTGAAAGTGCCTGCCAAGCCAAATTAATTTCCATCCTTGCATTAGGTAATATTAATTGAAACAAGTATAACATGTTTTAACGAAAATGTACAATGCTAACGGTGTTAGAAACTGTAGAGAGCTTAAGGAAATTAGTCAGCAAAGATAATTTTCACAAACTGAAAGATTTTGCACTGAAAATGCATTCAACATTTGGAAACACATGAATATTTGTATGAGAGTACATTCTCTATGATGAAGCTAGTCAATTTTAACAACAAATCAAATAGCTGATGAAACACTGGACAATAGTCACCAACTTGCTACTCTACCACAAACACTGGTATTGATAAAGGAACAATATTGTCAGAGAAACCTTGATCACAGGCATCACATAGAGATTTGTAATAAATTGCTATTGTGTAATAAATTCAATGAAGCACTCAACTATCTTCACAATTTTAGTTTAAAAATTGTGAATTTGTTGTTTCATGCATGATTTTATTGGAAGTGGTCCGCAAGTTGTCATGTGTTTGTAAAATAACCCATAGGTCAGCAGTTGATGGCCCATACTGACTTCTATAAATTGTTCCCTTTACACTGTAAGTCGCCCTAAGGAGGTCTGCAGCCCAAATGACCCCAGGTCCTTCGCAATCTCCTACTCCCTCATGAGTTGAGTTTATTTAAGGTGAAAATTAAGAATTTCAAACACAAGAAATAAACCTTAGTAATTGCAAAATGCATTTTATAAATTGGTCTACTTGGAAGTCATTGCAGCACTCTATAACAACTATGTTGATGCTATCCATGCCTGTGTTGTTTACTAATACCACATATGTATGCTTGTGGTTCATCATAGTAATTGCGCCAGTGCCATCAAGCATATGGTTTTCTATTACAACCACACATCTATCTTCATGTTCTTTCCATGTATTCTTACATTCCTTGTTACTGCCATGCATGCATATGCATAAGTCCACTATGTTGCATGCGGGGTAAAGACATTATGCAATGCAATCACTAGCAGCAAAATCAGTAGTAACTGGCTTTTCAGAATTTGTTTAGGTTACCCTTGAATTAAGCAACATTTCTGGTAATAACTGTTCACTAAATTGCCTGAGATGGTGATTGTTTTCTATTCACTGATTTTTTCATGGTAAGCATGCTGATTTCAAAACACCACCAGACGTATGCAAGTAAGTATGATATGTTTGTTTGGTTTTGTGTATGAATAGTATTTAATTTTCCAGTAAACATGGGACACACTAACATGATTGAAAATATTAACATGCAAAGTCAAGACTCTGGAGCCACAGCCATGTTATGGAAGAAGCTCAGGAGCTAGAGTCATGCTCGTGGAAAAAATCCAGAGCTAAAGCAGTTTCATTTTGACGATGACTTCGCAGCTAGTCTCTTTTAGTACAATAGAATTGATTTATATAAAGACCTAAATGTTTTCAACAGTGCACTGAATTAACACTATAACTATGGAATCTCCAGCAAACATATGTACGACTGGATTTTTTGTTTCACTGATATATTTCGGTCATTTGACCGATAATAATCTTCACTGTTGCGATCGGAAAGCCTGAGCAGCAGTGCGCAAAGCTTCACACTATGGCAGCAAGCAACAATAGACATCACATGCCGTGATCACTCTATTATTGCTTGTTGGTGCCACATATATGGGTGTTATTCTTGCACACATACCGTTCGTGATAAGCGCATATTTAACACAACGCCAACAGATACGGTTGCAACATCACTAGCCTACCTTTTCAGACTTTTGACTGAATTGACTTATTTTTTCATTCATTTTCAACAAAAATTCAGTCTATGACCGAAAAATAAACCCAGATGTATAAGCGCTACATTTTTGATGCGATGATTCCCTCAATAGCTGTTGTTATTTTATTGGCTATATGCTAAAACTGTTCAAATAATGCCCAACATTAAATTTCCTAAGACAATTTTTCAAAGACCAACATCTTTCTTACAGTGCACTAGATTCACACAATAACTACAGCATTTTTAGTATACATTTGTGTATAAGCACCACATTTTTGATGTGGTGGTTCCTTGCATAGCCGTTGTTGTTTTATGGTCTATATGCAAGTAAAACTGTTCAAATAATTCCCAACATTCAATTTTCATTACCATGAAAGCCATAAGACTATAGAATAAATCTTCTTAAGAGGCTTTGTTTAGATGACCCTAAAATTCCTCAAAGGTTTTATCTCATTTGTTTAAATTTTCAATCAAGCATTAATTAAGTTTTAAAACCAGACATCAATATTTTGTGGCTCTTCCTTATATCAATAGACAAATTGGGGAGTTAAATCAAGCAACTACCATGTGGCAGTAAATACTAAATAATGATCACAAACTGGTCAAAATCAGCAGCAAAATTGAAAAATGCAACTCCTTCAGAATAGGGGTGGACATTTGATTTTGATCTGGCACCACTTTGAGAAGGCTGTGTTTAGCAGAGGGCTGTACCTTCTAATAAAGCCACTGGTTAACAGATACAAAAAAGTACTGTACTCTCTCAAATGCTTTTGCATTTGGATGTTGGATTTTCATTCAAGTGGGCTGGACAATATTCACTCATTTCAATTGTAAATACCAACTACTGAGCTAGACCAATGATTAAACTACCCTTTCATGAACACTCAGCAGAACGAGCCGAAATGTTCTGCACAATACCATAAGAAAAATGCAATCGCAAAGATGTTATAAAAATGTTAATGAGTCACAGCTTTTTAACAAAAAAGCACCACAATTCAACTTCATGAATTTAGTCAAAACTGGCTCTCATTCTATATTCATTTAAAAAATTTAACAGTGCGGACCCAATCCAAAAAAAACGTTTTATTTTAGATACAGTACAATAGGGTTATTTTTAAGGAAACTGTTAGGTACCTGGTATGGATTTGTAGGGACCTGATTTATCTCATTCTAGGGACCTGGTTCTCTTTCTAGCGGCCCATTGATAATTTTCTCTGATTCTAGGCACTCAATTTTTAATTCTAGGGACCCAAATCAGGTCCCTAAAACACCTTAAAAAAGCCTGCAGTACAATTAAATGTTCATCTCTGATCTAAACAATATATAAAATACTAATCTTGGCAATCTTAGTCATCTTGACAATCTTTTGGTGATCTTAGTAATTTTGGCAATCTTACTGATTTTGGCAATCGTAGTAGGCCTAATCTTGGCAATCTTACTAACCTTGGTGATCTTGTGGTATTTACAGGTATCCTTTGGATGGCATTGGAGCTTGGTATCAAGAATGGAATAATCCTGGTGTGAGAATGTTGGCTGAAAGTAGGTCTAGCCTAGGCTAGGAATAAATACCAGTATGGAAGTGACTACGGATACGCCTAGCCCAACGCAATTCAAATAAAAGGGTCAGTTGTCATTCAAATGGCATGGATCTTGTAACCTAGGAGTTATGCGTTATGGCTGCTATGCCAATGGTTTTCAGTTCGACTCTCACCTTGCCGACTTCCTTTTTTTTTCTTTACTTTTTTCAGGCTTACGTGCTACCTTTAGAGGTTAGTGTTAGGTTCGCATTAGGTTAGGGTTAAGGTTAGGTTTGGGGTTTATTTTTTACGTTTAGTTTGTTTCTACCAAGCCTATTGCACTCTCGTCGTGTGTTACTGTTACGTCACAGGTGGCATATGAATAAGTCAGTTTTCAAATTTCAAGATCCACAGGCATATCTATAGCCACTGCCTGCTAGTATTATTACTATCTTTGAAGCATCATTGCTCACCATAAAATATCGGTTTTCACGACTCCAGTTAGTAGTTACATCAGTTTATATCTACACAAAGATCTGCTACCAGGGGTGGATACATGGGAGGTGATTGGGACGATCGCCCCCCCCCTAAAACTTACTAAAGAACTTTCTTCACCATGATTTTGTACAATTCGGAAAATAGCATTCCTGATATAGGCTATAACTAAGGTCATTTTGCTGTCTGTTGTTTTGTCACAACAGTGTTGTGAAGAAAATACTTCATCTCTCACACAGTAGTGAACCTGCAATGAGACCTGACTGCTAAATATTACTGAAATTGCCCCCCTAACCCTACTGGTTGGATCTGCCCCTGTCCACTACTGACAGATATCTGTTTTTTAAAGGGCACCTTGAAACTTCTAAAAAAAACTACATAAAAAGCTCTCCCATTTAGGAAAGCGAAAGCAGCAATGGTGAGCGCCAGACCAATGAGCACTTGGCTCGCACACTCCACAGCAGCCATGCCATAGACACATCCCCTTTCCTCTAACTACAATACAGACAGTCAGTGCTACTCTCCAAGCGAGCCCTTTGTTTTCAACGCACTCTTTCTGTGAGAGTATTCTCTTTGTCCGCCTGGAGGCGGTGAGCAGCGCATGGTGAGATAGAAATGGTCGGACTTCACTTACACTTGACAAGACGCCAGTCGACTACATTCGGCGTGTCGCTAGGGTCACGAACTTAGTCTTATAAATGGAAAATAGTGGATGTCATTCCGCACAGGTTCAAACAGCAAAATATCCAGCAGAGCTTTTATCGCTCTCAGCAAACTAAACACTACCTTTACTTTTCTGCTTATAATATAGCAAAAATCATCATCTTTTTGAAGTGCATTCAAAACCAATCTAGCTGAAGCATATTCGTCAAGGCTGACAGTGTGATCTATTCCTTAAACTACTCGCAAGAGCAAATGTGAACTGAACTGCATCAAAGCATACGATTGCGGGACGTGTTCTTCACAATGAATCAACTAGCTAGGAGCCACAGTTGATTCCAATCCATAACCTAAGGTTATACCTAAACCTTACCTTTGACTTTGAAAATGTTTGCCACGTTTTGTCAAAGCAATTAAGCACACACATGCACACACGAACTGACAAAACTTTAGGCTTTAGATTTAGCTGACTTGGACTACCGCTAAAAATATCGAAACAAACTTGCCAAATCCATCAACTTATTATTGTAGCTGTAGGTCAAATACCACGACAAAAAACACATCTCTATTGGGTACCGTGTAAGGCGGAGCTCCGTGAACAGCGGAGCTTGGTAGCGGAGGTTTGATGATGTAACCGGAGTCGCTATAACCGATTTTTTTGCGTTGAGAAATGAGAACTAAACGGTAGAAAAAAAAATTTTATTGCAAAAGGTGATATTACACTACGGTAAAAGAAGTCTATTCTGAAGTTTGATAATTTTTGCTGATCTGAGTTTCACAACGGTTCGGAAACAAAAAATAGGTTTCAACAGTTGTGAATGTATAAAATTTTTAAACATCCATGTATTAGATGTTTGGGAGAAGCGCATTATTATTTGCAATAATAAAATATTTTTCCTTTGCTTTTTTTCTGTTTATTCTCTTTGCAACGCAACTTTTTTCCACTCCGGTTATGTCATCAAACCTCCGCAACCAAGTTGAGTTGATTTTATTTGGCGATAATTAATATTCAGCTAGAAAAAACACAAATTAGTGCAAGGACGCCAGGGCATTGAAGGAACCGGAAG
>JGI24021J15306_10008296_pt1 | contig 12770 bp, 10 predicted proteins | sample Ectturendosymbi1_FD_15306 | JGI IMG/M metagenome (IMG submission 15306) | reverse complement strand
CGACACTTTTCGGCAAGTTTCTTCAAATTTAAACAACAACGGTTTTCTCATAAACTAAAGGCGTCAGCAAAGATTTTTAAACGAAAATCACTTGCTAATATTTAAACAACAACGGTTTTCTCATAAACTAAAGGCGTCAGCAAAGATTTTTAAACGAAAATCACTTGTTTTCTGAGAGGGGCCCACATTTTTTAAAATATGTACAGCAATTTTAACTATGTCCTACACATTTTTCCAAGGGTTGAAAAACTTGGCAGGGGTGGATTCACCCCCCTTTGCCCCCTAGTATTGGGCCTGCTGTTATGTACAAGTGGTTATTATCCGCTTAGAAAAGATTATCTTCCGCATTGCGTGTCAACAATCATGAATGTTTCATGGAACTTAGTGCCAGATTCCGGACATTTGACCTCATTTAAAGTGGTCTGGCATGAGAAAATGCTGTTTGGCATGTACCTCAGAGTTAGGTATGTTTTAGCCTTTATTAGTGGTGTTGGCAGAAGAAAAGGTTGTTTGGCATTTTTGTCTGGTTTCAGCTTAAACTTTTATCATTTTTTCAGCTGTTTGGCGTTTATAGAAGCTATATGATATATTTTACCAAACACTTTGATGTATGTGGTCCATATGAACCTGGAAAACCTGATATTACATCTGAGGGTTCTCTGTGACGGCATTTTGTAATGAATATTTATGGAATTGTGACGTACATAACGTACCAAACCAGACCCGTAACTGGGAGGGCGCAGGGGTGGGCGAAGCCCCTTCGGAAAATTTTTCGCCACCCTGGAAAAATATGTTGGACATAGTTTAAAAAATGTAGGCTCCTCACAGAAAACACTTCGCCCCCCGTAGTGTCCCAAGCTGGTCACGGGTCAGCACCAAACGCTTGTGTACCAGATTCAAAGTAATTGAAAAACATGTTATGGCGCATTTTTGTATTTTCGCAACCTGTATTTTAGTGTTTCAAACATATATATACATATATATATCAGTATTATTTATCAAATATTTTCTGTAAGAGGAGATGGTACTTTTGGAGATTAACAATTATTTGTTTATTTATACGCAATAATTATGGGTTTGGNTCCATAGCAACATTGCATCTTTAACATTNCTCATGAGGGCCACGAGGGGGCTTTCGGGGGCAGTGCCCTCGAAATTTCTTTTGTACCCCCTAAAAACATTTGTTTTAAACATATAGTAAAAGTAAAAATCTTTCCCCCTAAAAATATATTGTGCCCCACCAAATATTGAAACCTGGCTTGTCTTTTGCTTCCACATATTTATGCGAGTCCGGCTTCTCAACGATGCTTATCAAAACCAGTGGCGTAACTGACTGGAAAAGGGGTGCAAACCGCTCCCTGGGAAGGTGAACGTAAAACCTGCCCCCACTCTCCTTATATTTCGGTATTTAGTTTTTTGGTTTTATAGGTTGTTGTTTTTGGGGTTTTCGGAGTTTTTTCGGACTGCTTTTTAGTATAGACATCCACATCCGGATTCGCTATCATTTCTCAACTTTTTTCTGAGTGCTGCCTAGTGGGCTCCCTTCAGCTAAGTTTTCAACACCTGGGTCAAACCTGTAAGTTATGCCATTGATCAAAACTACACAGAGAAATCGCCTTGAACTGGAGGGTGAGGTAGATGATTTGCTTTGTCAAAAAACTTCTCGTATGGATATGCTCCTCACGAACGAACAGTATCACACATCACATTGAATGTGTTTAAATGACAACCTTCATAGTGAATAAACATGTTCGTTCACACGAACCAGATCTTGTGTTGCCCTGTAGCCTGGATTCTAGAGTTGCGCTCGCATTTGCAAGCTAGACCACCACTACGGATAGTTCGGCATTTTGCTATTTTGCTCTCACCTTACACATGCAAATGTCATGGACCCCCAAGATCTTTCTGTGGTTGGAAACCACTGGTTTATGTTCTTCGGGCGAAGTCTTGGCACCAGCCTTCATGTTTCAATGATTTCAAACGCATCAGTCAAGTCGACGGTTTAAACAAGTAAATTGTTTAATCGCACACGCAGGACGTAAAGAAAGCTACACATTTGCGGTATACACGCACCAAGCGTTTCTGAGAAAATGGTTCGGGCAACGCAAATCATAAAATTTAAAACAAAGCATGTAAAAAAAATAAGTGACTACCTCATGAAGTACGTTGAGAACTTATTTGCCATTATTGTCTTATCAACCAACGTTAAACACATTCGTGCTATACTATAACAAAAATAATGATTAAATAACAATTACAAATCGTGCGGCATGAAAGTGCAAGCATACTGTTGGTAACTTAATGCAAGAACACGCACAGAACAAGAATCAATTTCACTTAAATTTAAAGCTATGGAACAAGCAACAAAAGTGTGATGTGACAGTTACAGGATGAAAAATAAGCAAGAAAATAATAAGAATGTTAAGCTGAAGTTCAAGATTATGCGACGGTATTCAGTGCTGGATACGTGTTGAATTGTACCAAGCAAAGCAGTATTGCGCACCTTAAAAAGCCTTTTTTATTCCACCAAAAATAATATTTCGGATGTGGGTTAAAGTCCACAATCTTCTTCCGACAATATGACTTATCTAGGCATTTCACCTAACGAAAACCAGTTTACAATTGCAGTGCATAAGACAACCAACAAGAAAAAAAACAAAGGAAAACTCGTATTTTTTTCAAGAAAGAAAATGCAGAGTAGTTTACGCTGCCTGTCCAAATGTTTCTTGCATTGCAAACTTTTCGGGTGTACAAGCCAATTTCTCTATCATTCAATTCATTTTGGAGAAGACTGGTAAAGTTGTAATGAAAGAAAAACAATGTTTTGCCTTACCAGCAAAATTAATATCTGATCAGAGACATTTGTCTCTCAGCACACTGTTAAACAGTAGTGGCGATTTCAGATTTTATCTGCTGATGTAACCTTCAGATGTTGAGATCAGTCACAAAACAACGGAAAAAATGATGAATCGCCCGCACAGTGCTTCTGTAATTTGATTTAGTTCATGCAACTGTAATTCTAACGCAAGCTTTTATGTACACAAGCTCTCTACCAAAACTGTTGGACGTCGTCTTTGCAGTTGACATGATGCTGTTTAGGAAGGACGGGTTAAACATTGCATACCGAGCAAAAGTGATTACGCAAGCATTTTACAGCATTATGAAGGGGTAAGCTGGGAAGCGCACGCATTACGATGTTATGACTTTGGGTCTTGACTCAAAATGGCTGGAGCAATCGGGTAGAAATAAAGCAAAACAACTTATCGGTGCTGTGCAAAGCGAGGTTTTGCTACGCGGGAAACACCTGTCAGAGCAAAAACCTTTACGATCACGAGGTAATGTTAAACAAAACAGCTCGAGATTCAGCTGGTCCTTAAACAAAAAGTTGGAAAAACAAACATTGCGGCTACAAGACCTAACATGAATGAAACAACATTTTCGATACGCTTATCGCAAGTACATTTCGAGCTTTTATGCAAAATTACGAGCATGAATGAACCACAAAACCACAGTACGCTAACTAAAATAAAGTTAAAGATAAACATTTAAATTAACCTCACGCAACACATAGGGTACCAGCGCACTGGTTAGTGGATGGTTTCTCCTGTTTAATTTCATGCTAGTGGCCGGCAACGCCTCTTCTTCTCCACCTGTCGCTTTCATATATTTCACTCAGCAGCGCTTTCAGTGGCGGATCGTCCAGGTAGCTCTTTCTCTCGTCTGGGTTCGGGAGCAATTTTGCAGGTCTTGTGTAATTGGTTTTTTCAAAAAGTTCTTGTTGATTGAATGGATTTATTCGGACCGTATTTTTAATAGCTGCAGTGTATCCAAGCGCACCCACACTAATGGCCACAACATAGGCGCAGGAACCAACTATTACCCACACATGGAAGTTTCTTTTCAGCATGGGGAGCTGACTCGTCATCACATTTCCGAGCTTGCTCAGAGCAGACATCTTGTTTTGTTTTTTTTAAATAGAGGTAACAGCTGTTGTGTATATGCTGCCAAAGATAAAACAGGCTGTACAAATCATAACAATGATTAATTTATATCAGAAAGCCATAACCTTTAAAAGTTCCACATGCAACAAATCTGAGCCATCACCGTCAAGATGTTCTTGGATTTCCTTGTCTGACCAAAAAAGTAAATTCAACTCAGGGTGAAACTTTCCCAGTGATTAAGTTGTCGTTAGTTCTATTTTTCTTTTACTTTGTCTACGAAAGTTGCTCGCCTGTATAATCAATTTCTGAATTTTTCCGTGCCGTTCGGCTTCAACAAACAATTAAGATTGTCCGTTTCGGTTTTACTTTGCCACTGCCAATTTTTCAGGCTCAGGTGAAGAAATGGAAGTGCTGCTTCAAAAATGACAGAAATGGCCCGTGCAAAGCAGCTTATTCTCATTTTTAAATGAAAACATGCATCTGTAATTTTATTTTAAGAATAAATATTCTTTGCTTATCATTGCTTGGTGCACGTAGCCTAACAACGGCGGATACAATTTTGGAATACAGGAATCATATTCTACTGGATAAATTTTCTAAGTCCATCCCCACTTTATCCCCGACATATATACGTCATCAAATTTCGGGTGTTGCGTAAAAGGAAACTGCAAATGAGAGAGACAATGTAACCCAATGGTTCTCAAAGTGGTCGATATCGACCCCCAGGGGTCAATTTGACCACCCAAGGGGTCGACAAATAGTCACGGGGCCGAATGGAGGTCGCTGAATGGCCAGGGGTCCAGGCCATAGTTCCAAGCGGATTGTGTTCTATTTTATCATGCATGTCAAGAAAAAACACTCAAATTTATTTTGACACATACTTTCCTTGTATTAGTAACGGTTGGGCTAGGCCACGGGGTCTACAGAAAATTGGATACTTTAATTGGGGGTCAAAGTGCGGAAAAGTTTGAGAACCACTGATGTAACCCAAACGGTTGTAATGGCAAAAAGTTTGCACAGGAGAAACGAAAAAAGAGCAGATTTTCCGCAGCGATGGCTCACGAGCTCAATTTTTCAGCATTAATCACATCACCGGAATGGCGAATTACGTCAACTTCAAAAAGTTTCAAAACCTTTAATAAATATCTCCTTAAATTTTCAAAAAATGCAAATTTTCATAGCCACTGGAAGATCACATGAAGGGACTGTAATGAAAAATTGGAGAGGGGCCAGACCCGTAGCCAATTTTGTAGTTTTGGGGGGGTATAGTGCATTTTTAGGGGAGACAAGATTTTTGTTTTATTATATATTCAAAAAAAGTTTTCTGGACACAATAAAATTTCGGTGGTAAAAATTGGGGGAAGTGTCCCCGAATGCGCNCCCCCATGGCTACGAGCTTGGGAAGGGAACCACCGGCTTGGCCCTATTGTGGAAAAATATGTGCGTTGGTGTTTCATGCGTTCTTTAATGTACAATATCAGGCAATTTTTATTCGGGATGCGATGCAACGTACTTGTTTCCGAAGAGTCTAACAGCTGGCATGATAGCCTGCTAACCTACACAACGTGATGTAGGTAGCAGGATTGTTCGCGTTTACTACACACCAAACCATTTAACANTGCGTTTTTGTGACTACGCATTCAAGTGCATTGCAGAGTTGTCGTACTGTATATCTGAATCAAAGGAAGGGAGGCAAACAAACCTTAAGAGTGTTAATGGAGAGTGAATTGCTTCGGCAACCTCAAGACGTTCGNTCGCTTAGTTGGAAGACAGACCCGCGCTCTTGCAACAACTATGTTGACTCCTCAACTAGTGGGAGTCTACGTGGTATCGTAAGCCACAACGCATTCCACATAACCTTCAAGACCCTGCACCCCTAGCGAAGACGGTCCAAGTCAAACAGCAATGTAGCAAAACAATCATTCGCATCCGGAAGATTTTTAATCCTAACGCCTTTTATTTTATGATTGCATCTGTGACATGGACCACGAGTCTGCAATAAAAACCATAATTATTATCTTATTATTGGTGAATTCAGTTTTATAAAAGCTAACGTACTTTGTGACCTGATAAAATATAAGTGCCTAACTGCGCAGTAATATGCACACTTAATATCGAGTTTGCCAGTTTCCATGCAAAACAACGCAATCGGAGGGATCTCTGAAAAACGTTCACTTACAGCAATTGTGGTAGAATTATTTCTACCTGTGGGTGGGCTCTGTTCAGTGACGTTGCGTCACCAACACTGGTCGGAAAACGCCGTTTGCTATTTAGTAGGTTCATGAATAACTCATGAGCTAATCTTCTCCACATCGATTAAAGACTTTTCTAAATCAGACCTTTCCAGAAATCATACCAGAATTCTGACAGCTTAAGTGAAGCAAAAACACCTTTTTCGCAGAGTGCAACCAACATTGGCGCTTTCAAAATGTTTATTTCGGTGCGGGCAATGCTCTACTTGCCCTCTCCCTGTTTGCGGGCCAGTGCTAACCTTAATTACTTCCACTTCACTAGCTGGAAGGATGACTTATTCCCCTAACTTTAAACATGGTTCTTGGTTCTCACATTTTTAAACATGTGTCAGTTATCCTTCCACCAGTTTGCAAGTCATTTATGCTGTGGAAGACGCAGTGATGTCTTTTTTGTGTGTGTATCGCTGCACACCCTTGTTTGCAACTGCGACGGATTCAATAACGCTACGCCCTACAAAAACAAAGATAGACCTTGGCATTCGAACAACGTATCGTATTTATTCGATTGTAAGCCGCGGCGTATCAAGTTTTTTTTCATCATTTCGTGCGGCTTTTAATCAAATGCGGCTTACAATCAAGCGTGGCTTGCATTTTTTATTTCTTTACCTTATTCAAAGGTCTAGCTAAAATCTGGATGACGCTCGGTATTTCCTTGGGGACGTTTTTTGTAACAAACTCTCTTTTCGCATTCTATTTTCTTCAGCATCAGGTGAACATCCGTCACAGGAGGGATTATGAGTAGGAGGCTGTTGTACTGTAGTGTTGAAGCATCATTACCAGGGTTACGAATAAACGCGAAAAGTGGTAGTGCGCGGAAGTATCTCAGAGGCTTAGGTAACCTATGTTCAAGTGCAGCTTATAATCACAGGCGGCTCACATTAATTTTTAACACCATTCCATGCGGTCTAAAATCAAGGGCGGCTTACAATCGAATAAATGCGGTGTTATTCTTGGACTTTTGTATTTAAATCAGCAAGAACCAAGCGGTATTTTCCAAACGCAAACAGTTTACTTCATTATGGCGTCAAGTTATCTAGTGCGCCTCAGTTGTGAGAACATTACACACCTCCCAAAAAAATTCAGTTGATTTTCTGTAAAACAAGACTGCGAAAAGTCTTGGCAATCGCAACTGTGAGTTCAAGTGGCTTTAACTCATGTCATTGATGCTTCTTGCAAAATTTGCGGCACACCTCAGTGTATCTCACAATAAATCAGGGGTTCCCAACCTAGGTACATGTATCCCGAGGGATACATTTAAGGTTAGCAATAGAAAGGGAAGATATATACTGCATGTATATATCTATATTATTTATTTCCGAATATTTATACATATATCAGTGAATATTATTTTCAAAAATCATTATATGCTTATTGTTAAATATATTAACCTTGAGACATAAAAACGTTGTCTACCTTGATAGTTCAAAAAATCTAAATATTCTATTAGAAATTAACTTGATTTTTTCTATTTCACTCTGACCTTTTGTCATCAGAAATTTTAGAGGTAAATTCTCATCTGTCGAAATGCTGAAGCGGTACATAATCAGAGAAAAGTTGGGAACCCCTGCTTCTAATCTACAAAAATACTATCACTTGCTGTCTAGTTCCACCCAGGTTTAGAAGTGCCTAAACCAGCTCCATCAGCAAAGCACACTCAAATGTGGGCAAAAAATGTTTTCTCGGTGGAGGATACTGTGCGAACTAATACCGAATGCCCTTAGGAAATAGTACATGCAACTGCACCCTTACTTTTTGTCGTATGTAAATGGGTTGTATGTTGAGTCAAGCTTAACGTATAGGGCTAATATATCGTCTACAAGTTTGTGCCGAAGTACGTATATCTACACCTCGGGAACTTCATCATGCCTGAATGAAAATTCTACTAATAAGACAGATTGTTCAAGGCTAGACCCATTTTTTTCAGAAATTTCGTGATACTTCATCAAAAGCTTCTACAGTTATTAGTTGGAATTGATGCAATCTTCGAGTGGCACCATGGAACTACGTATGGCAAGCGGACTATCTAACCAAATTATTCACTCGGTTGGCTACAATTAAACTGCTTCAAAACAATTTAAGGCAAACATGAATACAACCTACAGATCAATTTCCTAACTTTTTCATTGTTGTGAAGGTAATCTTCAACTGCTCTTGTCGAGCAACAAATTACAGCGACGCTAAGTTGCTCTACTTTTTGAGTTTCAAATACAACAAATCATACATTGCAGGTTTTTTGGCACACCTCACGCGTTTTCCCATCTTGTCTCACTTTTACGAGCGTTTTAACTGCACCACTTGCATCGTTTTCGCCACTGCATGATTTCTACTGAGTTTTATTAATATTCTTAAGCATATTTGATATCACTTGATGAAACAGGCGCGCACACAAGCGGGAATGCATCCTTCCACCAGGCATTAAAAGTGTATATTCGATACTCGAGTTCATTGAAGTTAATTGCCAAAGGTGGTCGTAATTGCATATACTTTATCGCCAATAATGTTAAAAAATAATTTAAGTTTACAATTTGTCAAAGACTTTACATCTGTAAAAGACTACCCCTGTGTCCTGTCGAATTTCAAAGCACACGCTAAGTCTAGCACATTGGTTCTCCGAACTTTTTTGTCAGAGGGCTACATAACCTATTACACAACAGCTCAAGGGCCGGACACCTTACGTAATGTGACTGTTTCGGGAGATGTTGTATTCTACCAAATCATCAAATTTTTCGTAAATGCTGTATATTATTCTTTTCATAATTGACAAAGTATCGTTGTGGCTGGAGTGGATGAAACAGGTTCGCGGGCCGTGTGAAATGACTTCGCCGACCGGATTTGGCCGGCGGACGGTAATTTGGAGACCCTGGTCTAGCAGAATTACGTGCCTGGACTGCATTTGACCACTCAATGCCTAATTAAAAAATACAACTTATACTACACTGACTCTTCACTATTAATCTGATCGCTGTCTTTTCAAACATACAAAACTATCAACGAGCCACTTTGAAGAATCCGCTGTCTATGATTGGCAATAAATAATTAACATAAAAAGCACGAAAGATCAACAAACGATCTACAGTATTGCTACACACACTGCTTTCTCCGCCTTTTTTTTAATCCGAACATGTAACTCGGTTAAATACAACGGCGTTAGCTAACTACTGGCCAAAAACGGTTAAACCGCCGGTTTGCAGGTTGGCCTGCAACAGCTACAGGTTTATAGCATACGTGTATTATATGTTGTCCCACAAACAGCTCTGCCTCTAATCCTCGATGTACCTGACTACATGTTACCTGCCACATAGGTCAGACTGTTGTTGTGACACATCGCTTATTGGTTCGGTTGCAGTCCTGAAACCAACTAGTAGTAAAGTTTGTCCGAACTTCTGCAAAACTAAGCATATTTTGTGGACTTTAAGCGTACGCGAAAATAAGTGGTTTACGCACGATCATCTTGTGAAGCTTTGGGCTCATCACGAATAAGTGTCGCATTCCCCACCAAACCAGCCTATGCCAGCTATTGGTGACAACGTGGTCTTTAATTGTCGCGCTATGCTGAGGTGAGATGCTTCACATTTGTTTGAATGGTCTTTGATGCAATTTTCCACGTTTTCAAAGCAACTAATTGCTCAGTCAAGATTCCAATTTAATTTCCAAGCACAGTTTTAGCTTTCTCGTTCAAAGCATTACCTTATTCCATTCGCTTCGAAATTTCAAACATTGAATGCCGAATCACTTCCTCGTGCATCATTTATAGTCATCTCAAAAGCCTGACGCGCGCCACGTGGTTGAGATTAAACAAACGTCATCAACAAGCGCCATGAAATCATGTCTCTCCTCACGTACGCAATGCTCAAGCAAACAGAAAATACCCTGCGTAGAAGCATCAAGCCGACAGCTTCCTTGTTTCGTCCGCTAAAGGTGACACCAAATTTCCCAGTAAAGAATTTCTCAATATACATTGTATAAAATAACTTGAATAAATTTCCGCATCCTTGCATTGCGCTGCTTGTCCATTGAAACTGTTAGTATTTCCACTAACACATAAGCCGCCATACAGGCTGAAGTAGGTTGTAGCCAAGTAGATGCAAATTAAGCAACCGCCATAGTTTCAAGCTTACCCACTAACAGACGTTGAAAACATTTCCTACAAAGCCTACCAGCCTAAGCTATAAGCCTTTCGATTTACGCGAGGGGCGCGGAAGTGCGTAATTAGCATCATCCAGGGTTTACCGTCACCACCAAAGGAAACAATTTTTCACAGTATTTGTGACTACCTCAGGAACTGTTACTTGCGACCTTGTTACAAGGGGGATTTTTGTAAGGCATAACCTATATAGATGCTGTAACGTAGGTGGGTGTAATCACCACAAGTTTTTAGAAACCGACACTTAATGCCAAAANTCACAAAACCAGGGTAAAAACAAAAGTTTTTGTCCACATCTAATCGGCAAATGCCGCCAATTGCCGACACCCAAATTATAAAACAGAAGACTTTTTACATCTATGCCAATCTGATACTTTATCATAGAAAATCTAAGTCGTTTCACAGGCATAAGGAAAATTTTGCAGCGTATATGAGCTTACATTGCATGAATGCTAATTTCAGCCAAGTGGCAACCTGGCGAATAGGCTTTGTCTTAGACACGTATCTATGCAGCTGAGCAATTGGCTAGTATTACGTAACAACCTGCTATCCACGTGAATTACATTGAGCTGTAACCGATATCAAGTTAGTTTTCGTTTCATTTAAAAAATCCACTAACAGCAACAATTCCTTTGCCTGTTGACCTGCACAACTGCCGTTTCGCCAGAAACAAGGTCCAATGTAAAAAGACTATCCGGTCAGTCAGTATGCTCCTTAATAACGGTGGGAATCATAAGTATGTGAGAAAGCACACAAGTTTTACCCGATTTTATGCAGATTAACCTGATATGTAAAAGGCCATAAATACACATTGCACTTGGTGAATTTATTATCTTTGGACCTTGTCAAAAATTAAAAGAAATCACAATAAGGACAATACAACAATTTGTGCAATTTGTGACAACATGTCAGAAAATTTTCGATTTCTCGCAAACTTTTTGTTGCTGGAGGCTAATTGCCTCAACATTTCATTCCTTTGTTTTTATGTAACGCGTGGTCTTATTTGCATTGATTTAGCATTCCGTTTCAGCCACTTTGTGAAAAAATTTGATAGAGAAAGTNAGCGCAACCTTTAACCACCTTGGTTTATACGTCTTGGGGAGATGTATAGCTCATCGTAGAAACTAAACATCTTGAAATACGGTTTTGCGGCTTCCTTGACACCGATCTTAATCGGTTAGATTGCTCTAAACCCGGCGAGGGTTGTAGGAATGATGGTGGCGCTGCAGGGCCCCAGTTGCTTCCGTCTGAACATAAAATCTGCAACATGGATTACTTCACTGTGTTGCTGTATGCAGTTAAAAACTTGAAATACTTCTTGCAGCAATTTTGTGGCTGTTTAGCCAACTAGTAAACTGATTTGTTTTAATATTGAAATGAGCATTTTAATGAGCTAGGTTCTGGAAGATTTTCACTGGGATTATGCCTATCACTAGCTCCAACTTTAAATATGTTTATGGGTATTTAGCTAGCTTGGATGAAGATAAAAATTCTGCTTGGCTTGTAGGTGATACTGTTTGTAAAAATAAGCAGAAATCGTAGCACCAATTCATTGTTTCTTTGCATACAGTCGCGCTCAAAAGTTTAAGACCACCTACCTAAAATCTGGATTTTTGCAACAAGTTTAGAAAATTGTCTCATTTGCTTGATCACATTGCTTTTTATGTTGGAAGAACATTGTTACATGACTGATGCTTCTATTACAGCCTTTAAGGGTGAGCTTTTTAACGATCTGGTTATCTTGGAAGCAAGGATGTTCAAAATTATCGCAAGTTTTGCTGCTGAAAATATGGACAAAAAAAGGGGTTATCAGGTGTTGACAGATCAAAAAATATTATATTGCATGAAAAGGAGTACTCAGGAAGGCAAATATCTGACAAACTGAAGTTCAGCAAGACTGCATAATGCATCAGGCAGTCGCCAGATTCAAGACGTTTGGTAGTTTTCAGAACTTGAGCAGGACTGTTAGGCCCCAAGGTTACCAGTCAAAGAGATGATCACATGATAAAGAAGATGGTAGTGCGCTTATCCACCACTTTGAGCAAAAAGATTTGATCAGATTTGTTCCCCACAGATGCAGATGTCAGAACATCTACCCTTAAACGTCGTTTCAGTGATTAATTTGGACTCAGAGTATACAAATCTGCCATAAAACTTAGGCTTGCACCTTCCGTGAAAACTAAGAGAAACACCTTTGAAAAGCCTCACCTCGACTGGACCACTTAAAAGTGGAGGACATTACTGACGGATTGCAGTCTTGACTGAACTTCAGTTTTTCAGATATTTACCTTTCTGAGTGCCTCTCTTCATACAATATAATAATTTTTGACCTATCCACACCTGAAAACACCCTTTTTTGCCCATAGTTTCAGCAGCAAAACACGCGATAATTTTGAACATTCTTGCTTGCAAGACAACCAGATCGTTGAAAAG
>JGI24021J15306_10008294_pt1 | contig 12771 bp, 4 predicted proteins | sample Ectturendosymbi1_FD_15306 | JGI IMG/M metagenome (IMG submission 15306) | reverse complement strand
CTCTGACCCGCATCAGCTACGCCACTGAGTGTAAATCAAAACCAACCAGAAATGTTCATCTATGTAAAATAAATAGTAATCTGTCTTCAAACAAAGAAGTCCAACTTCACGGCTAAAATGTTTGGTGTGCAATCTCACAAAAACAAGGCCGGCGCAACTTATTCGTCCTGTACGGCCATGGCCAAACCTGTTTTCTGACTCAACAATACGTTTCAGCTTTAAGAAACGTGCCCACACAGCTGCTGATAGAAATAGAAAAGCCCAAAGTGACTGCTCTTTGCTGTACTCCACCAATTCACCGTACACTGCAGTTGTATCCATCGTTCATGCATGGATGTTGAATACTGAATTTGAAACAGGGTTTGAAATCTACAAAAGACCATCTTTTGAAGCTTGAACTCGAAGTAGGCTAATGCTCGCACTTCTGAAACCACACTGTAGATGTTTGCAACGAGTTGGCTACTAATTTCACTATTCACGACGCCATAAAAATTTTGTCGAAACTATCAGTCTCTGAGAGTGAGAGTATTTTATTTTCCGGTGTCTGGAAAATTTTGGGTCTATTTCTGCTTTTGCTTGCCACGAATGCCACGTAAGAGAGATCTTTTTCAGCACTAAAGCGCGTAAAAACGTATTTGCTTACAACCAGGGCATACGAGAGGGGATAAGATGTACATCACATCCCGGTCCGGGAGGATGAAAATACGCACGCTAATTTTTTTCTTGCCAGTTATATTTCTAAATCTTACCATGGAAACTGTTGTTTTTTATATAAGATGATTACTATAGTAACAAGCTACACAAATTTCGACGAGGGAACCAGAAGTTAGTGGGGCGGGATCGGTTTTCGTACAACAATGACTTAACGACGATTAGACGATTCGATGATTTTGCATGTTTACAAAGAACGGGTTGACAGACTTGATTTGGACAAACGTGCCGAAAATTATGTTTTTTGGTAGAAAGGACACACTTGGACAGTTGGGTTGATTTTTCGAACGGTTTGAGAATTTTGTTGGCTTGTAACATTGCTTAACTTTACTGATAGGCACGTTTTTATAATTGTCTTTTTATTCAGTGGCGAAGAGTCAGAACAACAACTGTATAGTGTGCATTGCACAGGCAATGGTTCACAGAATTCGAGATGAAAAATTGTGGAGAGCAATTTCCCCTCTAATTTTTTGAAACTTTATGGAAGTGGATAGCCTTAGTAGTAAATATTTAGTTTACGATTGTAGTAAGTTTTAAGTTCAGGTTAGATTTTGGACTTTGTTCCGCAACTGCGCTGTGGCAGAAAGTGCTTACAGGGCATCGCTTACTATGGATGGCTAAAAAAGGTCATCTTTTACTAGGTTGCATAGAGTCGCAACAGAACCGCTTACTATGGGAGCAATAGTTCCCTGGACCTGCCATTTCTACTGATCTTGGCCGTACCACTAAAAACGAGGTAGCGCCGGCTCTGAAAAACTATTTCAACTGGCATTGCTCACAAGTGTTTATGTAGCATGTATCAGCGGACTCCACCTGCAGTTTATAACGGTAACGTTCTGATAATATAACTTCAAATCCATGATTAGGAAAATGTGAATCATACTCTAGCAACAAATCGACGTGTTATAAAGAGCTTGAAATGTTTAAAGATATTTTCTAACTGCAAAGACGCTGCAATGATTTCCGTGCATTGTACAGCCCGGTCCTATTCGGCATATTTTCAACACACTATAGGTGCAGCCAACGACACTGCAACGCTGTATTGTCGCAGATAAATTTGTTTCACTTCGTTCTAATTCTTCTTAGCACTTCTTTTTGCTCTGACGTTGCTTTAGTCTGTGCGAACCCTGGAAATTAGTCCTATAGACCAGTGGCCTTCCACCTTTTTCGTATCGCGACCCAGGCCCGTAACCACCGGGAAGCATTGCCCCCTAAATTTTGTTGTGACAAAAAATTTGTTTTAGACATATAACAAAAACAAAAACCGTGCCCCCCTAAAAATTTATTTTGCCTCCTAAACATGAAAACCTGGCTACGGGCCTGAACTGCTACAAGTACCTGAATTTACCATGAACTTCCGAAATATTGTTTTCATTATAGATTGTAGCCAAACACTCACGGAGATGGCACCACCTTTCTATGTTACAACATCTGGTTTGAGATTCACAATAATTTGATGTTATATTGGAAGTTTTATTTTCCTTATTTTCCAACATTTTTGCAAGGGTGTTGTTCACAAATTTGCCTTTTGCCAAACTATAGTGCTTCAGATAGCTAGTCAATTGATGCCCATATTTTAGCACATCTGAGTACATTTGAGAGTACGATGTTATCAAAACAACAAGCTTCAATGTTTTGCATTTAAATATTCGTAGCCTTGCTGGAAAGTTTTACAAACTTCAAGATTTTGTTAATATTTTTAAAAAAGCTAACAATTGCATTGCTATTCGTTAAATATGGTTAGACTCTGGTTCTACTGTAGGTGAAATTCAACTTCAAAATTTGACCTTCACACATAAAACTTCCTCTAAAAGGACAGATGGTGCTGGTCTTTGCGTCAAATATTTTTAGTTATGGTGTTTGCATTGACATTTATGCCTTCATCTAATTGTGAATGTCTATGAGTTGACATCAAAATTCTTTCAAATGCATATATTTCGGAGTTATATTGTATATCAGAGTTACCCAACCTTTTTAGATTTGCGGCGTGTCTACAGAAGGCAAAATAATTTGTGGCACAAATTGGAGAGCCTATAGAAATTTGTTTTAGGATTTTATGGCATTTTGAAACCATCGGCGTTCGAAGGATATTTTCGAGGAGCGAGTCACCAGAGGATTTCCCAAAAATTTTCTTGGGGGGACATAAGTGGTGAAATTTCTTTTACCCATTTAAAACTAAGAAAACAATTTTTTGCTTACAGTTTCAAAATCCAGGGGGGACCAAGACCACCTTTACCCCTTCTTCCAACGACCATGTTTGAAATTAGTGTTTAATGACATATTGAAAAGCAAATTAGTTCGCGGCACCCCTGAGTATTGCAAATGACACCCTAGGGTGCCGTGTCACTCCATTTGGGAACTACTGCTGTATATAGACATTCAAACCAACAGTTTGAAGATTTTGAAAAAGACATATATGACCTTCAAAATGTAAGCAACAATGAATCATAATATAACTAGAGACATCAATATTTATTTTCTTANAAGTTCATCTGACAGAAAATAAAGTAGTTATTACCAATATTGGAAAGCCATGGATGCAAACTCTTAATTACTNAACCGACAAGATTTTCATCCACAACGTCGCCATCTCTTCCTNATGTTNTTTTTTTTTTGACAGAGCTTCAAAATAACAGGCGCCCAGTACAAAAAAATACGGCAATAGGAGACAAAGTTGACAACTCAGACGGTTTGAACGCAATATTATTGAATGGATAGTTAACGAGATTGCCTAAGACCTCCTAGAAGAGGATTTCTAGGAGGCCTTGAATTGTCAGCTCTTGTGCGCGGGGCGATGGTTACAGACGACAATGACATGCGAAGCAAGTCAACATGTGGCGGGAACCAGAACAATTACGGGCACGAAAGAAATGCAATTCTCAGCGCCACAGAATTCGTGTAAAGACAGCACCAGGAGCATTCGAGAAGCGATCGAAATACAATCTAAACAATATTTATGACAAACTGAGGAATACAAAGCAAATTGCTGTATTTGATGGATCAGATTACCTTCCACTTTTCCTCTTGTTATCGATTTTAATTCATAGAAAATCTGAGAAACAAGTTTTCAGATGAATGAAAAATTTTCATCTGTAAAACATTTTACCTTCAAAAAGCACTTTCTCAATGTAACTTTAAATGTGATTCAACAGTTCATAATTACTGTTATGAGTTTATTCGTGGTTTTCAAACAATAATAAATAAAATACAGTATGCTCCATTAACAAAATTGTCACGACGAGATAAACAACTTCGGGCAAAACCATGGATAACACGAGGATTACTTACTTCTATACATAATTAGAGCAGAATGTTCAAAAAATGTTACAAATATAAGGAGGCCAATTTGATTGCACAATCCAATAAATGTTCTAATAAACTTACATGACTAGAAAAACTGGCCAGGCAACAGTATTACACCAAACTATTTCAAAAAAACAGAATCGATTAAGAAAAACAAAACATGGAAAACAACCAATGAATCGTGTTCCATGAATCAAAAGCAGCCTTTTGGTATTTATAGTTTGAAGGTAAGTGATGACGCAGAAACGAGCTGTGCAAAAACTATAAAAATTCATAATGATCATTGTTCTTAAATATCCTTAAAACCCTTTCAGTCCCGCGTGCGCCACTTTTCTTGTAGTGTTTTCCAATCCTATAACTCGCCAGGAGATTGAGCTAGAGAGCTGTTTAAACCCTCTACGGATTTAGCAAGTCTTGTAGTCAAAATCGAAAAAAAAAATTTTGCTTTGGGTTTGAGCTTTTCTGGGGGGAACGTCACAGGTAGGGGTGTTTTTGCGTTATTTTGGCTATCTTTGTCTCGCCCTGGGCGCCGTCCCAATGGGCCATTCTTTGGACTCAGAGTTTAATTGGAAACTAGGCCAAAATCCGCGTCTATAGAGCCCTTGATTGACTTTCTAGCATAGCGGGAGCGAAAATTATGGCTCATGGACCAAAAATTGACCAAAATTTTGCTCCCTCAAAAGTCACTCTTGAAGGCATTTCACCGCAGGCAATAACTCGCCATCCGATTGAGCTAGAGAACTGTTCAAACCCTCTAAAGGCTCGTGAAGGTATGTAGTTTGCAATAAAAAAACGTTTCAGTTTAGGATGTCTGTTTTTTTTAATGCTTATATAATGATAGGATGTTTATGTTATTTTCTGCAGACGTCAGCATTTTTGCCCGAGCTCCCTTTAAGACCCGCAGGAGCCATTTGAATGACATACAATTTTTTTTTAGTTTAGCTGTTTTTTGGTTACTATTCGGGACTTTGAAGGGTCCGAATAGGTTTCTAGCGTTCCTGGTTCCACGATTAGGGCCAAAAAAACTTAAAATTAATTTTTGAAATCCCCCAAAAGTATTGAGAAAAGCCCCTTACCAATTAGCTGTTTTTTGGCCTAACTTTTGAACCAGAAACTCCAGAAACTCAATCAAGGGCTCTAAAAACGCGTATCTTGCCCTTGAATCCAAAAATACTGTAAGCCAAAATATTGGTCATATAATTAACCAAAAAACATCCGCCTGTCATGATCCCATTGGGCCAAAATCCCCCAACCAAATTAAAAAAAAATTTTTATTCTAAACTATACAACGTCACTAGTCATTGCTGGTTTGAACAGCTCTCTAGCTCAAACTTCTGCCGAGTTATGGCTGGCCAAAGTTTTCCCTGAAAGGGAAAATTATGCCTTTTCTGAAAAGTTTTGAATTAGACCAAAAACTGGGTTTTTGACCCGTAATTTTGGCTACAGATATGCTAGCAAGTCAATCCAGGGCTCCATAGACCCGGATTTTGACCTAGTTCTCAACAAAACTTTGAGCCAAAAGAATGGGTCAATGGGTTGGGGACCAGGGCCGGCCAAAAGTGGCCAAAATTTCAAAAACATGCCTTCTTTGTGACGTCACCTCCAGAAATCCCCCCACCGAAAACGAAAAACCTTTTTTTTTCGATATTGACTACAAGACTTGCTGAATCCGTGGATGGTTTGGATAGCTCTCTAGCTCAATCGCCTGGCGAGTGATAGGATTGCAAAGCTCTGCAAGATTTGGGGCTTTCGCGGGACTGAAAGGGTTAAGTGAAATTAAATGTCCGCAGTGCGCAGAGGGTCGTCAGTATTCTATAACTTTTTTTCCTAAAGTTGGCTTATGATTGGGATAATGAAGACAAAACATCGAATAAAATAATGTGTTTTTGATATTTATAGCTGTGCAGTGCATAACATGAATTGGCAGAATATCCGTACGTTGTTTATCAAGTACCTATGGATTTTCGTTTTGTAGTTAAAGGAAACAATAAACAATTGTGGATTACTCTGACAACTGAAAGTTGGGTGCATTATTCCTTACCTCCCTAATCATTTCTCTTTCTTTCTCAGAAAAATATCAGCAGTCTACACAATTCTTCTACGCATTATCAACACTTAATTACACAAAAGATTTGTTGCTTTTTACTGTGGCAACTGCGTTAGTTCATAAGAAAACTTTTCTGCAGTCTACCTCCAAAGTGTTGCCCTCAAACAAGTGTCATGACATTTGCAAGTTACTTGGCTCTGCAGCGCCATGACAAAGTACTTGAAACTGCAAATCCTTTTCAACTCCTCCATTTATAAGCAAGTCTGCAAATGAAATAAAACAAATTCTGTTTATCAACTGATACTGTAAAACAACAAGCGAAGCAAAACTTAGGTACTACATCAAAGAACACTGTTCAATCGTTCCAACACAAATAATTTCTCATCGCGTGCGCGAAGGTAACTACAAGTCTAAATTTAAGATTAACAATAAACAATGCATTTGTAATGCGACAGCCGAGGTTTCGCAAAGAGAAAAACCGGACGTTAATTTCTCTTCTGCCCAAGAAAGTATTAAATTTATTAGTCTAGTTTGGGAGTTTCATAACATACACTGAGGTCAAGCTCTGTTCTACCACGAGAGGGAACCCTTTGGGGACTTGAAGGGAAGAATTTGGAAAGGAGACGTTCTCTCTCCTTTTCTGATGATGCTTATGCCACATGCGCGATGAAGCGTATTGAGGCGTAATGGAAGAAGTACTTTTGATAACTTGCGGTGGGGAGAAATATTTCTAATAAATGTTGACTGCATTGGGAGGAGCTGGAGATCGCATTTATAAATCTTGCAAAATCGACCTAACCAGAAACAGCGCCATATGTAGTCTGCAGGAAGCAGTTATATTCCCAACACATAAAAACATCGCAGTTTGCTTGTCAAAATTGAGATTTGTAGGGTAAATGTTTCCACAGTAAATTGAAAGTCATCGCCACTTAGCTGTAAATTGAATCAATATTTTCAAGCACCAGTTAGAAAAGTTGTTTTGATATTTCGGTGCTTCCACGCAACAAATTCAAAGTTGATTTCAAAATTTTCAAAATGTTTCAGTAAATTTTAAATTAACTTCAGATGGTGCTTAATTTATAAAAGTTAGTAATGTTAATACAAAAATGAATTAAAGCACTACCATGTTCACATCTTATACTAGATATACTAAATGTCAGCCAAATAAAATTCTTTTCAATAACAAGATCAAAAGCGACTCAGCAACATCAACGCTCAAAATTATTTTTTAAAGCGCATTACGTGCGTGGGTGAAGTTAAAGGATTCGCGACAATTTTCACAGATTGTGTCAAATTTAAACCACAAAACGCCCAATGACTGGCCCATACAACAAAATAAATTAGTGTAAAGCCTTGACAACACCAATTTATTGAGTCTTAATTCTGCAACAAACAAGATGAATATGATATAAATATAAGGAGGTATACCATCAGCGAAGGACAATATGTTGAACGCCAGTGAAAGCTAAACAACGTTTTCAGTTGTATAGCTACAAGTTTACAACATCCATGCTATTATTACATACCCAAGTGATACGGCAAAACAGAGGGTATTTTGATCCCATAAGCTATGCAACGTTTTCAGTTGTAGATGGTGTCAATTCCATTTAGCAATCACATTTGCAATGTTTTTGCAAAATCTTTATAATAATATTCAAAGCAGTTCAGTTAAGCGATTGTCATAAGAAATGACAGCAAAATTTTTCTTGCCTTTTAACTACTTTGATCAAGTATAATGAAGCTGAATTGAAACTTTTTCGTTGGAACTTTGCAAACAGTATATACCGAAAGTGGAAATATCTAACCAGATAAAAGTACCTAAGAGTTGTTGCCTAATTCCTTCATAAAGAACGTTTCTACTGGCAGCAATGTGTTGATAAACTTATTTTTGGCGTTACAGCTGTTTTCCTTAATTCCAACCTTTAATTGGTGGCATTCAAAACTGTTTTTATGCTCGTGGAAGTCATGGTTGTGAGAAACGCTTTTTTCTGTTCAACAATGTTGTGGTTTGTCATGAAACTGATGATAAAAAATTGGATAAAAGCCTGTAAAGGAAATTTTGCATGTTTATGTGTAACATTTCGTTGCAAAAAGCTTTTAATTTGCAGGTGTGGTTTTTCTTCTCTTGTTTCTTTGGACTAGACAGCACAGCCTTTATCAAAAGCCAATCTTACGACGTTTTGCTACGCAATGGACTGTCAGGTATATCTTGCTGTGAGAGTGTCACAGGCTTTATTTTAGCAAACATTTTGAAACAAGCGGTTCTCAACTTGTGCCAACTTGAGCATGTTTGCGTTGTAACATTTTCTCAACAGGCATTAGTGCTGAATGCATGTGTTATGCCGGTTAAAGGAACCAACTCGGGATTTCAAAGCCTATCCCTTTGACAGTCTGAACGCGAAAAACGCCAGTTGCAAAGGATTTTTCAAATATGCGCTACAACAAGCTTGGTATACCTGGTTAGAAATCGAGTTCGTCTATATTTTGGGCAAAAACAAATAGCACCACTTTATAAAAATGTAATTTTCAAGAATCAGATGCAACAACATTTGTGGCAAGACCTTCACACAATCGTCCTAATGGTTCCAAATTTAAGTGCTGTTCAAAACCTGAATTTTGTTATTGTTTAGGTTCTGCCCATTACCACTGTGTGTTGAGTCTCGTGACCAGTGACGGATTTACGCATAGGCCAAATAGGCCATGTCTAGGGCCCCGCGCAACTCCTTCCTATGACGACTCATTATTAACTTAATATTTGCGAAATTGCGCAGGGGCATAACTTCACAATTTACTTTGAAACGAGCGAAAATGCAATCGTCTCGTCTAGACTCCAGACCATCACTACATATACATCACCAGAATATTGTTTGCTGCGCAATATAAGAATTAGAATATTGCCTTTCATCGGAGTTCTGTAGTGTCTGGCGGTCTTGCGTTGTTGCGAGCTTTTCGTAAGTGTAAGATTGAACATAAAAAAAGAGAGTGTTGTGTGAAAGTTTTGCTACTGAGGAACATGGTTTGGGCGCGAGAGAGATGTGGGCCGTCTGTATGAAAGTGGTTACAAGCAGAGCCGTATCAGCCGCACTCCATACCTCCCAATTACCCACGCTGTCACAGGGGGTTCAAAAGTCGAGTCCCGTCACCACTTAGCACCCCAGAGAAAGGTCGAGTCCCGTCACCACTTAGCACCCCAGAGAAAGCTTCGATCCCCCAAATTGGAATATGAGACTTTAATCAGTGAAGTTAGGGGACCCTTTGAAAGAAAAGTGTATATTACAGTTATTTTGGGCCCCTTTTAAACAGGGTCGTTGTAGAAAAAACGACCCCAGAAAACCCACCCGTTTTTTAAAAAAAAGCCCACTGAAAAGAAACAATAAAACCCACCAAAAGGTCACTCTACTTTTCCTTTGAAAATTCTATTAAGAAGTAAAAAACAAATAAGCAGGACTCTTGCACAGTTATCTGTTAATTTTTTTTTCAATCAAATAAAACGAACAGCAACGAAATTTGAAAGACTTGAAAAAAGTGAAAATAATTCGAACAGTTTGAGTAAATTCTACTGGTTACCCTCTTCAGCGCTGCACAATTGATATACTTTAACCAATTTTTCTGCCTTCTGTACATCTCAACTTTTTCTGATTTTGGACCATATCAAATACTATATTGAAAAAATACACTCTATAGATGCTGAACCAGCAGGGTATGCACATAAACTTGACATGAAACTGCAGAGTTTGTGTGAGAATGGTTTTTCTCTGTTTTCTGTGCGCATGCTTGCCAAGCGTTACCATTTAGGAATGAATTGACCAACAACACATTGCGAAATCAAAGATAAGATGGGGTACATTTCTTTTCCCTAAATTTTGAATGCCATAATAGGTATAACAAGTGATTATTGTGTAATTGTGAAAATAGTTATATTACATGATGGGATAAAAACAATTCAGAATGGGGTTTTTCTGTTTTCTTTAAAAAAATAACAAAATCTTGTTTTTCTTTAAAAAAACAAAAAAACGTTTAAAAAAACAAAAAAAACAGGTGGGTTGTTTTTTTGAAAAATACGCGTTTTCCTCAACCCTGCTTTGGAAGCAAGGTATTTTCACATTACAACTGCTGTTGGGGGCCTCTCTGAAAGCAAAGTAGCCCACGTATACATTGCAGTTTCTGTTGAGCTCCATTTGAAAGCAAGATAGGCTACTTTGCACTTTACTTACAGTTGCAAAGGAGGGCCCGAGGCAAGTGCCTCGCTTGCCTTCCCCTGAACACACCAGGGTATATAACCCTGACAATGATCTCATATGAGAACAAGAAACCGTTCGAACACGCTCTGCTTCATCCTATATGCGTACTTTCTCACCTGATGTGCGCATGTAAACACTGCAATGTAAAGTTATATTTATATTATTGAACACACTTAAATTGCTGATGAGTTATCACTTCAAAAAACACAGATATCATGAGATTTTTCATAATAACCTAGACACACATGTCGACTAAAAAAACAAATTCTGGTGGAAAAAAACTCAGTAAGAGCCCTGGTCACATGCGGCAAAACGCCTTCTCCCAAAACTTGAAGAGAACATTTGAAGATTTATTGCCATGTTATTGTTACGCAATAAAGACCAAGAGTAGAACAAACGGCTAGCAAGTTTCGCAACCTGCCTCTAATGGCAAAGGAGCGAACTGCGCCAGTGGTGCCACTCCTAGTGTTTTTCCAAAAAATCTAGTGTTTTTTTCATTTCATCCAGTGTTCTAGAGTTTTTTATGGTTATTTAGTGTTTTTGTCAGTGAGCTGAATATAATTAATTGCACAGTTTTGTGTAATTGCAACTGTAATTGAGACCTTTTGATTTAAAGCAATTGAAATTTGCCAAAAATTCTTCCTAATTAAATCTGAAATTACGTGACATGTACAAACAAACGCCAACATTGCTGCTATCTCCTGTTTTCTATGTCTCTGGTTTCCAATGAGTTTGCGAAATGTCTATGGTTGGCATTGCAATGCAACGCATTTTCTGGGCATTTTCACTGTGTGTTAGTTTGCTTTTGTATTGTAGTGTTTTTTTGTGAATCTAGTGTTTTTTTTATCGTGAATATAGTACTTTTCAGTAACAACAGAGTGGCAACACTGAACTGCGCACTTGCGCTAAGCGTGTCGGAGGCCTCGCGGCCATGACTTTGCCCTGATGGGCCTCGCATTCATTTATCCGGCCCTGCCTACATGCNTAGTTACGTCCAGAAGTCAGATTTCTACTTGATCAACGTATTTTGTGTGGTGATTGTTGTAAAAAAACGTACGTTACTATGTCTAGCCCAGGTAGTCTTATCTTATTTTGTACTGCATAGCAACAAAGTACCTTTGGTGCTTACGACCAAAGTAACATATTTGGGCAGCAGAGCTGTTCAGACAGCCAGATAGATTTAATTGTGTAGTTAGATGTCTATTTAGTGGAGTGTTCCAAAACAGAGTAGTGCAGTCAGTGGCGTAACTAGAGGTTTGAGCCAGGGGGTCAAACTTAGCTGAAAGGAGCCCACTACCCAATGCTCAGAAAAAAGTTAAGAAATGATAGTGAATCTCTGGATGTCGTGGATGTCTATACTAGCTAAAAAAATGAAAACACCCAGAAAAACGCAAAAAAAACAGCAACCTAAAGAAAAGCAAATATCAAAATGTCAACTAATGGGGGCCCAGCTTCTGCATTTAGCTTGCCAGTGGGGGCGGCTCGCCCCCTTGCCCCTGTCAGTTACGCCACTGAGTGCAGTTAGTGGGTTATGGATGCTAACCGTTGCGTCCACGTAGGCCTTATTCTATATTTGTTAACATTTATAGACAATTTGAGGTACAAAATATTATTCATCTAAACATGTGCCATGCACCCAGAGACTCACAATCCAGACATCAGCAAGATTTATGCATGCGTATTTCGGCCAGTGAAAATCCCAAGGCGCACGCTTTATTAGCATATTTCACTTAAGCTCATGGTAAAGTTTATCAATTTGGGATAATGAAAGAAAACGTTCATCGCGGCGGACATGCTTTGACCGACCTCATGTTTGCTCCTTCAGTGATTATGTTTTGATAACTGAATGATAGGATTGATTCTGATTTCCTGCAAATTTTTTTACATTTCATTTCATCACTACATCTCCAAATAATCGCCGTCAATTAAATGACAATGATTTACGACCCGAATTCTTTTGACATGCTGGTTCAAAAAATTTTGGTTGGAAACTACGAGCCTGTTATGCGTGTTTGCCGGAAAATATTTACAATTAATTTGCACAATCTGCAAATGCTGTTCATGTTGTGAATTAAAAATAAATTTTCAGAATGTTTAGCCCCCCTGCACAAACATGAAGGCCCTCAATGGAAGACTTTCTGCGACGTTGCTGCCCAGGCCCGCAGACACGGGGGGCATTCGGGGCAGTTACCACTCCAATGCTTTTTGTGTCCCCCAAATTTTGTTCTGCTCAGAAAAATTTGTTTCAATCGTATGATAAAAATTTTAATCTCTCTCCCATAAAAATGTATTTCGCCCCCAAACCTCATAACCTGGCTACGGGCCGGGTTCTGCCAAAATTGCGTCTGCAATGAGAATATTTTGTTTTGAAGTCTATTCTACCTCGAGATGTAGCATAACGTCGAAATTATTTTAAGCATTTTGGGGGAGGCCCAGAGTTGAGCTGATAAGGCACTGGTTTGGTTACAA
>JGI24021J15306_10008293_pt1 | contig 12773 bp, 8 predicted proteins | sample Ectturendosymbi1_FD_15306 | JGI IMG/M metagenome (IMG submission 15306) | reverse complement strand
TGACGCCTTGCGAATTGTGCTTGGATGCCTGCGTCGCACACCAGCGGACAACCTTCCCATCCTCGCAAGCATCCAACCTGCTGAGCTTCGTCGCAAAGGAGCCGCACTGTCTCNAGCACGCNGTGCAGTGGGACCTGGACAGTTGGACACATGCTCCACTCAACACTCACGCGTCCACCGGGCGTGAATGCACAGCATTTCAAATCGAGACACTTATTTGTGCCCACCGCGCAACAACTCATCAGGTGGTCGACAACAACATACATGCAGCGCGCTGGGTGGACCAGCAATGGAATGCAGAGTGTTTGGACAACACTGTGTGTGAGACTCCGTACTTTTATCCCCGACACCAGCACCCACACGTAATGACTCTCCCAAGAACATCGTGGATCCAGCTTAACCGACTCCGCACCGGTGTAGGAAGCTTCCGTTCCTGTTTGCACAAATGGGATATTGTTACAGACATCTGTATCGCCTTGAACGTCTGAGGCAAGCACAAGGAAAATATGGTAATTCGGGCCATTACTCTAACAGGAAAGCAACCAAGGGAATAGAGCTCACCCGACGAGATCACTCTACTGATACTATGTTGTACTATCATTATATAGGGAGAAATGAATAACGATGATCCGCTTGTGATGACTATCACAGTGTCGTGCTATTTACGGGCACCATCTAGCGGTGACCATTTGTTTACATTTCTGGCGCCAGCTTCAGACCGCCACAGTATGGTCTCCTTTGCGACCTCTGAGTGTGGTGGAGAAGAACAAACCGTTGACCATGTTTTCCTCCCGTGTCCAATCCATCGACCTCCCCATGGACTGCACGGCCTGACGATTCTGGATGATGAAACAATTAAATGGCTGCTCAACACCTGCCCCGAGATCTAGTGCGGCCAAGCAGTGGTTTGAAGATCTGACTCAAACGAAGAAGAAAAAGTGCAAAAAGTTTGTTGACCCCTGCTATAAAGATTACGATTAGGCTACTTGCCAAGTTTATGTTCAGCTTCGTTCTGTTTTTGGCGTGTAAAAATTACTGCTTGTAGTGTCATGATTTTTTGAACTCTGTTACGCTGACCGTTGCCCGCAAAGGCACGATAGCGTCACCATAGATGAGAAAGACCAGCAGATGTCTACTTAAACATGCTTTGAAAGTGAACAGCTTGATAAACAGGTAAGATGAAGTTCCATGACTGTGCACAACCAGTAGCTTTTTTATACGGGCCATTTCACAAAAACGTGACAACTTGCGGGCCACGTCGACAAAATGATATATAAAACAACAGAGTTCACAAGATTTAAAACTAAAAAAAGAAGATAAGTGAGTGTATCATTGAAATTATTACACAAGAGCAAACAGCAATTTATTACAAATCCCTTACAGTGTGATGCCTGTGATCGCGGCTTCTCTGACACTCATTCCTTTATCAATACCAATGTTGGTGGTAGCGAATCGGAGACTATCGTGCAGTGTTCCGCCTGCCATTCGATTTCTGTTTTTAGGCTACATTCTACTTGCTTTATCGTAGGAAATGTATTCTCACACCTTTGTATTTCCAAACATATTTTTATTGCGAAATCTTTCAGTTTGAGAAATCTATCTTTACTGAGTAATTTCCAGAGGCTCTCTGCAGTCTAGTCTAACGCCGATAATATTGTAGATTTTTATTAAAGGATGTTATGCTTACTATAATCAAAATTACCTGTTGCAACATATACGCAAAACATTACCAACAAAGCTCGCAGGCCTTGAAAATTCGGTCCACGGGCTACATGGGGTCCGCGGGCCTGTAATTTGACCACGCGGTATAGCCTATTTTTGATTTCTACACAAGCCCTAACTTATGAGTTATAGGCCAATATGTAGCTAAGTCAATACTTCTCCAACGTTTTGATGTAAATCCACTTTACTAATGGTTGAAGACAGTCTTTTGCAAAACTGCCAATCCTAAACTAAAACTATGTCTCCACAGTAACTCTGCTTTTTGCTTTCCGCAAATACTTCGCAGAGATTTGCCTGCAAATGCAACTTCTTAGCATTATAAATTTGCATCTTTAAATTTACGTGACAACCAACGTTACAACAAAGCCAGTTACATTTCTGCACGAAACAAATCATGGCTGTACTGTTGTCTCTCACATGTGCAGCTGTTGAAGTCTTATTGTTTCAAGAAAATGACCTGTCATACAGTATACAACCAGCGATTACTAGAAAAATCACTGATATCACACAGGGTGAAATGTCGGACGGAAGCAGTTAACAACCTTTCGCGGCCTGTAGAATCTTGGAAAATGCTAAAAATCAGTTTATCGAAGCAAACACTTATAAAAATATCAGAATCAGTGATACCACATGAAACTCTGTTTCAACATCAGTTTGGCTTCTCTGTGCAACTAACATGAAACGTGACAAATGTCACTTTTATTTTTGCTCCTATCGAAATACAAAACCTCAAGAGAAAACTGTGGGGGGACATAGCATATTATGCCCCCCGTCTGAAAAAGTGAGGTGGACACGTCCCCCGTATCCCCCATCTAATTGCGCCCATGGCTATGCCTATATACACTAGCATCATTAAATTTTACGGTGTCTGTTTCTGAATACGTGACAACCAACGTTACAGAAAAAAACAAGTTACATTTCTACGCGAACCAAATCCATGGTGTGCTGCAGTCTCTCACATGTGCACCTGTAAAATTCTAACTGTTTCAAGAAAATAACTTTTCTAACAGTACACCACACTGGGTGAAATGTCGGACAGAAGCAGTTAACCATCTTTTGGTTCGCGTCTCTAGAAACTTGAAAGATCTCTAGAAACCTGAAAAAATGGTCTCTAGAAACTTGAAAAATGGTAAATATTTTATTGAAGCTAAAATATATAAACTAACAGAATCCAGTGATACTACACCAAAATCTGTTTCAACATCAACTTTGCTATGTGTAACATCTAACATGAAAAGCACTTCACACAAAACGTGGCAAACGTCACTTTCATTTTTGGAACTTCTCCAAATATAAATGCTGAAGAGAAAAAGTGGGGAGACATGGCATATTATATCCCCTCCACCTGAAAACGTAAGGGGGAAACGTCCCCCACCTAATTGCGCCCATGCTTCTATTCTGTCAAATTTCAAAGTAACGTTAATGTTACTGCAGTTAGGTTACGACATCAAACAAAAAGTGAATTTATTTTCAGTAATGACTTGGAAATCATCATTCAGTGAAGTTCATTTAACTTTTGAAATTATTTTCACCTGAGTTGGCGCCAAGCCAGCGTAAATGAACAACTGGAATAGTGAGTAGCGAGTCAGCGACACATACTTGACGACACTTACTTCATTGGCGAAACTTATTTGGCGGAACTTACTTGGTGAAACTTATTTGGCGATACTTAAATTGGCTACACCTATTTGGCGATACCAGAGACGAATTTTTATTTTCGGGGCCCTAGGCTGTTTTAAATTGGGGTCCCTTCTGGAAGGTTCGCCATGACTGATGTCATAAAAATTAGCACTACACGTGGTCGCTATATTCACTGAACAAGTTGTTTCAGTTCACAAATATATTAGTTTATTCTGAATTCCGTCGATGTCAGGAACAAAAACAGTCGCACTGAAACTAATGAAAAAGGCAGCTGTGAAATTATCTGACCACATTCCTATTACATATTTGTTGAGTGCCCTGTGCAATTGCACGGTTTGCCAAGTATCAAGAGCTGGCTCTGAATAAAGCACCTGTACTTCTTACGACACCTAACAGCCTGTTATTGTACACAGTCGGCGATCGACGGGTCTTTTGTCTGCAAAATCGCTGAAAATTTTGTCACCTTTCCAGCTAAAGCGTGTTCAGTATACAGAATAGCAAGAATTTGCAGAATGCCCCCCCCACACCGAAAGAAACCTGCTAAGAATTGTACTGGTGTTTTACATCAATTTTCAACTGTAGGAAAATAATCGGAAGGAACAGTCGGACTCAGTACGACGTCAGTGACTGTCGACGTCATTGATTTGCCCCTCCCGAAAAAAATTCTCGGAGGCGCTTAAGGTAAACTGAAACTGGTCCTTTCATACCTCCGTGCTTCATTGACTAATAGCAAGTCAGAACAGATTGTGCGATCTAGTTTTGATGAGGAAAGGAGCATTTTTGTGCAATTAACCGGAAAAGGCTGGAATATTACTGTTTCAATGGAATAGTGTTTTTCGAACACAAGTGATACATGTCTTGCATTAAATAATTCATTGTACAATTCAAATTAAATGTGTTTCTTTAAATTGTCGTTTGCAGTTGCAATATATTGTTTTATTTTTTTCTAAGATGTACAATTTTGTCAGGCAACACTACGTAGGCCTATAAATTATGAGAACGTTGTTATTTGAAAGTTTTGATATTCTTCATAATAAAAAAAATGGGAAACTTTCGTAAAAATTGTGCCTATATATAATACATAAATTATTAGAAAGGACACACACTTCAATTTTGCCATTGGCACCATTTCGCACAGATATGCCACTGCATTTTGCGCCATTGAATATCTGCATCCTTAGCTACGCCTTTACCCCATATCTGACCCATAAAAAGCAACATGAGATAGACCCGGGCTGAACGAAAGTACCTTACTGGCCTCGCGTAATCTGAATAAGCATTCAGGCGATTTGTTCTACACATTATTCGTCACAATAACCAAGTCTCAACGCCATAAAAAAGAATACTCATCGTCATTCACTTCAATCTTTTGCGCTCATTCTTCTACATCAGGGATCTCCAAAATAAGGCCCGCGAATGCATTTTGCAAATAATGAAAAATTAATTGACGAAAAACTTTTCAATTTGATAGAATGTAACATATCCCGAAACAATCACATCACGTAAGATGTCCGACCCTCGCACTGTTGTGTAATAACTTATGTGGCCCTCGGATGACGAAGTTTGGAGACCCTGTTCTATACAGATCTTTTGTTAGCGGCATAGTAAAAAACGTGCGTTGAACCAAAACAAAAGTACAAATATAATTGCTTTAAAAATGTTGGAAGTTGTCCTTACTCCCGAAATTTTGGGGCCCCTCAAAATCGGGGGCCCTAGGCTTTTAAGCCTTTTTAGCCTAATGGTAAATCCGTGCCTGGGCGACACTTATTTGGCGAGCTTCCTGGTACGATAACGTTGTTTAACCAGGGTTGTCCATGGGACATATTTATCTGTCCCATTCCCATCAGATCCCATAGCAATTTATGCCTGTCCCAACCCATCCCATCCCATGGGACGTTTCCCATGGGATTCCCATAGGAATGACATTCCCATGGACAAGCCTGTTAATAACCGAAAGTCGACAGAATAATTTTATTTCTAAATTGCTGGAATTCCGTATCTTCGTACAACTTTCACGTCATTGCTTGTAGCTTGCAAATTAGGATTTAATTTTGATGAAACGCGAATGCTACTGTACATTAAAAACCGGCTCAAAGTTGAGATAAGAGAAACCAGGTTTGCAGCTTCTGTAGTTCCGCATCCCATGTCCGGTGGGGTTTGACAATCCTTTTGAAAAAAGCTTTTACGTTTGTTTTGTGCCTGCAAGCCTTCTTTCTTCGACCCTTTGGCCATACCGCTGTACCGGTTAAGTTTGATCAAATGTTCGAAAGACAGTTTTAAATCCAACAACATTACTAGTTGTTGGGTTTAACAAGACCTTTGGATTGTGCAGTAGAAGCATCTGGTAAGCTCAGTGTGAAACTATCTTTTTCGTTATTAATCTGCTTTAAAAATCCTTTCGGTAAAAGTATAAGTTTTTGTTAAACACTGTCTTCTTTTAGACAGAAAGATTATCTTTTATGTTTTAGCCTTTGATCAGTGTTTGCACCAAATGCTTTGCCACCAGAAAGGTTAAAGAGGATATGCAATAACAAAACTACTACTGAAAACATGGCAAAAATTTTAACCATAAGTGAAATTTAGCCAGTTTTTTTCTGAACAAAGTTATCACCGTGATATTTTTCAGTAAATTCTTATGGCAGTAAATTGATTTTCTGCTGCACGGTTATAAGAAAGAAAGAAAGAAAGAAAGTAAGAAAGAAGAAACTGTGGTATACTCATCGGCGACAGAAAACCAAAAACAAAAGTTAAAGCGTCATTTGTCTGCTGAAAAGGTTTATTGATGATTTAGCCAGTTTCGTTGCTTTAAGTCTTGTATTTAGTACTGCAAAGTTCGCCTGTGACGATAGTTTACAGTTCTGTCACTAGATGGCGTGGTTATTGCAATATCGTGCTTGGTGAAACACTCATCATGCCTTGGTGAAAGAAAAACGTTCGAATGCATTTGCTGTGATAATTTAACAATTTTTATGAAAATAGGCTTGCGGTCACTGACAAGTAACTTTCCCAGCCAGTTTCGAATCAATTATTTCTGAGCTATGCTCCTATCAAAACAACTTTGGTGGGTTTTCACAATTTTCATCATATTAGCCTGGTGTTGCACCAGCCGTGTATCTTTCATTCTATCCTTCACCAGCCGTGTATCCTTCATTCTAGCGCAGCTTGCACATATCACGAAAAGCATTAAAAGATGTCGTGCTTGCTCCCAACTGTGTTGTCGTGAAGCAATAATTAGCATAAGCTTATATGTTTCACCAAGAAACAAACACAAAAACTCCACCTCTGCATGCATTATTTACTTTTCAATTAAAAACCAGTTTTGCAAGATTGACTTTTGTTTCAATTTTTCGGAATTTGGACCTTTTTTGCATTACTTGGGCCACAAAAGTTTTTTTAAGCCTGCTTGCTGCATTTTTCAACTAATTGTCTTCTACTGTAATAAAGAAAAAAACGACTAAAATACGAGTAGTAACAAGAAATGGTTGCTTCCTTTCCAGCTTCAGTTCTGTTGGCTTTTTAAGCACCTTTGTAAATTCCATTCAGCTTGATAGTCTGTCCGATGATGCACGCCTATTTTGTTGCATCATTTTTTCAGTCATGTAAAGGCAATCGCTTTATGTCAGATTGGTACCTTGAGGCACTGTGGACAGTCCTACTCCATGTTTTAATTATAATTCGATTTCAAACCTTGTGTTCTATTGTTACCTTTCAGTTGCAATTTGTGTTAGACGTAGTTTTTGATTCACTAGATCAGCTTCTTAAAACAGCAAAAAATGTTGACTTTAATATCTTAATCTGGATCTTTTCTGCTAAATGTTTGGATTCCTGTGCTATTCTGTATCTGGCAACCACTTGGAGGCAAAAGACTGACGCCTGAAACAGCGGTAAACCTACAGGAACAAGAATTCATGCCTTAGATGAGTAGCCGCTGTGGCTGTCAAAAAACAAAGAAGACGTATGACACTTCCCTCTTGTGAAAAGTGTTAAGCAACCAAAAGGAGGTAAGTAGTTACTCTGGCAGTTGGAATTTTTTGAAAATAATTATTTTTCATTGTGAAACTGATTTAAATATCCCACTGATCCACTATACCTTACATACGAGGTATGCCATAGAATTGTTTCAACTTATATTTTTTGATGGGAAGTCTCAATGCAACAACTTCTCTGGACTGCATGTAGGTCTGATGTACGTGTGTGTTACTTAAATTAGCGATTCAAGCAAGGCTTTGGTTAAAATGGATGATTAAGACCTACCACATTGCCTTAGCTGCAAATATGTTCATTTTCATGCCAGCATTAGAGGAACAGAAAATCCCTTACTGACATGCATGTGATTCACAACGCTGCGGTCGCGTAAGACTCAGCTGATGAAGCAGGTACTTTTAGCTATCAATTTCAGGAAATAAGCCCGTGACAGGACTTGAGAAGAATATAATGTGCTGTGAACGTTCTTTCGGTTCAGACATCGTCACCACAAATATTATGATTCCTGTCAACAAATATATGGCAGATGATTCCCGTCAGTGGCCTTTGTGCCGAAGATGCTGCGAAGATGTGGAGAGAGATATCTAAACGTTATTCACTCTAGTCGAGTACTCATCATTTTGAGATGAGGTTGTTCTGTTTTATCGGACGAATAGGCATATATTGCGTTTACGTACTGCGTCACAATCGTCTGCGTATTGCGTCACAATCCTCCAGCAAACGCGCTTCCATGTTTAACTTAGAGCAATACATGACGGTGTTACTGATAAGACATTTAACAAAGGGTTTGCCAAACACTTCGGGGATGTCCATTGCAGCTTCTCATCAATCACCTATTGATTTTTGTTGTCGAAGTAAAATTTCATATGTTTGCTTTGGACTCACTGACACTTAAACGGTGTATACTTTACCCAAAGCAGACTTTTGTTTAGCAAAAGTGAATCCTTGGTGTTATGGAAGTCATTGCAAGAAACTATGGGATTGTAATGAAAAAGACACAATTTAGAAATTACAACCGTCTAAGGATAAACAAAAGTACGTTCAATTGCATTTTACGTCTCAAAAAAGGTATATTTGAACAATATATTAACAAAAATATGTTAAACAACACATAGGGCAGATTTTCGTTACTGCCAGAGAAACTCACATATGTTCCACTTATTCCGATTGTGAATACATTGTACTGGAGTTTGAACACCACATGGTGTCGCTCACAACGTTAAGCACAGGAATGATTTTCGGACTTCATTTATAAACTTTGGTTGTTATCCAATGTACATATTTTAAAATCAACATTATTTTTATCGTGGTATTAATTCGATTTACAGAAGGTTCGCCATAGGGTAAAACAAAAGAATCAACCTAAACTGCTATTCACCAAACGAATTCAAATAGTCGTATGCCGCCGTAGTTCACCTAATTCTCTTGTACGGCTGCCAGCCATTCGATGCGTCATAATTCATTTGTCTCTCTCGTCACGCAAGGCCGGAAAAGATCAATAGGTAGTGTTACTTTTTTGCCAAAATATTAAGACGTGTTGTTATTTTTGTTTTTTGACCAACTGCCTGCAGTTCCAAGTAGAACAGCTGATCTCTGCATCTACAACACAATTATGTTTATAATTTTACGTACTGCAAATGTTCATTTGGTTATACGTCTCTTCTTTCTCAGTTAGATCTGCGACTGGAAGGCTACGAAATAGCCTACTTGTTGATAATTTGTTTTCTTTGACAGCAGTGCTCTATTTTAAACAGGCACATTTTCCAACCAACGGTTCGACTTAGTTTCATTTAACTCGATGACATTTTTTCCAACTTCATTTTCGTGACTTTTTGCAGGCCGAAACAAAGGGTTTAAAATCAAATTTCGAGGAAAAAAGCCCGAATGCTTCCACGACGTGCACCCGTCCACCACAGGCCTACAGGCGTTAAAAGAAGGAAGACCACGTTGGTGGCCACGTCTCAATTGCATGCTTGCAATCGATAAACGTGCTATTTGCTCCAAGACTAAATTGCACTCAGCATTTCCCACCGGCCGTTCACGCTCGGTAATTACCAATGGTTTTGGCCTTCCGTAATCGTTAGAATGCAGGCGTACTGTTCTATTTATGGATCGCACCGACGTTTGGTGCGGCCGTATTGCCGCCGTCGAGTTCATATTCGTCGCTGAACGGTGAACCGGTGTGAGGCTAAAGAACATTGTGCAACCCGCCTATAGCAGGGAAAAAGTTGTGTGCGTGTGTGAATGCAGATTTTTTATGGCTGTCGTTGCGTATTTGTGGCTTAACTTGATCATTTGCGTTTGTATAGTGGTTTTCTTATACTCGATAGTCTGAAGTTATCCCAACTGCTTGCAATAAGGCTACGCTGTAAAAATCTACCTACCTTGGCAACTATGCACTATTCACGGGGTTCATTAATTCACTATTTTGATAATTACCGCGCTGATTCAATTAAATATTTTTTTCGAGCAAACGTGTGCCATTTTCTATAGATTTTACTACTATATATACCAAAATATTCCTCTGGTTTCTTTTTTTTGACTAAACAAACTTTTGAAAAACACTTAAGGTTCACAAGGGAGTCATATATATTAATCAGGTTTTCTGTGGCTCTACCAGAAGCATATTTTCAACATAAACGCTGAGATTTTTATCTCCACTCACTGAAAGCATGATAACGCCGAGGTCTTAAAAAACAAGTCTCGAAGTTTTTTACTGGTTCTATGCAATAAGAAGAGTCTTGAGAACAGTTCGGTATTCGTAGCGAGTATATTACCATTGAACCTGGTAACAGTTCGTAGCGAGTATATTACCGTTGAACCTGACCGTTGACGTTATCGGTCATTTTGTTTGGCGAAATTAGTGACGTAGTGAAGAAATTAGTGAAGTCGATACACAAAAGCCATGTCGAAAATAATGCCCTAAACAGTGACGGAAGCGGTGCTACTGTGGCGTGAGGTCTATGACGTCATATGTCGCCTACCCATCAATTTGTGTCACTCCTGGGGTTAGGGTTGCCCCCTAACCTATTTGTGACATTCTTATATCGATTTGTGCCATTCTCAGAAGCTGTACGAAGTGTTTATCACTAGAATAAATGTATGGAAATATATCATGACACGTTTATTTTTACTTTTCTTCCTATAATGTAGCGGCATACCTCACGCAATAGTACTATCTGGAAGATCTCACGTTGTAGCAACACCGACGGAAGCACTGCATGTTTGGAACAAACGCTGCTCTCGAAAAGATGAGCTTACAAGGAAACGTGAAGCAGAAACATGTAATTCGCGTCGTGGACGGTGGAATTGACGTTTCAAAAACTTTTATATCTGTCTATTTCTATAGCGTACTTCAACGATCAAGTGAACAAAGAATACGTCTGGTGTGTGCAATATAAATGAAAAAACGCAATGTCAAAAATTGCAGTATTTTGAACATCTCAAGGAAACAGTCGTATCCTCAACATTAAAATGTCTCCTGGTTTACCTTTATCGTGAACAGGGTAAGGTATGGATATTTACTCGAGAAAGTCTTATTGGTTTTGGTATTGCAAACGTCCCTTTTTCTATGAGTCCGGAACCAGCATTTTCTTTAAGTAGCAACATCTGTTTACAGGTTTTTCCATTTGAAACAATATGCAAGTACTCATTTGATAATTGACTTCGGTTTTATCTGCATGAGTTTGTATTTTCACTTCCAACGAGAACCTCTGGTACCGGTTTCTTTGCAGGGGACTCTAGAGAGCGAGCATTGTTNAACTCAACGGTTAAAAACAGGTTCACCCACGNTTTGAAAAACGTATTGAATAGCGATTGCTGCGTTCGCNCCTTTATCTAACGATTTTCCATCTATATGATATTTAGAAAACTGTGTCCTTGAAATGTTCAAAACTGTTTTTATGAATTAGTCCATGAAAAGAATTTTGCGAAATACATAAACAAGATGACTTGGCTTACCAGATAGGAACATTTTGCCACGGTGATTTGTTGCATTTAACCAACGGAACTCACACAACGAATAAACAGTTTTCCAAAATGTGAGCGAAGAGCTTGGACACCTTTTAACTTCCCTCAGACATCAGCTATGCGTAGCGTAGTCAATGAGATCAATCGGCTCTGCACTGGAGTTCACAGCGACAAAGCTAAAAGGTGTTGTCGGCTTTGCCTTCTTAATTTCAAGATTCGTAAGAGCAATAAGTCTTTGCTTAGACTGGCCGACAGAACACATAAGCAAGCGCGACAGCGACCACCTGGGTGTAATCCGCAATGAGTAATCGTTAAGGATTTCGCTTGCTTAGAACCAGACCGCTTTTCCAGTTTTGTTTTCTTTGCGTGAAAACGTCGGGTACGTGGCCTTGTTTAGACGAACGGCACATCGTCTTGTCTTGTTATCGCCTGGTCGGGTCAGGGTACAGATTTTCAGCATCTTCAATGTTGCACACAGCGTTTCCCGACTGGTAAGCAAGCGAGCTTGTTTATGACTGGCCGGCCCACTTCAAAGTCGTCCGTCTCTCGCACGACGTGGACAATCGAAGGTTGGATTGCGCTTGCGTTCCGCCTCAGCGGTTTTGCTCAGGTCACAGGCGATGAGGTTTTGAGATCAATCTTCATACGTCTACGTTAAACGTATTTTTAGCAGCCTGACTAAGGAATGCCAAGTCTCAGTTTCCTCTTGTTCTAAAAAAAGTCGGCCAGCGTTCATATCTGTTTGATGATGTCATGTCCTTTGATAACATGCTGTTTTTCACAAGTGCTCCTCCATTTAACTTCCCTTTGAAATCTGTGCTGAAAATATTGATGTGCTTGCGCGCAGCAGATGTGCTACTGAGGTGGCTGATCAAAAGAAGAGTGAAATATCCGAACTTTGAGTTTGTGTCCCGATGTCCGGGACATTTTCACCTGGCTGTCCTGGAAAATATTATTGGGCTGCAGGTAACACCATGGGCGTCCGGAGGGGGGAACAGGGGAGGCCTTGCTCCCCTGGATTTTGAAGCTTGACATTTTCCTACAAATTTGCTTTCTTAGTTTCGAGTAGGTAAGTGAAATTTCACTTCTTTTTCCCCCTGGAAAAATCCTTTGGCTACCCATAGAAAAATCCGCATTACCCCCCTTGCAAACATTCTTCTGACGCCCATGGAGAATACATGTAGAAGGCAAAGGAGATATTTCTGAATNCAGCCGTTTATGGCAANAAACGATTTAACGGACCTTGCACTAATTCCAGAAACAGCCTAAGTTTTAAATATCGCAATTATGATTACCCAGGGTTGTCNATGGAACATATTTATCTGTCCCATTCCCATCCCATAGCAATTTATGCCTGCCCCATCCCATGGGACGTTTCCCATGGGATTCCCATAGGAATGACATTCCCATGGACAAGCCTAGAGTTGTCCATGGGACATATTTATCTGTCCCATTCC
>JGI24021J15306_10008292_pt1 | contig 12774 bp, 4 predicted proteins | sample Ectturendosymbi1_FD_15306 | JGI IMG/M metagenome (IMG submission 15306) | reverse complement strand
AAAAAAAAAAAAAAAAAAACTTAGTAAATGTACGTAACAAGCAAACCATTCTCACACAGGTCGTCTTCAAACAAGCTTGTAGGCAATACTTTACATACCTGTGATTGTAGATGAGTTTTCTTTGCCAGTTCTGTGTCAATTGATTCAAAGAAACCTCTCTCAACCACACTCAGAGCTTGCTTCAGGATATTTTTAATTGACTTGTCATTCATGTGAGGTGTCAACTGGCCAAGCAGCAGTTCTGCTGGTAAGCGTTCAGCACTAAAGCGGGCTGCTCTACTGCCATCATAGCCATCAAAGACTCCATACAGGTAACAGTCGTGGTCTGTTCTGAAATTCATAATTAACTTAATCATTTTGTTTGTAAAAGTAACTACCAGACTGAACTTCAGACAAATCTTTTCAAAGTTGATTATGATTTGTAGAGACAACTATGACAACTTACATTTTTGCTTATGTAATACTGACATACTTTGTGTTGTTCAACTATACAGTATTTTTTTACAACCAATTTATTGACCCAAAAGCTTAAAATTTTGGCTTGATTTTCTGCATTTGCAACTGCAAATTAATTCAGTCTTAGGTGCTGAGGTCAGCTCAGAAGCATATATACTTTGAAATTAAAGCAATTGGTTGTTTAACTTCAGGGATGATATATTGGTAAGTTAAATGATAACTATAGTAGAGTGAAACCTGAGAACATCATAAATTGAAACCAGGGTTGCGGAGTTGGAGGGAATATATCCGACCTTTCCAAAATCTCCGACTCCTTAACATAAAGGGAATCAAATTTGGCTGTTAAAATCAATGGAAATTGTGGTGCACAGCAAGAAATCTGTTTCAACAAAAGTTTCAAAAGAAATTGCACCATTTCAACAGGAATTCCCAATTTCAAAGTGTGATATAAAAAATGATCCAGTTGGACACCCGGAGTCAGAATCAGACACAAAAATCTAACTCTGACTCCCAGTGTTGCTAGGAATCCCGACTCCTTACAACTCCGGATCCGCAACCCTGGTTGAAACACTATGCACAATGGATTGAGCATTTATCAATCCAAGTACTGTGAGACCACATTTCTTGCCTTACCACGCCTATCCTACATAATATTCAATCGTCCAGTAGCGGCCAAAACAACATCATTATACGAGAAGTCGCAACAAACCCACTAATATTACAGAATTGCACCTAAACTTGCAAAAACACATCAAAATCTGTTGTTGTAGTTTCAATAAAAGAATGATGAGAAAGAAGCTGTGCTGCAAGATAAGTTTGACCTAATGATAAATTTTGACTTTTCTTTTGACCTAATAAATTGTGAGTTGTCCAGGGTATGAGCGTGAAATTTGGTTTTTGGATGCTACATAAGCTTTAAAAATGGTAGAAAAAAATTGACTTTATTGACTGTTGGTTGCAAAATACAGAACTACTGAGCAGGTTATGCATTAGCCATGTTAGATTGAAAAGATGGTCACTCACGCAAAGTTGAAAGCTCTATCTTCATATGGATATGCTTCAGTAACTCTTCCATCAGCAAGGTAGACCATATTTGGGGCTGTGCCCACATCTGAAAGAGGACATTGTGGCAGGTCATCTGTCCAGCTCATTTTTCAATGTGGAACTTTGAAGGTGAAGTCAAAAATATAAATCACCAACTGATGATTCAACAATCTTGCTTCTACCAATATCCAAACATAGCTTCAATATCTGAATTGTCCAGAATCTTGTGACAAGCTGATTATTTTTTTCAAAATCTCGAAGTCCGCAAAGTGAGTTCAAACAGGAGATGACTTCACAAATTTGCTTCTGCTATTGACTTCTACACAATCTGGTAGAGAACATTCTCCCAATTATGTATGTCACATTCTGTTGTAGCTCATGATGGCAGATTTAGCTTTTGCCTACAAATCTCCTTTATAGTAGACTGGAAAGCACAGAAATAAATATTAACATAAACAAACAGTTACCCATCAAATACATGCAACACAGAATGCAGCACATAATTTATGCCTTGCAGGTAGCATGTGTAATTTAAGACACACAAAATAACATGACTAAAACGAATCCAGACCAAGGCAGCAGGATGGAAAGACTTAAAACTTAATTTACTTTTACTGCTCAAATTTAGATGTTCATTGTTGCAAGTGAAGTAAATGCAATCAGGTTACACAACAAAAAGAGTTTTCAAAAATTTGTAACATTTTTCATTCATAATTTCAATATAAGCTTTGGGCAATTCTTGAAACACATGCAAAAGCAACTGTTCCTTTAGGTGTTGTCCCTGTCTTGGCAAGAATAACAGACTCATTTTGCAAAAACTTTCCTCAATGCTGCCCCAGATGGATTCTGATAGCAACTTTGTGAGAATACAGATATGAAACTAAAATCAAAGCTTTTTCACAACGAGCAATGCAAATATACAACCAATAAATTCAGCAGTCACGAGTAGACAGGCTTCGAGGGTGATATTTGCACAAGCTGTGTGTGGAACACGTCACTTAAAAGAAAGGCTTTTAATTCAACACCACTTGCTATTACTAGATGTTTCACACTGCCTTAAGTATTTCTGGGCATATTCCAGTGTACCACATATCTTCAATGACAATACTTAGGTATAAACATTTAACAGAGGAATGCTAAGTGTTGGAGAATATTTTTTTTCTTCAGTAAGAAATGCATAAAACCTATTTCGAAACATCGCAACACAGTCAGATATACTTCCAATTGATTTCTTCAACTACCTCATAAAAATGATAATATTTTTGATCACACCTCAAATTAATTCATGCTGATCTCGTGTTTAGATTTGAAGCAGCATTAAATTAAAATTTTGTGGGAAAAAAACAGGAAAATAGTCTTTTAAAAGCCATGGGAACAATCCAATAATGCTTAAGAAACTGACTTGGGCACATTCATAGTAGTTTAACTAGTATAAAGAGTGTGTTCAAAGTATGAACACTAAGCATCTCTTCCTTGTTCATTGTCCTCTCTAGAAACTGTGAAAAGTGCACAATCAACAAAAACAAAAAAGTGATAGGAAGCAACAGCACGAAGCAAGGATTCATGATTCAATAGAAAACAATGCACAATCAAAATAACAAAGTGGCCACCAGTATGGTACAACATTACTTTCCACTGATCAGTAAACAAGCACTGATTAAACAGCACAATGAAAACAACCTTCAAAAGGTTGTTGGAACAAAACGTTGGCTGATTCTAAAAAATCGCTATGTTTTAAAGTAAATATAGCAAGTGTCATGACTTCTAGTTTACAACGAGGAAGGTAGCATGTACACAGAGTGGCATAAGATGTTCAGAAAAAAGCCTTTAATTATGCATCAAGTTTGTGACAACTTCAATTTCTATCGTTTTTGGAAATTTTATTGCAGCTCAAGACTAAAATTTATCCAAAATATTTATTTTTTGGTTCGAAACACTGTTCTATGAAAACCCAATGACTGCTTCAGCTCTCATAAAAATCTTGTGCATTAATTTTTAATTATGACTGATTGGGTTTGACTCTATTTCATGCAATTAAAATGAACGCCTTTGTTCTTTCCCATGTACACTTAAAAATAATTATATAAAATACTGTTATGAGACAATTGCAAAAAACTACTTTTCAGGTAAGTAGGTTTAATGTTAAGGTTTTGGCAGTACATATTATGTAGCAACCAGTTGCTAGCAAAGTAGCAATGCAGAACCTTTCTGCAATATACTCCAATATGTGTGAAACCAAAAAATAGTTTACTTAAAATGGAGCTTGCACAAGGCAGATCTTGGCTGCCTAGTCTTGAAATGCAGAAGTTCTATATTGAAAGCAATCTGCTTTAAAATATTCAGAACAAACATTCAATGCCTGCACTGTCACAAACCCATCAAAATAAAGCAGTGACACTCAAAAATGTACAAGCACATCACTGAACACCAAATAAAACATGATGCTTTATGTGCTTTTCACTTGGTATAGTCAAACTACGTTCTTAGAACATTTTCAAATAAATACTGAAAAGCTTATGCATATATTTTGTAGATAACCCACAACCATGCACATGTCTACCATATAACAAAATATGTGAAAAATGATAGTAGCAGAATGGTTTACACCAAGGATACTCAAACGGTGGACCATGGCCCAAATCTGGACCTTTGGCTGGTGATGGCCGGACCTTGTCAGCCTCTCAAAGGTTTATTCAATACCCAGAAGTTTTTATCCCAAAATCTTGTACTTTTGGCCATACTTAAACTTGAAAAAGCATTAACTCATCGCCAACTGTATAAGTGAGTGTCGATCAAGCTGTTATTTAACTATATTGCTGTGCACACCTGAGTTGGGCTAGTTATGTTTATCTGGTTGAAAGTAATTGTTTCGTCATAACTGTTTAATAATAGGTCATCACTGCACGGTCTATCCTGGTGAAAATAGTGTCTACGGAAAGAAATCCTTTCCCAGCAAAGAGTCAGACACTAAGATCTTACAGGGTATATATTTCGCCTACAAAGTAGGCATCATCAGCTCTTATTCAAATAGAATCAAAATAGTGGATTTGGTGAAAATAGAGATGAAACCTTTTCTTGCCAAAAACAGTGCAATCATACAAATTTACTAGTGCACAGTCATGAAAGATGGTTGAGTAAGGGAAGAGTTTTGCAGAGATTTTGGTCTTTAGTATGGACAGTTTGTTTTATCATGTCATGTCAACAAAATGTGAAGAAAAGCTAAAGTTTTTTCAGGTTTTGTAGGGAATGATAAAAAAAGGGAAACTGTTGTATTTTTGGCTGACATAGTGCAACACCCAGCACCGACTTCAATATAAAACTGCAAGGAGAAAAACATGCTACTCTTGATTTGATCACTACTATTTGCCCTTTTCAGAAAAGGATTCATAGTTTCAAACATGTCATTCAAAAACAAACTTAATCATTTTCATAGTCATTTTGGAGAAGGTAAAAGCAAGAAGATTCCAGATATGCTTAAATTGAAAAATTGATTACCGACATCTTTTCAAAAAATGTTGCTGCTATTTCCTCAAACCCCTTTTTAGTGACAGAAACTACAGAATTCTCAACTGACGCAAAAGACACTTGCACATGTGTGGACCAAAGATGTAATAGAAATTTTATAGGTGCTGGAGCTCTGCTGGGCATTTTTGCATATAATTTTAGGCAACAATTCATCATTCATTGATGAAAGTAATGGAGTGGAGCTCTGGCAGCTTGACACCACCAGGTGTGGATGCAGCCAAAATTCAACTGGAAGTCACTGAATTCCAGTAGAATGTAGCAGTAAAACCATTATTTTTTAATTACACACCTGAAAACTTCTTGTCAAAAGAAATCTCCAAAATTTTTCCTCTCCTCGCAAATTGTTACTAGACACTCTGTGTCTGGGTTTGCTGCTACCAGAGGGGCAAATTGTTCCCTCCTGCAAGCTAAATTTAAACTCAGGCCCCCCTAGGCTTTTACTTTGGTTTTGGTATTGTTTTGGTTTTCAGTACTTGTTTGTTTTTTTATGGTGATGTAGTGTTTTGTACAGCCATCCACATTTGAATTGACCATCATATCTCAAGTTTATGTGTGAGTGTTGGTTAGTGAACCTCCTGCACTGGCCACTGGACCCCTTTCAGCTGTAGACGGTTTCCCTCCTGGTTCAAACATCTAGTTACGCCACTGACTGGTGACAGACTGCGCTTTTAAAAAAGAACTACATAAAGAACAAGTATCACATTTCTATGACAAATCAAAACCTTTACCACTACCTTCTACTTGCTATCACTACACTGGAACAAAAAAGTAACTGCCAAAAAGCAGAACCATAAACAACACTGACAACTTATATTAATTTCTATATCATTTACCAGATTTATATATATATTTATATGTGATTGTATTATATTTACATGTCATGTTTTTTGTTACAACAATCCAAGACATGTCATATTTGCATGATTTTGTGGGAGTAACCGGACCTTGAAAAATTTTGACATTGGTAAATGGACCCTTTCTTAATATAATTGAGTGGTCCTGGTTTATACCATAAATCAAGGTGAGGAACTGATGAAATGAAGCTTGGCATTGCAAAGAACAAGCAAATATTTTTGATTTCAATTGTTGAAACAACACTATTGTTAACACCTTTGCCGCTGGGCGATTTTTGCTTTAAAAAGTATAATTTGCCAATCTTGGACAAGTCTTTGTAACTCTATAGCTCACCAGGCAATTAAGCTAGAAACACAAGAGCAATATTTCAAGCCATGCAACGTGACAGAACATTGACTCGTACAAAGTACAGTTAAGAGGGTCAACAAATAGTTGGGTTCCAGACTTAATGCTGGGAATTATCAGCGCTTTTGGCAAGCAGTGCCAAAAGAAATCATACAGAATCATTTTTTCAAAAAAAGGCATACTTTCTGCAATGACAATAGTTGAAACTTTTCATGTTCAGAATTTCACAGAATGTGACAACTGTTCCAATCCTTAGGTTTACATCAAATAGAAGTGGAATGTTTTTCAGCTTTTAGCATTACAACGTGAATACAGGTCTAGTGATAGAATGTTGTTTTACCACGTTCACTTAGGTAGAGGCAAGGCGGTTGCTGAGATAATCTATAAATATAGCAATGCAACAACTTCTGGTTCAATGTTGTACATTTTGTTTTCAAAGAAACATATATAAATGCAACTTTACATAGTTCTTTTCTAATGCTTATAGAGTATGTTAACTGTGATCCAAACCTAATGCATATAATCGCTTTTCCAAGATGTTAGCCAAAGGATTTTTTGTGCCATTTAAACATTATTGTTGGCTTGCTCTTACCAACTCTTAGAAATAATATGAGCTGTTAATTTTGAGCATCACACAAAATAGTTCATAAATCTTTTTTGAAAGATTGACTTGTTGCAATCACTTTGTATTTCAAAATATTCAATGCATTTAACTGCAAAGATATCAAGCCCAACTAAAATTTGTGCCTTTCACAAGATACGCAATCGCTCAACAGAACCTCAAACTCCAAAACTACGATTTTGCAGCTTCTCTTGAATGCCCATTTCAATTTGTTGTAGTTCAATGGCAAGCTGCAAGTCTTCTTCTTCATCCCGTATTTCTGCTTGCACAATGCCCATGTCATGATTTACACAGTTCAAATTGGATCCCAGTTGTTTGTCTACGCAAAGAATATCTGGAAGTTTGTAATTTGATGAAACTACACTTTCAACAACAGATGGCTCCACTTCAGTACAAACATGAGGAATATTTTGATTCTCAGTAGAATTGACAGAAAAATGACTTTTGTGCCGTTCTTTGTCAGAGGGAAAAGATCGAGTTTGCCCAGCTTTATTGGCAACAACTTGCTCTGGGTAAGAAGACGTCAGTTTGGACCGTACATTTCGAGCAATTGGTCCGTATTTGCTGACAATTCGTTGATCTCGAATTGGTGAGAAATCATCATCCAGTGACAACAAGCTTGCGGATAATGCACTAACATTTTGCTTCTGGCAGCAATGTGTGGTACTGCTTGCTACATAAGCATTATTGCTATAACATGAACTAGCTGGAACCTGGGATGTGCGGGTGTCCATGTCTGATAATACATCAATGGCAGGGCTGGTATGGCCACATTGATCTTTTTCAGGTTTACTAATAGTACGAGCACTAATGGTTGGAATGCAAGTGGTGCCAGACCACAAATTGTAGCCTGAGCTGGAATTTTTTTCACATTTAGAAAATGAACCTGCAGATGTCTTGGCAGAAGTAGAAACCGGGGCATATGTCTTTGAAACAGCTGAAGTTTCATCTCTACCAGAGGGATAGTTGTAACTCCACTCTGTTGAAGCAGAGTTTGCTACAGTTTTTTTTTTACTCAAGCTAGGATAAGAACCAAATGGTTGCTGAGGCACACCAGGTGCCTTAGGAGCAGTTATACGTTTCTGAACTAATTTGTTGATGACTTCATATTTTCTTTGTCGTAGTTCTTCCAAAGAGTGCAACTCTGCCATACTGGTGCAACTACTGTTACCATAGTTGCTACTAGGCACATGAACATGGGAGGAAATAGGTGTAGTGCTGACCAAACCAACACTGTGCTCAAGATATTCTTGTGAAATTACCTGCGGCATATGTATGACACTGTGTGCCACGGGAGGCGCTACAGGAAGCACCATATCTGGCTGAGCCAAAGCAACTGGAAGTCCCGGTTGGGCAGCTGGGACAGGGGCAGTCTGCTGAGGAGGCTGAATGATGAGCTGTGTCTGTGGCAAAAGTTCAGGGGTGTGTGGCACTGGAATAGGTGGCTGAGCAGTTTGAACCAACACCTGTGAAGGAGCCATCTGCTCAGCAGATGGGGCAGTGGGAAGCTGTTGTTGCACGCTGTGCACAGAAACGTATGGAGTACGAACATAATTATTTTGTGGAGACATCATGGCCTGCATTTGATTTGTTGAAAAGGAATAATAATTTTGAGGAAGCTGTTGATGTGAAAGCATGTATTGGTTATGTTGGACCACTGCAGGAGGTAACGACTGATTAGAGGGGGGCATCTGCTGCTCAGGAACAACATGAACCTGTGCTGCTTGCGGCACTTGGCTGAGATACGCGGCAGGAAGATCTCCAGGATTTGCAGCTGGCTCATACTGTTTGACATTGTAAAATGAAGGATTAACTGAAACATATTGGATTGGTTGTCTGGGTTGTGACAAAACATTCCCAGAAGGAACCAGCTGCTCAGGACTATGCAGCTGATTTGCGTGCTGTGGAATTGCTGATGACCCGTGACTGGGAGGCAGCACATTCTGAGTTGGGTGACATTGAACTGTTGAGCTTCCAGCAGGCTTCTGATATGTAGATGGATTTTCAACCAATGTACAAGTGCGAGGAGGTGATTGGGAATACCTCTGCATCAAAGACGAACACTGGCAAGTTGTAGAAGTTAAAGAAATGCCCCCTAGACGGCTGTTCATGCTGTTTGAAGAATTGCTGTCCAGCGATCCATTTTTTGAATGCTTCTCATAAGAACTAAGAGTATCTGGAAGTAATGTGCCAGCCTGCCCACCTTTCTTCCTGCGATTTCGGTGTATTTGCAACTCACGATCAGAATGAGCAAAAGTGCATGAATGACCTCTTGGACAACTGCCTTTGCTCTTGAAGTCCCTGCACATGGAAGTCTTGTATTTGCTTGATTGCTGGTTAACATCTTGGTTAAGCCACATTGAATGGTGATTTTTCTTCGTAAAATTGACAAGCTCTTGAACTACTGTTTTAGTAGCATTCATGCAACGTGCTAAATATGCCCAATCTGACATCGGGTTCTCAGAATCAATTTCAGAAAGAAATGTAAAGTATGGAATAATTGCTTGAATATTTCCCGGATCAAAGGAGCGTTGCACAGCAAGGTTTAAGTCTTGAATGCACTGAAAGAATGTAACACCACTTTGTAGTTTGTCTATAATGGATTGCATGTACGATTTATGAACCTGGTCTCCATAAAGCAAAGCACTCCATTGATCAGGAGCAATTCTAAGACCTGCTTCTCGTGCAATCTGAACAATCTGTGCATCATGTTCTTTACGCAGTTCTTCATAAACTAAGAACTCATCTTTCAAACGCATGAGAGATGATTCACCTTCTCTCTTAGTAACATTGAAACATGAAGCACGATACAGAAGTTGCACAACATGACCAACACTTGTTTTTGATGCTTGAGAAAACTGTGTCTCTAGTTTATTCACAACCAGTTGAACCAAGATTTTGCGTGACAATTCCGCACCATCTTCCAAAGCAAGATGTATCAATTTCAATGCTTCTTCCTGCATAGCAGGTCCTAAAAATTGGCAACCACGTCCACGTACAGCAGTCCACAAGCTTGCTGAGAGTGTGCTTGGATTTTGGTGAAGCAATATGAGCTCTGTAGCAGCCCGTTCACCCAAAGCCCTACCTCCTCTGATTGCTCTTTTTCGACCTTCTTCTTCAACCAATTGACAGTTAACAACAATGATTAATTTCTTTTGCATTGGTCTTGACAGCTCACTTGTTTTGTTTGGCTTTAAATGCAGAGCAAGCTCTTCAATATCTGCTTTAGCATTCTCATAGTGTTTCACACATAAACTAAAATTTTGAGAATCTGATGGAAGACTTCGTTTTAAAGCAGCTGTAGCTGGCACAATATTGTCCTTCTGAGCAACATCTGCAGGAACTAGTTGCAGCAATGCAGAGTTTACTGGTAAGTGACTTAAATCACAAGTCATTTTCTCAGATACTGAGTTGCATTGTCCATGCTTGTGTCTTCCTAAGCAGCTCCTGCAAACTGTATGCCCACAAACAAGGGATATAGGGCAGCGGTTAGTTCTGTTAAACTCTTTTTCACAAACTGTGCATGAAAGATAGTCAGTCCATTGTTGGTTCTGAGATGAAACAGAAGTGCTCTTCTTAAAATCAGCATATCTTTGCTTTGTAGCCATAGCAAAGCATACCAATTTAGGCTTAGGCCAACCAGCCACCAAATGCAGCTAATATTAAATTGACAGTTGGCACAATAAACAGCATCACTTAATACAATAACCTGTTTCATTACAGATAAAAGAAAAACATAATTATATACCAAATGGGAGAATGTAGCAAATATCATACTATGATACAGTAGGATTCTCTTATATCACTTCACGGGATCAGATAAATAGGATGATCCTATTTATCTCGCCTATAGTGATCCTAAGGATCATAGTGATCCTAAGGATCACTATAGGCGAACTGTCATCATAGATGAAATACAATAAATCGTTTCTAAAATGACGTTTTAGTTCAAAGCCAAAGCTTGGCAAGGGTCAAAAATGTTCTTTGATCAGGATTGTCGGCAACTGTTTCATTGCTACGTCCTACCTCATAGTCAGAAATTACTTAGTCATTATTTTTCAAAAATACAGTCAAACCTCATTGTTGGGATAGCAAAATCACCATTCTCATTACTGAACAAAACAAACACATACTTTTTCAATATTGGGATACTGCTTCGTTTGTTTAACCTTATGCATTGCTCCAGTCAAGCCTGTCAAACAAATTGACTACAAACAGTTGCAAGAATCCCTAATACTGTACAATAGCCCACAGTAAAACTCATGTAATGATTTTGCCTTGATTGCTGCTAAAGCACCATCTTTGATGTCATTGTTACATCAGTCACACCTTCCTCAGCACAACAATTTTCCACTTAAGATTAACTGCTTTCATATTCGGTCATAAAAGATTTGTGTGGCAGCTCTACATAGCTGACCTTACAGTACACTTAAAAGTGTAAAGAAAACTTGGAAATGTTGTAGTAAACAAGCAAAATATTATGCAGGGATCGCCAAAAAAGTATTGTTATAGGCGAACTGTCGCTATAGCCAAATTTTACTGTTATTCTCAGTTACAATACAAATACTAAGATAACATTGCATGAATGCACAATACTGGAACACAAAAGTTCACACATCTTTTACAAGACAACATGGTTATATTACGAACAAGTTACAAAGACATATATAACTAACAACAACATCCACTTTTTATCAACAACAATTAATCTAATATACCAGGTGTTCTTATCCTGGGATTAATGGATCTCTTAGGGTCCGTATGATGAATGTGTTTTAGGTGGTCAGTAAACCAAAACCAATCAAGAAAACCTACAGGTTTTCACCTACCCATTTGGGCCATTATTCAGCTTAAATACACCAGAACTGTAGTCTGACCTGTACCTCTAGGCGAGAGGTGAGAAGCTATTTACTATGGTATGGTTTAATCATGCATTTTTGTGACTCAAATCATGAAATAACACGAAGCAGCAAGAGGAAATACAATAAAATCATGTATCACTAGTTCAGTAGTTATTATATAGTGATGAAAAAATACAAAAAATTAGAAATTTCATGTTTCGCAGCTTAGTAATCGTCACATCGTGTTCTAGCATGTTGAATCACAAAGAATTGGCAAAAGACCACCTTGTTTGGCAGGGAAGCTTGAAGTAATTTTGACTTAAATACAAGCAATTACAATTTGAATGTCTTCCACGAATGTAATATGCTTCACACTTGTTTTGTTTCTGAAGAAAGAGTTCATCAAACATCATCAGATTTTTATGCTCAGGGGAGATTTCTTTTGGGTCTGGGACATCATCAGCCGATTCATAAAAATTACACTCAATAGGCTCTTAGGAAAGATTGTTTCGATCTTTTGCCAACTCTTCAATCAACACACTTCATGAAATTTGTTCTTGCAGTATTTCATCACGGTTTTCAAAGATATTCATGATCATCACCTTTGGAAGTTGTTCTTCAAAACCTTTTCTCAAAAAATTTTATACTCTGGTTGAAACAAACTCTTACCAAAAACTGACAATTTTGAATAGTTTAACCAGCCAGGTCTGAGAAGAAGATTCAACAACAATGTAGTCTTTCCACAGCCTGATTTGCCCACAATCAAACCTCGCAGACTCTTTGGTAAAAGAGGGTCATTGTTTTTATTTGCTATGTGTTCATTCCATGAAAGGTTTTTAATTTCCATTTATTTTAAGCATTTAATAAATGAAAGTTGTCTATAACTCATTAATCCATCCCTACCTTAATTACTCAATCCTCAGATTCTATTTGAATAAGGTTTAGGTTTTGTATTGCTAATTTTGTTGTTAACTGTCAGTTAATCATATAACACTCTACTTACCTGCTGTATTATACTGAACAACATGACCACCCGCAGTAACAACAAGAAATGCAACAAAGAAGAAATTCAAGCAACAAAGGATT
>JGI24021J15306_10008290_pt1 | contig 12774 bp, 5 predicted proteins | sample Ectturendosymbi1_FD_15306 | JGI IMG/M metagenome (IMG submission 15306) | reverse complement strand
GTCTTTTTGCGATGATTCAAACTTGCACATATCTCTATTCAAATATGTACTTTCCACGATGGGTGTAAGCAAGGAATCGATTCCTTGCTTACACCCATCATGGAAATTACATACTCCTCTATAGTATTGTTATGCCGAGGACCACTACGCTGGAGGTACAAACAGTTGCTTTATAAATCAACTCCTTACGTTGGAAGTACAAACAGACAGTTGCTTTCTATAAGCATCCTTACGCTGGAGACACATGCAGCTGCTTGCTAAATCAAACCGTACGCTGGTGGTACTGGCGCCGCTGACCCTTACTTGTTGTACCAAGTGTGGTATGGATTAGTGAACAATTTAGTTTTGTAAGAATGTGTCTGTAACCATGTGGTTCTGTCTCCAACGCGATTGCAAAACATTCTGTTAAGAAAGTACGGTAGAATTGGTGTAATTTGTCACCTCAAGGTGATTAGAAAAAGGTGACGAATTATGGAAACAGGTGAAAATTATATCATAGAACTTAGAAAGCACGTAACCAGTGGCATAGCAAGGCTAAGTGCCCCCCCAGGGCCAGTTATTGAAAAAAAAACAACTGAACAAGGCAGTTATTGAAAAAAAAACACTGAACATTAAAAAATAGCATGAGATGTGCCAAGAAATGTTCTTTTATAATTTTGGCGATGGCAATTAGCGGCATGCCAACGCCTGAAATATGCTTCTTACCAGGGCAGTTTAGGCTAATGATCTTGCCCAAGGAGCACCAAGGCAAGTCACTCAGTGTCTGTGAATTGGACACAACCTTCCAATTGAGAGGCGGACACTCTGTCAAATCACTCACTCCAAAGCCACATGTGTTCTTTTAGGCTAGCCTACCAGTGTAGAGCTTCTAAACATGTAAATGGAAAAGTGGTAAAACATTTAAAAATGTATTTAAGGTAATGCAAAACTAGAACTTTTAAACTTCTTTCAAAAATTAATTTTTGGTCAGCAAAGAGCCGCCCAGGACCTGTGGCCCCCAGGGCAACATTTCAGAATGAAAGCAACGGCAAAGCAGTGTTTATCCATACAAATCATAAAGATGTGATACAATTATCCACGGAAGATAATTGAGTTCCACAGTTGCATGTATGTTCCACAACNCACATTGCATTACCAAATAAGGTTGAATAAGCAGACATAGAAACAGATTATAAAACGGTTTAGCAGTNAACAATAATCCAGTTAGTGTCAGGTACATGAAAAGAAAAACCAAATAGGCTTAGTTAAAGAGTATCTACTTTTAGACAAGATATATTTTATTCAAACTGTCTTGTCTTATGACATGTATCCACATTTGCATAACTATAATTTATATCATGATGTTGACATGATAATTCAGTCTTTCAGAATTGTGGGCCTAGGAATTAGACTGGAGTCAATGTCTGAGATCTTGGAGTATGCTTTTGCTATGTAGTGGAGAGTTGACGAAGGCTTATAAAAAGTGGTAGAGCTCCGTCAGAAAAAGTTAATTTTTAAATCAGTCTCAAATGTTCACCTCCAGGATCTCATTTTGGAGAAAGTGAAGTGAGATATATGACTATGCTGTGCTTTCACTATAGGCCATGCAGTAGTCAGGATAGCTAAAAAGGGGTGCTGCGCAGGGGGTTTACAGAAAGCGCACAACATGTGAAAAAGTGCTGCGCAGGGGGTTTACAGAAAGCGCACAACATGCGAAAAAGTGCTGCACAGGGGGTTTACAGAAAGCGCACAACACGCAGAAGACAAAGCTTACAGGAAACGCAAATAGTTGGAAGGCAATTAGCTATTCATTGAAGAAAGGCAAGTGGTGGGCAGCAACACTGGTTAATACACTGAGGATGGCTAAAATGAGATCAAACTTATACACAGGCCAAATTTCCTTTGACCACAGCCAGGGACAAGTGCTGGTGGAGCTGCTGTTGCTTGCTAGGGTCACCTCACCTGCATGGTCTCATCTCATGGACAATGAACATTGACTTCAGTCTAATTCCTAGGCCCATAATTCTGGTGGATAATTTTTCTTATTTAACAAATCACATATAAATTGCCCTTGGAGTTTCCAGTAAAGTAAGATACGTCACAACGCTGTGGTTAAATCATAGGCCACACAGTAGTCAGAATAGCTGAAAAGGGTCCCAAGCGAAATAATACTGTAGAAGGCGACTTACGGGTCATTCCATGTCAAATGAACCAAAAAATAGAAAAGTTGACCCACCAACTCAGATTTTCCTCAAATTTAATAAGCAGATAGAGAGTTTCATGCTGATTTCAGCAAACTAAATTTTTTGGAAATTGATTAAAGTTTTGTGAAGTTACAGACCATACAAAATGATTACTTCTTGTACTTCTTATGGTCAATGAAGTATAACGACTAGCAAGAAAATCATCAACTAATGTTAAAACTAAATCATTCTTACAATATAATCATTTAATTGTTGTAAACACTTCTTATCTTCACATGTGAAGAAAAAATTCAAAAAATCCGTGTGCTTACTCTAATTTTGGGGGAAAGAACATGGTTAGTCATCAAAATTACTCAAGCGTGACATAAATTTTGAATGCTAATAACTTGACGAGCACAGATGCTTTTGGCATATACTGTACATCATGAAGTTAGTGTTTGGGATCCTGGAGGTCGACATCCTTCCATTTGTCTCACAAACCTTGTATGGTAACAAGGGTGCTCCTCTGAAGTGCAAATCTGAGCTTTGTTCTATGTAGGTCATGATAGATACATACAGTTCCCTGCGTTTTTCGGTATGTTTGTTGACCTTTGTGTGGTGCCATCGCTCCACGTGTTGTGTAGACAAGATTAAATTAAGACTTCTCAATGTCACATACAATGCCATGGGTTTATTGACAGTTTTCAGGCAGGCCGTAGCCTGAACAATGCCTTGTTAGGACAGTTGAGGTGAACGCTTTTGCTCAAGGAATACTACAGCAAGTCACTCATGACTCAGTTGCTCTGGATTGAACATCAACCTTCCAGTTGAGAGGTGGACATTCTACCACTGTATTAATCTAATTACCACTCAGGTATTGCTTCTTAATGTCAATCTCTGTTTGGTTGTGGATCGTTTTTTTTCTTTTTCATGTTATTGGTAGATCTGCAAAAGGGACTTCCAGAATAAGACTGCGTGAGATAGGATGTGTGACCTTTATGTCAAAGAACGTTTACTCATAGCTGTTCCACCGTCTTCTCGCAGAAAAATCCAACTTTGCACTGTCAGATGCATTGTCTTTTCTTTCAAATTCGTTTTCATTGATTGGCAGATGTGTGGGTTCTATCTGAACGTCTCTACAGGTCTCATTATTTGTCCCTCAGAGTCTCTCACTGGGTTATGCCTCATTGAAGTGTAACCGCCTGGCATCCAGTTTGCATACCAGGCTGTGATCCACAGAGTTTCTTTCCGCAAGCACAGTGAGTAGGTATGCCCTTCACCTTCCATCCATACCTCACGCAGATGGCATCCAAAAATTCTTGTTTGTTTAGTGTGTATCCAATCGCTTTGATTGGCAGGGCTGAGAGCCGAGAAGATGCAACATTTTCCATTGCTCCCTTTATAAGTTGTCGTGGCTCAGGATTGGTTCCTCAGTTTGCTACAGTTATTTTGCCATTTTGTGTTCTTGTCTTGTTGTAATCTGCTTCTGATGTTTCTGGTATATTACTGTATGCTGGTCTGTATTTGAGCTTGAGGTTTTAGTTGTAGATTTGGTCTGTTGGTTTTGCAGAGATTAGAATGGATTTATCATATTCTGTCTTGGCAGTTTCCTGAGGATTTGTCAGACCTTGCCTACCATGTCTGAAAGGAAGAGCTAGTATTTGTCTTTCCACATCTCTTGCCTCTCGTCCTATAAGATTGGGAATTAACTGGAAGACTTGCCGCGTCTTTTAAGACTTTTACTGGGTCTGTAGGGCATACTGGACCAGATAAATTCCCGCGCAAAGCCGCATGCGTTTAGGCGTTTTTTTTCCGAAATTCCTCACAACCTAGCGGACGCCAAAGAGTTAATGCGGGTAAATGACTTTTTGAGAATGAAGTTGATGGCTGAATGTCTGGGGAAGCGGTTTGTGTTCTTTATGCAGAAAAGTCCATGGAACCCTAGCCCATCAACAAATTTGCCACAGTGGCATTAGTGCTTTTAAAATATTGGCATCAGTTTGGAAGGCAACTTATGTTGGTGTTTTGGTTCATGGAGGATTATGTTGGTGTTTTGACACTTGTAGGTGTGTGATAAGTTGATATGTGTCATGGCAATATGAATGAATTACTTATTATTGTTTCTAGACCTGTATGTACTTCACTCATTATATAACTAACCGTATTTTGTATTTCATACGTACCCATTGGAATACTTTTTTTTGTCAAACCTTTGGCAACCTGTGTTTTCACATTTGTGTCTTCAATCTCATTTCATGCAGGTACATGCTATGTCACTGTATGTGCCCTGTGGGCCATACATGCAACTGTGTAACTCCATATGATATGTGGGAAACTGCATTGCTTCTTCATGGTCTGTGTTTGTAAAAATTGCTTTTTGCTACGCCAATGTTCTGTAATTGTCATGGTTGCTACATGGCTTTACTTCATAACCTCTATTCATTATTCAACTTACCTCTCCTACCTATATATGTGCATGATTTACTTGTTCATCTGTATTTCCCTTAATTCTTCATGCTTTGCTTGCCTACCATCATCTGTGTTATGTAAATTAATGTTGCGCATAATGATTGAATCTTTGTGTACCCTTGCTTCCTTTGGTTATTTGTGTTGTAAGAAACAAAATGTAAAAAAACAGACTTCAGATTTGCTGCTCTGTAGAAAAATACATTTTTTTCATTAATCCGTCAGTATGCTAACACTTGTTGCAATAGCTAGCTATCTCTATTGGCCTTGTTTTTTGTTAGCAGCTTATGGATTATGATTTAGTGACACTAATTCATGTAGCTACTTGCTAGTTTCTTACCAATAATATCAGTGAAATTTTGAATCAATGATATATAGCTTCATAATTTTTAAATTGTAATTACAGCAAGGAAAGTCAACAGAGTCAAAAATTTTCTGTCTGTTTTAAAGTTCCTGAAATGGCCATAAACCAAATTTTACACTGTTACCATGAGTGGCTCAAAAGTTATAGGTCAAAAAAATTCAAAATTGCTTGTAGCGTAGTTTTTTCTCTTTATCAACATTTTATTACAAGCTACAATAACAGATATATATTGATATGCTTTTGCATTTTGCAAGTTTAGTTGCAGTTCTGACATACTAATGGATTTGTTGCCACTTCTGATATAATGTTGTCTTGTACACTATTGGGTGCTTGAATATTTAGTAGGCTAGGTGAGCAGGTTTGGTAAGTCCAGAAGCGCGGTCCTGTAGTACTTGGCTTGGTGAATGTACATTACATTATGCATATAAAAACTTCAAACAGGGTTGCAGAGTTGGAGTCACAAGTTTTGGGTAGAGTTGGAGTCAGATTCCTAACAATGCTAGGAGTCATATTTTTTGTCCGACTTGGAAAGTCCAATTGCATCATTTTTACATTCACACTCCTAAGTTGGGAATTACTGTTGAAATGCTACAATATCTTCTGAAACGTTTGTTGAAACAGATAATTCCTTCTGTGTACCATGATTTCCACTGATTGCTAGTTGCTACAAGGTTGTTGACAGCCACACTTCATTCACTTTATGTTAACACGTTGTGTGCGTAGGAGCGACAATGCGCGTCATTACACGTATGTCGTCGGCGTGCATAAGGGAGTAAACCCACATTGGTCTGAAGCATGTGCAATGCATTTTTTCTTGTTGAAAGAGCATTGCACAACTCAGAGAATAAAGATGTAAGCGGAGGAGCAACCTGCGAGAATATGTGGTGTTTTACCACGAATCAGTGCTCAGATCAACTTGTTTCACATTGAAATCCAATGTTGTTGCTGTGCAGTTAGCCCAGTACGGTTAAGCTCTTGTGGTTATTTATGTGCTGTTAGACTAGTACTTTAATTTTTCAGGTAAAACAGTGTGTATTTCTATGTCTATGTTGAATAGTATGAATGCCGAGCGTCATTCCAGCAACAGCCCGAACAAAGGGGCCTCAGAAAGGTACAAATTGTGCAGAAGCCGTGGCAAACGCAATACTGCATGTAGGGTTTGACTTTGCATGATACCATGCTTCAACGAATATCACTCCCTGAAGCACGTGTGATTTACTTCCCTTTCATGTGTTATACCACACTTGGTTGTTGGCTTCGGCGTCTCACATTTCATTGTTTTATTTGGTGTATTACAATTAATTGTATTATTCCCTGCACTCCAGGCAAACAAAGTGATAATTTCTGAAGTTTATTNTAAAAATTTGCTGTATAAAAACTGTTGTATTAAAAACGGTACCCTGTTTTCAACAAATTCGTTTGGAAATGATTTAGCAAAGTGTTCTTCAAATTGGATCTGCGAATTGGGGACAGTTTCTGCGCTGTAATATGTCACAGTGACGTTGCTAAAGTCCGAAAAGGACATCAGTTCAGGAGGTACAAATTAACTTTTATTATAATGTTTCAGATTTTTTGTAGCACCTGTGGTTCATAAGTTATAGTCACAAATAAATTGAAAGAGACAAAGCATTTTGCAGCCAGACAACACTTCACGTACTACGCAACTAATTTCGCGCAGACACAACCTGCTTTCCGACACCGCTTTGCATATTACGGTACGAGATCTGAGCAGACAGCTCCGCATGCAATGTGTTAAGGAGTCAGTGTGAGAAATTTTGGAAAGGTTAGAGTTGAAATCGGACATTTTATCTCTGAATCTGCAGTCCTGCTTTAAAGGAAATATAAAATGTTAAGTAGTATACTTGGTATTGAAGTACAACAATGCAGAATATTCTCAATGACTTTAGGATATTTATTGACACTGGATATTTTCCTTGTGTTTTTGGGTTGATTTTCCTCTACAATTTGTTACGTCTAGTTTCATCGGGTCCTTCACACCTTTGATTTTTGTCTCATTTCAACAGAATAAAGATTTTTGACCCACCAGTTTGAATTCTGATATGTTTGTATTCCCATTTTGGTTGCAAACTGTGAAATTTGATAGGTCAAAACACAACAATTTGTAAATTATTAAGTAAAAATACAAGTTTTTAGGTCAAAAAATTGTTTGCTCTGATTTTAGTGAATATCCAAAATATGCAAACCAATGCATTTTTTTGCATAGGCTAAGCTTGAGTGAACTGCAAAAATATAACCTTATCTGTGAGGTATTGGGTGCGCTACTATAGCATGAGGTCTACCATATGTTACCTACCCAGGTGCAGCCTGAGGTCTACCACGTCAGTTCCCGTAGTGTTAGGTTTCTATAGCATGAAGTGTAAGGTCTGGTACATTTCCATAGCATGAGGTGTGAGGTCTACCGCCATGCGCATAGAAAAGGAAACAAATGGAGCTCCTAAGATAATTAACATCGATTGAGGGTATTGGAAAATGTTGCTGAAGGAGTTTTATAGAAGAGTCATTCTGACAGAAGAAGCAGCACTCACCTTTTTAAGAGAGCACAATATTTTGGATAAAGTTCACGAAGCAGATCCATGCCATAAATGTGGTTCAGTTATGCAGGAAAAAAGAAAGCGTAACAGAGTAGGAGATTTTAAGCCTGTGTTACGTTGCCCTTGAAAGGGGTGTCAAATTACACGATCTGTTTGTACAGGAACTTAATTTTTCCATTATACAGATGTGAACAAAAAATTGCACTGCAACCTGAGCCTGTGTGAAATATTAGAATTAACATTTCTCTTTGTATTAGATATACCAATGTCCACAGTAACAACTCTAACAGGAAAATCTGCTAATACTGTAACTGACTGGTTCAACATGTGCCAAGAGGTGTGTACATCCATAGTTTCTCACCAACGATGAGGAAAGATGGTTGGAACAACAGAAAACACCATCCAAATTGATGAGGCAAGATTTGCTGTTCGATGGAAGTACCACCGAGGAAGGATGCTGAATAGAGACAATGCTCCTCTCTCTGAGGACAGTGATGCAGATCAAGAATACAACAGAAACCATGGGCGTAGAATTGATGGGCCTTGGGTGTTTGTTCTTAAACAAGGCTCAGGCTGTAGGTACTTTTGGGTGGAATGGTGTGACCGCAACACTCTAATCCCTATTATTGAAAGAGAATGTGTATATGGTTTGGTTATTCATTCAGATGAGTGGCCTGCTTAGCAACTTAAATGCCATGGGGTACCAGCATTCTACAATGAAACACCAGCAACATTGTGGACCCAGCGACAGGGGCACACAGGCAATTGAGCGATCGTGGTTGGACGCAAAAACGATAATACTGAAGAGAATGCGAGGTGTCAGTCATTGATCGTTTTTGCTGGAAGGAAATGAGAAAATTCCAACGATCTATTTGTGTCATTCTTAGAAGATGTATGAAATGTGTATCGCTAGAATAAATGTATGNANATATTATTTTTTAGCTTTCTATAATGCAGAGGTAGACCGCATGCTATAGTGCCAATGGGAGGTAGATCTCACGCTATAGTGTGGTAGACCTCACGCTATAGTAGCACCAGTAATTATTTGTCTTGTGTAATATGTAGGTAGTGTCAAAACAACTGTGTCTGGTTTTCCGTTTGGAAGGACTAAAAAACTGCATCAAAAGAGATTGACCTATGTGAAATATCTGACTATTCTTGCATGTCAGTTGCTTCTCAAGAGTAAAGGATTAAAGTTGTGATAATTTTTTGTAAGGACAAACCCTAAACTGTTACACTAAACCCTAACCATAAGCTCTAACTGTAAACACAAAGCCTAAGTGCCAACCTAAAATGCTAACCCTAACCTTGACATGTTGAATGTTGGTGTACAATATATTCATTCTTTGAGCTCCCGCATTAGAACTACGTTCGTGCCACTTTGCAACTCATAACTCACCGGGCAATTGAGCTAGAGAGCTGTTAAAACCCTCAAAAGATGCGGCAAGTCTAGCTTGCAATGAAAAATAAATTTTTGGTTTTTGGTTTCATTTTATTAGGTATGATCATAAACAGGGTAGGTTTTTGACCATTTTGGCTCAGGTTACCTGGCCCTGGGTCCCAACCACTAGATGGAATTTTTTGATTCAATTTTCATTGAAATCTAGGTTAAAATCCGAGTCTTTTGAGCCTTTGATTGGCTTTCTAATGTTTCTGGTTCAAAAGTTATGGCCCAAAAATGACAAATTAATTATGTAAATTACGAGATTAATTATTTTTTTAAGATAAATCCATGTGACGCCAAATTAACACTTTCGGTACCGGCCCACATATATACACTGATAAGAAAATGCGCACAGGTTACCGGGTGACGTATACATATGTTCTTAATGAAAATCCTAGTTTTATTACCCTGGGAGCCAAACCAATGAACAATTTTTGTGGCTCAAGTATTTTTTTGGAAAATAGGCTGTCATCCAAGTCTTTCGAGCCTGTGACCGACTTTCTAGCTTATTTGCAGCTTAAATCGTGGTTCACAAACCAAACAAATCGCACATAAGGTAATCTTGGTCATGCCATAACTCGCCAGCTAATTGAGCTAGAGGACTGTTCAAACCCTCTTGAGACTCGGAAAGTCTTCTAGTTCAGAATTTAAAATTTTTTTAAGTGTTTGGTTGGTGACGTCATGATCGGGGTAGGCTTTGCGTTTTTTTGGATGACGTTATCAGTTGATCCACTGAGCTGAATTTGTGGCTCAATCTAGGCTATAATAAGAGTCTTTAGAGCCCTTGATCGACCTTCTAGCATTTCTGGGTCCAAAGTTGTGGCCAAAAAATTCCAAATATTTTGGGAATTCCCTAAGGGATTAGAGGGGATTTCCCTAATTACTTTGTAGTATTTTGGCCATAATTTTGGAACCAGAAATGGTAGGAAGTCCATTAAACCTTCTAAAGACTTGTATTATAGCTTACTTTCCAATAGCAAACTTGAGTCAAAAAATGGCGCTTGACGTTGGTGTCCAGGACCTGATGATGTCATCCTAATGTAAACAAAATATGCTTAAACATATTCCCGGCTTCTACAATCCTTAGCAATTTCTAGGTTTTGTATTAGTCTAACACTAAATCAAGCATGCAAGCAAATCCACAAACAGGCAAATATGTGTTGCATGAAAGGACTCCACTGTGCATATACCTGTGCTCAGATCTCACGAGCGGGTAAACAACACTGTGGGATTTATTACCAATTGTGATGAAACCATGACATCACTGCAATAAAGAACCATTGAACATTGAATTCTGCGGAAACCTGGGTCACTAAAGCAATCAACCATCATAGTATGTGCCCTGATTGTTCGCACTTGCAGGCAGTCATCTGCTTATCATGCACAAACCTGTGAGGAAATGTTAAATCATATAGCAGTTTATCAGGACCACTATGCAGCGGTCTGTATATTAGAGGGCTGTGGCTGAAAAAGCCCTCTCTGGTTGTACTGATTTAGCTGATTTGGTCTTGATTGTAATTAAGGCGTGAAACAGTTTTTCAAGGTTATTTGTCCTATTCTTTGTAGCCTCAAAAAGACTCATTTTCTTTTCACAATTGTGTTTGGATCTCTTCCTGTGCCAGTTTTGTGGTATTCACTCTCATGGATTACATGGATTCTGTGCTTTGATTTCAAATGGTTGATTGTACTTTTGGTGCTTGAACCACCTCCTTAGGTATGATGGAGCACAAATTGCACTTTGGTGTTAGTTGAGCCTTGTTGTAGAAGAAATGGCTCTAAGCTTCTGATTTTCTTTGATTACTAATGCCTTTAAACCTTTTTTTTTCTGAAAAAAATATATCAACAAACCAAACATACCCAGCGATATTGGACCACCCAAAAAGATAACAAAAAATCCAAATACAGAAAACCATCACACTAAATAATGGGAAAGAATCAGGCACAAAGTTCACACAAAACAGAGTATGTAGGTAAAATATGGTGACAAAAATTTTTTACAGAAACAACATGCAAAGAGCGAAGAATAATGCAATTTAAGAAAATGTATATGTAACAATTGTTTTATAGCAAATACACAATATACACCAACGTAACACAGATGATGATGAGAAAGCAATGGGTGGAGAGTTGAGGCATGTGCATGTCTTTAAACTGAACGTGTATGAACCCTTTAAGGACTGCAAAGCCACTATAGTGGCCTAAACTTTGGCCAGTCATAACTTGCCGACCAATAGAGCTAGAGAGTTGATCAAACCCTCTAAGGATTCAGCAAGTCTTCCACTTGAGATCGAAAAAAATTGTTTTCGGCTTGGATTTTGGGTTCTTTGTGTGCTACGTCACAATGAGAGCATGTTTGCGCAATTTTAGGCCAACTTCACCTGGCCCTGAGCCCCAGGCCAACGCGAAATTTTTTTCGTTCAATGTTTTTTCGGATTCTTGACTCAAAAACAAGTCTTTCGAGCCATTGATTGACTTGCTAGCATATCTGGATTGAAAATTATGGCTCAAACTAAAAAATGGTCAAAATTTTGCTCCCCACAAACGCTAATCTGGTGGGAATTATATCCCTGACTGTAGCTGGCCATAACTCGNCGTCAGAATGAGCTAAAGAGCCGTTTAAACCCTCTAAAGACTTGTGAAGTCATGTAGTTTTCAATAAAAAAAAAAACATNCTGATTTTGGATTTCGGGTTNACTGTTGATGTATACATAATGAGAGGATGTTTATGCATACTTGTATATTTTTTGATGACATCATCAAGCNACCCTTTAAGACCNGCAGAGCCATTTTCTTGACACAAAGTTTTTTAAATTTTAGGCCATATTTGATTTGATTTTTTTAGGGGGTNTTATTGATTTTTTATCATTCCTGGTCCCCAAACTAGGGCCAATGAATGGTAAGTTAATTATGGAAATCCCCGGAAATGGCCTAGCAGATTGGTAAAGTACTTGGCTCAACTTTGGAACCAGAAATGCTAGAAAGTCGATCAAGGTCTCTAAACTCGTATTCGAGTCCGGGATACAATAAAACTTTGAGCCACAATATCCGCGCGTTGGATCCACGGATAACATCATAAAGATATTCGCAAAACATCCTCCAATCATGGGGCCATGGACCAAAAAGGCCGAAAAAAATTCTGGAAGTTTTTTAAAAAAAATCTAATATAGAAGACTTCATGAGTCTTTAATAGCTCTCCAGCTCAATCTGGCTGCCAACCGCGAGTGGCCAAAGTTGGATAGAAGTGGCCAATGTCACCTTTTTTGAAAATTTCAAATTTTTGCCAAAAACTGGGTTTTTGAGCCATAATTTTCGATCCAGATATGCTAGCAAGTCAATCAAGAGCTCTGAAGACTCGTTTTTGAGTCACAAATAGGGTTTCTCGTTTTCCCGGATTTTTGTGAAACCGGGAAACGGGAAAAATCAAACTCGATCCCGGGAAAAAACGGGAATATTATATATGCGTACGTCCTAGGCAAGGACTCCTATAAAAGTCAGTGATTAAAGTCAACAAAGCCAAAATACAGAGAAAACGAAATCAAACACTTTATATACGGCTGTGCTTGCTCTTCAGGTGGCGGGAAAGACCACTAGTTGATCCGCCATTGCAGCATATTTTTTGGCACAGAGACGGCAAGAAGCTTGATTGCCATCTTGGGCAAAATGTTCCCAAACTTTCGATTGATTACTGTGCTCCATTACTGTACTTAAAACCACTGCTTCTGGTTACTGTACTGACTGACACTGGGTAATGACTGATGATTGTTACACAAAAGGTATTATGTTGTC
>JGI24021J15306_10008288_pt1 | contig 12775 bp, 7 predicted proteins | sample Ectturendosymbi1_FD_15306 | JGI IMG/M metagenome (IMG submission 15306) | reverse complement strand
AAATTGATGTGACCTAATGAAGGCTTTATTAAACTTATTCGTCGAGTCCGCAGCGAACGATCAAGCGACATACAGTGAATGAAACAACATGAGCGATNTCAACCGAACAGCGACTTCTGAACAANGGTGGAGGCGCAAAGAACCAACGCCACGTCGCAAACAATCAACNCAAGCCAAACAATTAACGGCGCGCAACAAAAATGCACTCGCGCGTGACACTACAAGAAAACAAAATAACGCCAAATAGGACAAAGTATTTGTGATTTGGCATTTATTTTACTTCGATAAAATAAATCAATATCAAAAATTTGTTTTTTGTTTGTTAATTAATTACAGTTTGAAAATTTAAAACCAAAGAATTTCACTGGAACTCCTAGAACCATTCACGTAAAAGCTTGCAATAAAGAGTTTTTAATGAATAGTAACCTACCACAGTAGAACTCGTCTAATTCGTCAATTCGCTTAAATCGTCACTTTTTCGTCGGTCCCGGCAGAATCCCTACCTTTTGTGTACATTTCTGTTCGCCTAATTCGCCATCGTCTAATCCGTCACCTCTTTCTATCCCTGAGAAGCGTTTTGTTCGTCTAATTCAGAGGTTCCCAACCTGGGGTATATTTGGCAATCTGAAGGGGTACATTTAACGTTAGCAGTAGAAGAGAAATATATATTTAAATATCTTTTACTTCCAAATATTTATAGATATATCGGTGAATACTACTTTCAAAAGCCATTATATGCTTATTGTTAAATATATCTATGATTAATCGTGATAAAAAAATTTGTCATAAGAAATTTTAGGGGTACATGTTCATCTGTCGAAATTCTGTAGGGGTACATGGTTATCTTTCGAAATGCTGAAGGGGTACATGCTCGTCTGTCGCAATGCTGAAGGGGTACATAGTCAGAGAAAGGTTGGGAAGCCCTTCTAATTCGTCATTTGCAGTTTCGCTTTAGATGTCTAAGCAGTTAGTACGTGTGGGAGTTCAAACAAATTATGGACCTTTATCTGAGAATTGCTGCGCCTCGAAATTTGTTTATCGAATTTATACACGAGGTGCGAAGCGTGACCCGAATCCCCATTGAGAGAACGCGGAAAAGTTTATTAAAGATTTGAAAGGTACATTTGTACTTGATTAAATGCAGGAGTCCAGATAGAGCAGAGGAATTAATTGTTGTATGCAACCATAACGTCATAAACTTGTATTTTACTGCAAATAAGAGCACTATGTATGTATACGTGTTACTATGACAAAGTATACGAGCTTCTATGATAGAGTTTTCACCTGTTTGCATAATTCGTAACTTTTTTCTAATCCCCTTGAGGTGACGAATTAGGCAAATTCTACTGTTACTTCATCGCACGTAAGCGTGCTTATTTTTTGGTTTAGGGAGATGGTAACCCTGAATATATGAAAGCGAAAGGACGACAAAATGCAGAAAAGGTGTATGAATTCGATTCTATGCAAAACACAAGCACATCGACATCTCTCTCGATATTCGCCTCAACACAGGCTCCAGAAAACGCCGTCTTACTCGTGTCATCCTCTTGCTTGTCGCCTGCTTCAGCAAGCTTTCCTGACGCAGCGTCAATTTGCTGGCTGCATTCCTTTATGACATCCGAATAGCGTCCCTCCGAAATTGCGATTTTTGCACGAATGTAACCACTGAAAAAATTGAAATAATTTGTTTCTGTCAAATAACGAACGAGACCAGAGCTGAAACCGATATGACAAATGCATCTTCACTACAATACTTCCTAAACATTAAAAACTCGGCTAGAAATCCGCGACTAGCTGAAATTTTCAGCGCCGCACAAAATTAACCGCAGTTCAATCACACGGACAAGTCAATTTAGTCGATGAACAGAAAGCTGCATGCATCCCCTTATTGCAAACCTGTTTGAAAACTTCTGAACGATTAGTAACTGCCGAAGCAGCAGCCATTGAGGCATGTATGCCAGCAAGTGAGGAGTTAAAATACAATCGCAGATCCATACAGCAACTTAGGCTCCTACTGAACGAATATCTTCTATCTGCGGTTGCAATGGTGACAACCTTGAAAGAAGACCAGAACGTTGTACAGGCATCTTAAGCTCAAATGCCTTCAGCGTTCAAGCTACCAGCACTAAAACATTTGCAAAGAACTTCCAAGGCATCGACAGTGCCTGCTAACATTATTTTGTCGGTTTGCTCCAAGTAGCTTAAGCATCTGCTTTTGACACGTCCCAATTGGCGCAGTTCCGCCTTTTGAAGCAAACCATGGTGCGCAATTCTGTCTGTCGCCTTGTATATTGGCAATAACAATTAATGTAAAATTGGCAGAATGTAAACAGCAAACACTTGCTTGTGAGATGCTTCATCCTTTTGATCTTGTGTAACTTCGGTCGAAATAATATCATCTATGAAACTCCCGAAATACTGTTTAATAAACAGGCTCGACGGCATCAAATAACTGCGATTCTGTAAAAAAAAAACAAAGCGTGTACACAGACGATAGCCGGCAAAAAATATTTTGCGGAGAACCTTTCATGAACGAAAGCCTACAGAGGTTGTCAAGAACAGTGAATTAGGAAGGTGAGATGTGTCTCAAACACTGATCAAACTGAGCCTGCAATAGAAGGTTATATGACAGTCGCGTCGCATACCCAATAGCAGTGGTTCCCAACCAGGGAGGAATTTCACGAGTTCACGGGAGGAATTTCCACTTAATAGTTAAATAACCTTTTCATTGTAAGTGTTGTACTTATTTTTAAGTTGACGTTGGCTCTTTCAATTAGTTATATCACTTTATAATCGTGCGTTATTTAGCGGACTATCACACGTTTTTGTTGACAAACCTTAGTTCCATTATTTGACAACAATCAGTTTTTGTCCCACTTTTATTAATCAAGTTATTGTCGTCAACAAAGACTATTGTTCCAATTGTAGTTAATACTAATCTACAAACCCGGTGAGGGGAGGAACGAAAGTTCCATAGAGGGGGAATGAAAAGTTCCACAATGAGCAAAGGGAGGAATGCATCAAAAAAGGTTGGGAACCACTGCCAGACAGGATAGAAAACTTGGTGGATAGACTAAGAACAAGCTCGGAATCAAACAAAAAGCACGACCACCTAAAAGCGAATCAAAAATATGAACGAGTAAATGCTGTTCACCATTTTACCTCAATGAACAAAGCACCTACTAATTTTTATCTATCAACTAATGAAAAAAACGCTTTGAAAGCAATGATGACAAAGCGTGCGACTGCATTCAAAGAGATGACACCAACGTTCTCCTTGCGCAACTGCTAAGATCCCTCTGCGCAGTTGCAACAATGCTTGCAAACAATGCGCAGTTGCAACAAAAATTGTGAATCAGCGCACCCGCTTGTTTTTCCGCGCAGCATTATTAAAAATTGGAGGGAACATTGGATGACACTTGCAAAAATTGTTCCGAAAGTTCCTTACTGACGCTTCTCAACACCAGAAGCATTGGGCACAGAGCAATAGCAATCACTGTCAAAGACAAGAAAAATAAAATGTTTTGCAGCATAGGTGAAAAATTGGTGAATCTAGCACAGCGAAACAACCACCACATATTGTTACCTTGTATTTTACGAAGCATATTTACGAAATTTGAAAGCCAATAGCAAAACTACACCCAAAATCAGTTACCCTAAATTTTTCAGCAGCTTTTTCTTTTCCGATTTTCTTTAATACATCGTCCGCATAAACCATGCTGTTCGGGTTTTGAAACCCCTCCAAGATGCAAACTGTTGTTATATCTGCACGAAAAAACGGAGTAAACAATACAGAAATTTCTAAAAACTACCAACACTTTGTTTACAGGCCAACAGAAACGTATTTTATTGAATCACCTTCCAGACAATCCTCCTGTCTTCCCAACTTTTCATACGACTTTGATCTTCTGAAAAGAGCTTTCACATACCTTTGATTCAAAGAAATAGCAGCCGTGCATTCGTCGATAACACCTTGCCAATTTCCCTACAAAGTAAAAGCCCAATTGCTTGAAACTTAACAAACAGATAAGTTCCCAATCAAGTTGAAAACACTTATTGCCAAAACGAAAGAAAGCCTTGAGGCATTAAAATCTAATCCATGCAGAGCAACTTGGCACTTGCTCCGCATTTGTACAGCTCAAGAAGTTGCAACTCGAAATAACTAATGGAATCGAACAGATATGCTGATTGTAAGGACAAGGACTCGGTCATCTACAAAACACAAGAACAAAACGAGTGTGCACTTTTTTCACGAAGAAATCAACGAACTTCCCAGTCAATATTTTTTATTTTTTTAAGAAAGGGTCGGATCATCCCAGCCCAGGAGCATTTGACCATCCTACCTAATTTATAGCGCACGAGGCTCATGAGCACACGCCAAGGATGCACACCATTTTCGGTGAAACGCTGCTTTTCTAGTGTATCCTCGGCATCAGAACTGTGCAAAGGGAACGATAGGGTTATACAGGGTTCCCACACATTTCTAGAAATATTTTTCCATACTTTTTCAATACCTTTTCAATACCAAATTTTAAAAAATCAATACCATTACTTCCCTTCATTTATAAAAATGAAACTCAATTTTGCACACTGCATTAGTGCTTTGCCTCCAGTAAAACTCTGCTCAGATACTTCAGAATTCTTTTCCATTTAGAATTTCCATAGTTTTTCAATACCTAATCTATATTTTGGCCAAATTCAATACTTTTTCAAGGTCTTGAAAACCAGTGTTGAAAATCAATACTTTTTCAATACTTTCAATACCGCGTGGGAAACCTGGTTATATAGGGTCTGCCATGTTTCGACATAAAATAGCGGATCGGATAAGGAACCAAGGTTGATTAGGTTCCCACGGGAACGAAACTGCATAAGCGAAAATAAAATATCCCAATCTAAGCTGCGTATAATACCACTTTGCGGCTGAGAAACAGGTTGAATACAACAACTTCAGGTTCAAGAAAAACGTGTACACACTATAAGTCCCTAGAGGTGCGAGTTCAAAATGTTTAAAGATTGTTATTTATTTTTTGTTAATCAACCAATGCACCAATTTAAGAGCAATTTGTGGGTCAGAACAAAATAATTTATCAATGCCGAAGCACAAGGTGTTTTATGCTACGTTAAATTCCTACCATCTTTTCCATCGCAGCAGCTTTATTCTGGTGGTAAGTAGACTTTTCAGTGCTATGGTTGTCTGGACACACATTAATAGCTTCAGAATATCTTTTTATAGCTTCTTCATATTTTCCTTGTTTGAACAACCGGTTGCCCTCATTCTTTATCTCTTGTGCTTCCTGAAACTTTGACTATCAAGTAGAAAAACACCGTTATGTGTTGACTACAAAAGCTATGTAATCAACCATCCCTTCACTCAGATGCAAAAATGAAACAAATTCTTTAGCTCAGGCCTGCACAACATGCGGGCCGCATGCGCCTGCGCGAGCTTTCTCAATTGCAGAAAATGTTGCAAAAAACCAACTTCAGATAATGAATTGTTGGTTCAGAAATTATTCCAAACTACAATGACATATATACTTTTGTGGTGCGCGGAAAATTTATGTTGATCAATTTGGTCCTTCGAGCTTTGAGTCGTGCAGGCCTGTTTTAGCTTAACAATCGCCATCAAAAATAGTAAAACAAACGTAGTACTTTTGCTGGCTTTCCTTCAGGTTTTGCGTCTGCAATGTCTTCATGTTGCTGGGGACTTGAACTTCCTTCTGGATCAAACCTTTGCGAAGAACTACTCTCCTTTTGTGTCAAAGAAGCTGGTTTACGACTTTGGTATAGATAGTACATGCCGGCACCACACACAGCAATAGGAATGGCTGCAACAACCACATATTTCCACGATGGCCAACTTTCAGAGCCTACATTGTCAGACATGTTGTGTAGCACTTGTACAAAGCTACTGCACACACAGTAAGAACATTACAAAATTGTCAAACGAATTTGTCATTATTGGTTTGGCATTGCTGCTAATTCACCATACTCAACAGATGTAAGATAAACGCATAATGTTTAGCAAGCATATCACCATGAAACACTGGCAAAAAGCATGCAAAACCACACACAAAAAGTCACAAATGTTATGAGTCTTATTTTTTAAATCACAAACTGTTCTAACTTTTATAAAATGTGGAAAATTGACACCTTTTCATAGCATTGATTGTGCTGATATTCTGACTGACTACAACCTTTGAGTTTTGCTGCACAATACAGATTGAAATAGGTTCTGTTTTCACTTTTTACTTTGAAAAAGGTTATACACTGACCTGTCACAAAATTCGTCATTGTGCATATACAGCTTATGTTGCTACTGCAATTACAGGATTTGAAAACTGTGGACTTAAATTCACGATGGCAATTATATTATTAGATTAAACACTAGCATAGATTTCTTTATGCTTTAATATTAGTTTAAACAAATTAGGTCAACATCTAGCAGATCTATATATGCTTTAGTCATATATTCAGTTGCTACAATGAATTGTGAGGACCTCAGCCTAGACAAGTTCATGCTTATCAAATAAATGTTTAACTCACTTAAAGTCTAACTCACACCAAAGGTAACACAAGTGACACTCATAACCTGGCATTTCTATCTACAGGATGTCTATTAATCTCACCCTGGAAGATCAACTTCTTAAAATCCTCATTTAGTTTGAGCAACAACTCTTCACTGATAGTCAGATTTGATTCCTCTAATTCAGAACTTCTAAGCCATTTTTCTTTCATTTATGCATGGTAAAGTTTTAAAACTACAATTTAGCCCACAGTTTTTACGATTCTGCATCAGCAGAAAACTCACATACACAACGAATGACAAAAGTGATATATTCAATTTCAACAGTCCACAAGTCACAGCCTATAGGTAATTACTTTGGATCCAAATTACAAAGTTTGGAACTGTATGAATACTGTACACCATGTCTTTGTAAATTTAACCCCAAATCATTCATATACCTTACAGAATTCCATCAAGCTTATCTGCAAAGTCCATCGTCTAGTGGTGCTGTTGTCTTTTATTACGAATTTTATCTTACCGTCATGGGACACTGTGTTTCCATGGCCACTTTACTATGCTGAAGGGACAGCTCAGTGACAATATACAGAAGTGATTTTGGTGACGCAGTAGAATACTAGACCAACAGCAGACCTAGTAAGCAAAGTGGATGAGTTTTGGCTGAGATGGCTTGTGTGAGGCAAGTTGCTGGTTTCTCTGGTGGGTCTAAGGCTGTGTACTTTGCAGATGTGAAATAAGATGCCAGGGTAGAATTGAGGTTCACTGATGAAAGTAGATGTAATACTAATGTAATTTTGCATGTAATCATAAATCAGAAAAGCAGAGGCTTTGTACAGCATCACTGTATAGATCAGCTAGGTGCGTGGTAATCATTGAATTTCTGGTATAAGCTACTGTGTTGTAGGGTCAGCAATCACCGGCAAATGGCCTGGTGTCAGTCAGTGAGAGGTTTGCTAGTGGGCCATGCATAACCAAGGCCAAACTTCACCAAAAATTGCAACTTTTTTTGATAAATAGATGTGTTTGCTTCTCCATGGAAAATCCTGCACTTAGCCTAGGGCTAGGCTTCATGATTCCAACAATATTTGCTTCAATTCTAACATTGCTTTGATCTTCACATAGTCATGAATACTGAGTAATGGCCAAAATTGTTCTCTTACAGAAAGTATCAAAGATGATTTCATAAGGAGTTTACAGGGTGACACTGTACTGAATACTTTAGATCAGTGAAAATTTATAGATCCAGGCAGATATTACCTCCATTTCACTACTGATTACATTACTGATTTGGCTTGGTTGTGCACTGATGTAAAGCCAGCATAATTACAGAGGTTGTCAAGAACAGTGAATTAGGAATTTTTAAGCTCCCAAATACAGGGCCCTGCAACTCCTTTATAAGTACACCTTACGACATAAGGATATACTTGTGAATATGGAATTGGAAAAAACAAAATAACTAAAAATGTGATGTGAGACTTTATATAACCAACCTGACACAAAGGGTGATAATTTTTTGCGAAGTTGGGTCCAACTTATTGCATCACTTGGGCATACTTCATAGCTTTACCTAAAAGATTATATGCAAAGAGCAACACTACATTAGCTTTAGCAACATCACTGTGTCTCTAAGAAGTTGCCATTGCATTAACAAAAATAGAAGCAATGGTCTATATCAGTATGTCCAACCCATAGCCTGCAGGTCACATGTAGCCCAGTCAAAAGCTTTGTGCAGCCCAGTTTAAGTTTTTGCTGTAGTGTAAGTAGCCTAAATACTGATACTCTGCCCTGATTTTTAAATTTGACACAGATGGTCCTCAGTGCTACTTCATCACATTTGAACTGCATACTGGGACCTTTCCATATGTCCACTGACAGCTTGGTGCAAAATTTTTACTAGTTTCCTGACTTCTACTCTTATTCAATTGGCATTAGACTTGCCCATGAAATCACACTTACAAGTGTGGTCAAACATGCCAAACAGTTGTTGTCATCGCAGTTACAATTCAAACGCTTTCAGTACATTAGCTCAAAGTCATTGAATGGGCAGCCCTCATTAATACTTCATTCAATGCCGCACATTGAATGACATTAATGAGGGCTGTCCATTCAATGCCCTGGTCAACACCTTCAGATCTAGGATTTCATCTTAACACAGCAGTTAGGCTGTCTTAGCCGCTGCATAGCTCCGTTGCCGATTGTGCTAGAGAGCTGTTCAAACCCAGCTATACTGGACTTACAGTGAACTAGATCTTCCATGAAGCACATAAAACCAGTAAACAAAGTAATTGTAATATTTCAACATTAAAATAACCAGGGTCACTGAGTTAACAATAACTAAGATGTTACAATCTGTCTAAGTTAACAATATCTCAGTAATAGTCACTCAGGTGATCCAGCTAACTTGCAGTTTATAACAGGTCTGTGCTGCAAGACGTTTTGTACTGTGGCAGTACAGGTTACTTTACAATATGCAAGAAGCATGTCAGACCTAAAGACATATCTGACACTGCATTCCTATAGCAGTTGAAGAATTGAATCTGGTTAAAGTAGTGGGTTTTTCAGCTTGGTAACAGACAAACACATATCGTGCTGGGTTAATTCACAAAAAAACTGATATGTTGAAGAACTTGGTACCGTTATAGCAAGCAAACTTCATCCAGGTAGTTGTTACAACCAGATAATTTCATGTACAAAGTAAGCACACTTTTGTGCACATTTCATGCTTTGAGCAAGATCAATGATCTACTTCATTTAATGTGTTTTCCTCTGACACATGTCCACATTACTGTGGAGGTTGGTCAAAGAACACAAAATGCTGAGTCATCACACATGACAAGGTAGATGTTAGTTGGTACATGCAGGCAATAACAAAAAAATAACCATCCATACCGAAATTGCAAGGCTTTTACAACAAATACTAGTGTGTGACATGCAAAGGTTTGGGGCATGACATGAAAAATTTGTATCCATTTCTGTGCCACTTTTAGAGTTGCACATGAATACAAGACTTACCTTGGAAAAATCTTAGCAAAATTGCCATGTGTAAAAAAAACTAGTAGAATGTCTTGTGTGCACAGAAATGATTATTTCACGAGGGGGAACAAATACTGATACAATGCATCAGCAACTACAGCATTTGGTATCATCATACAAATTAAACAGAAGTGTTACATAGTGGGAAGATTTGAAGACTTCAAAAAGCTGTTTATCGAAAGGAATCAGTTCCCAGCAAAGAATCAGACACTGAGACCTTTCAGGGTATATATACTTCACCTACTAGGTAGGAATCAACTCTTATTCATATAAAATCTTATTTCATGAGGAGTTCACAGGGTGACGCTAAAATAAAGCATCACACATTTGAAAGTGAGCAGGCTTTAAAAAGCATCACACGTTTGAAGTGAGCAGATAAAAAGTTGGATAAAAACGTACATCACTGAACAAATGCATGCAAAATGTTTCTGATTTGGCCTTCAAATGTCCTAACAAATTAATGACTAAAAGTGATCAGCACATGAGCATCTATTAACCATGAAAGGCTGTTTACTAATGACAAATATTGAAAAAATGCATAATTGACATGAAATCTATTTCTTAGTGAAACACTTTAGCTGCTATGCCTTTGTGGTACATTGTCACTGAACTGTGGATATGTGCAGTTAGAATCTTCACAGAGTTATAAAAGCACAGCATGACAGACATATTCCTTGCCCTACTTCTCTTGCTGGACAAACTATGAATGCAAAATACTTAAAATCTTATTCAAACAGATATGCAGATCAATTAATTAGCAAATTAAATGGGGTAAAAACACAACTGCACAATTGGCCTTTCTGCAGTTCCACTAAAAATGAAATTAACTTGAAATTTACTTTCTATCAAAAACTTTACAGAGAATAACAGGGTATGTATCTTCAGCTTTCCAAATTTATGAAAATATGAATTAGATAAAAACCACAAACACTGAAAACAAGAACAATGAAGACAAAAAAATATTGTGCCCTATACAAGACGGATATCCGTCAATAGCAGATCTTGGTTGCAGATAGAAAATGACGTTAACCAAAGTTGCAAAAATCGATATTTTACAGTAAGCAATGACACCGCAACGGCAGTAAAAATATTATTTGTTCCCAGCCTGGATCCAATTTAAGACACCATTGGTCTCACATCAAGATTATTCCATTATTGATAACAAGCACCAGTGGCACCCAAATTTATGTTTGAACAGTTGCGAAAATATAAAAAATAAAAGCATCGCAACTTTTGACCATTATGTGATTGTGGGAAGGTTATATTTAATTAAAATGGGGAATAATTTTTTCTCCTTTTTCTTCACCTTTGTTTATTGTATAATGTGGTATTTTCACTCTGATTACGTCATCACATATCTGTTAACAATATCCGTGCTGACAGACATCCCTTTTTTACATTGTAGCAAAAGTAACTTTTGAAAGGAAGTACAGGTACACAAACGTTGAATCACATGCACAACATTATGCATTCATTTTCGAAACACAGATGATGGGCAAGCAATGCATCATGATGAGTTGAGGGATGACACAGATAATGATGAACAAGAATTATGCAGGTGGCAATGGAGTTTACAGGTAAATCAAGCAGAAGTGTATCATTTTTTGCGACAAAATAATGGTTCACATGGTCAATAGATCACACAGCATTGTGTAGAACAGTTGTTCCCAAAGTGGGCGGCACCACCCCTTGGGGGGGTGAGAAACACTAGGGGGGTAATGAAGCAGAAACGGGCAGTTGGGGGACGATAGGAGACCCAATTAATAATTACATTTGTTGTCTTACTAACTTTGAGTGACCAAATCTCATGTAAAACAGTATGATCAATAAACATGTATGCATGTAATTTGTAAACAAAAATTTAGTGTTTTACTGAATTTAGTTTTGTAGTGAAATGGACGAAAAGATTGTGTTGATATGTGTGCTAGGCATGGTAGGGGGGTGATAGAAATTCGTTTGTCAGAAAAGAGGGCGCTAGCAAAAAAAGATTGGGAAACACTGGTGTAGAATATAGGCTAATGTGGAAACTATAGCATTATTTACAGCAAATTTCTACACAGCAACGAACATTCACTGGTTCCTTTGTCACAAAGGATTGGTGAAAGACCAGGTCATCTAGTCTTCCAACCCTGCAATACAACTTTCAGTACTATCATAAGTAGTCAGTGAATAAAAAAGACAAGGCGATAAAAAACAAGACACATGACATTTACAGATGAGTGTATGCCTATGTACACATAGTTTAATGAGATATTCAATTTCACAAGTGTGGAAAGAATAAACACTGAAATTAATGTACATTTGTTTGACAATGCAAATGTTTACATGACAAAAAAACAAGGTGGAAACATATCAAATGACTGACAGATGAAGAAGATTAACCCCCATTATGAAGAGAAGCTTTACAGTGTTTGTTAACACTTTAGTGTCTGGCTGGTTTCGGGGATTTTAGTGAAAAAACACCAGATTGCACGTGGCTTTGCATGCACATAACTCGAGTGCAGAAAGTGGTAGAGAGCATTCAAAGCCTCAAAAGACATGGCAAGTCTGCTAGCTAGCCTGCTCTCGAAAAAAATTTTTCAGTTGGTAGGTGCGGCTTTTTTTGTGAGTGATGTCATAAGTGGAGGACTTTTAGGCCACCTTGGCCCACTTCACCTGGCCCTGGGCTCAAACCGTTAGATGGTAGTATTTCGCTTAAGTTTATTGAAAACTAGGCTATAATCCGAGTCTTTTGATACTTTGGATGACCTGCCGCCAACCAAAAAATTTTTTTGAGTACAGAGTAGAAGAGTGGCAGATCAATTAACACTTTGAGAGCCGGCGTACGATATATTCGTACTTGGATTTCGGCCTAAAAAACTGCAGTTTTCGGTTGCCTTACCAACGCCCTAGCTCCTCCGCCGATTGCGCTAGAGAGCTGTTGAATGGCTCAAATGGATCGGCCAGTCTAGTCGATTACACTCGAAAAAAAAGTTTTTGGTCGGGGGGTGCGGATTTTTTGTGACCTGAATTAGCAAGTACACTAATTCAGTAACTCAGTTACACAATTCAATTGATAATGGCTCATTTGTCTGTCGTTTATGAATCACAAATAAATCAATTAATTACATAAGTTTCAGAAATATCGTAGGCTTATTATAATGTAGATTTTAGCTAAAGCTACTTGTCTGAAAGGCCGCTGGGGCATCCAGGATGAATAAATGTGGAGTGTGTCAGGAC
>JGI24021J15306_10008287_pt1 | contig 12776 bp, 9 predicted proteins | sample Ectturendosymbi1_FD_15306 | JGI IMG/M metagenome (IMG submission 15306) | reverse complement strand
AGTAATTGACGGGAGGGAAGAGGGGCGATTTGACTCCCCTGGCCAGCTAAATGTAACCTCCCCACTAATAGGTTTTTCGTACGGTGTCGTCATTTTGCGTGTTTCGGAGTATTTTCTGACTACAAAACTTTCCCGACTACAAAAGCTTTTGGGAAAACCTTCCCGACTACAAAAGCTTTGAGGAAAACCTTCCCGACTACAAAGAAAAACCTTTCCGACTACAAAGGAAAACCTTCCCGACTTTGTTTTACAAAGGAAAACCTTCCCGACTTTGCTTTACGAGTTTTACCGTTTTCAGCGGCCGGATAGCAGTCTTGCAGCCTACATAAAATGTTTGTGCAAGAGTGAAGTGTACGCAACGGCGCGCAACCAATTACGTTCAAAGCAAAAGAAGCATCGCTTCTATTTCTCCACGTAGCCGTTGCATCGTCCACCTGTGAAGTGCAAATTTTTGAGCGTTGTCTCATTCTGCGCAACATCTAATCGCATGCGTATTACAAACCTACGTGAATTTGGTTATAACAATATGGCTCATTTAAATTATTTAAGTTTATCCCCCTGTGTTTCAAAAGTGCTCGGCTAGCAAGTGAACAAGTTCCTTTCAAAAGAGCGTAGAGGCTGCTGGAAATGATTTGCATATGACTCACGATACCTTTCGCAGGAAATGAGACGTAAAATATATTTCTAGTAAGGTTCAGCTACCACCATTGTTGCGTCAGCGTCATGATGCGGCCCATGGGGTTACTTTATAAGTCCTTAGTTGCCCCTCGAAGCAATTTTGAGTTTGGGACCCTGTTTTAGAGCGAATAAAAGTGGCTGCTCAACACTTGCCCCGACATCTAGTGTGGCCTAGCAGTGGTTTGAAGAACTGGCTCAAAAGAAGAAGAACGAATAATTCGCAGCCAAGCTAAGAACTAAAGATGTTGAATGGCGATCGCTTTAATGTATGAAGTTTTGGTCGCGCTGTAGCATTTCACCTTGATTGTTACAAACGCATAAATGCCTGTGGTAACTGGCATTGAGCTTTAGCACAACTGCTTTCTGAGAACCAACCACGACGTACGTTTTTGTGTCGCAAAATAAAGGAGCATATTTTGCGGAAAATCCGAGCGAGAAAGACAAAATCCTCATCTTGTATGGTCGAGAATGTCTGCTGAACGAAATGTCTGGTATGTGCGTCGTATTGTGCATATACCCTACACCTTGCATACAGATGATTTAAAATGATATCACGCCAGTTTGTATGCTCCGACTGGTCTCGGTTAGAGCACAATATAGCAAAAATCGCAACCAGGCACGTCATAACAAGCTGTATCAGCGCCTTGGCACTTTGTTAAGTGCTCGAATTAGGCAGCTACGAAACCTAATTCACTGCGTGTAACGTACGTTGGTTTTCACCATGGTAGTCAACGTCTTCGAGTGATAGAAGTTGATGTGATTTTTCGAGGAATCTACGCAGAGAGAATCCCTGCAAACTCAGCTCTACAGAAATGTTTGAATTGTGCTGAAGCAAGAGAAAAACTTAAGAACTTGGATAAGCAAAAGAAGGAAAATGTCTTCGCCATAAAAATGTTTTCTCATGCGCAGCGCGACCCGCTGTGACTTTTGGCTCATCNACGTAGCTTGAAGCTAGCCGTTCAGTAATATGACGTCAGGTTTGCTTTTCCGCTTTCGTGTGATGTCAGTTCTGTGGTCACAGTTTGTGTTTGAGACTACATATTCGCGTGCTTCCTCTAAATCTTGCTTTAGTTATTTATAATTTCACTTAGGATTGAATGCGAAATACGTGAGATCGAGCTCCTGTAACACTATTTGCCGATTGATGCGACTTGGTGGAGACTTGCTGTTGGAATGTCGATATGTACAAGTCCGAATCACCACAAAGTGATGAAAGAAAAGCGTGGCAGGCAGAATCCTCGAAAGCTCACAGCAAACTGAGAACCTTCAATTACACGTTTTGATAAGTTATGTCTTCAAATATGATCAAAATGTTTTAAAGGTAGAAATCCCCGGTCGTAATATTAACATCCTCAAGTGATTTTTATGTTGAGGAGGCTAAATACCGTGAAACATAACAAGGTAGTACTTTTTGCAGTATGTTTCCTTTAAGGTGATCCACAATACATTAAAACTACTAAAAAAAGTTATCTGCGCAGAAAAGATCGACAACATGATCCGAATGCCTCTTGTGATTAACAAGAACATCATGAACAACTACATAGCAATTGCTTAATGACAGTTCTGAAACCTTACGTGTCATTGAAATATGCCAATGCAACCGTTAGCAGTCGATTAGACCAGCTCAAGATATGTCGCCAGATCAGTGTTGCTTGGCCGAAAAGGCCTCATGCGAATATCCTGGTTCATCACTCATGAAACTGCGCTTTATGATGAGATTGAAAGGTACTTGCGTTTGCGCACATCTGCAAGCATTGCTGAGCATCTTCTCCGATAGAGTCGGGTCACGTTTGTGGATGATTCGTCATGTTGAGTCTTGTGTTATACATACGGCTATATCTAACAACATACGGCGGGAACTCAGCAGCTTTATAAGACACAAGGCTGCAGTAAACGTGAAACTACGTTGTTTTCAAAATACCCGAAAGCTTCAAAGCCGGTTCTCAGTTAAGGACCAGCAAGCTTTACTCAACCGTTTTAACGTTGTGTACAAGCTGACGTGCTCATGCGGTGCCTCCTACATCGGGCAAACGCAACGCAATATAATAAATTGTACAGAAGAGCATCGAACGTCACCTAGCTCTTCCAGTCTGCAGACACTTTCAAGCCAACCCAGATAATCGGGTTGACTTTCACAATCCCGAGGTCATTGGCGGCGGCTGCAGGTTCTTGAATCTATATTGATTCAAGAGCACAAACCAGAGCTGATAGCAAACATCCCATCGATGCCTCTATGCATTTTTAACTTGTAACAGAGCTTCATACCTCACGCATGACGTCACGCGCCATAGGTGAGGCATAGAGATGGGACAGGCCGCTAACAGTCCAGTCTTCGGGCAGTCTGCTAAAGGTTTTGAAATAGTCTGCAAAAAGTTTTTTGGCGGTGACGTCATTCCGGGGCGCTGCGGTCTTCCCGCCAATTAGGCGAAAATTTTTGTTTTTGGAAAGTTTCAAAATCTAACAAGGAAATGTTTTGCTGCTGTTCTTTCCATTTCACCNTTCTGCTAATGTTCTGTTTCACTTGTTTCTACGCAAACCAGTGAACCATGTTATGAATCAATCAAAGCAACAAAAACTTTCATTTGTAGTCTGTCGCTGTCGCCGAGGTTTAGGCAGAACCGTTGCCAGGAAGTTTTCAACAGGGGGGCTTTGCGTTTGTGCGAGGTTCTTGACATTCTAAAAATTGACACAAACTCCACTGATTTATAGTGTTTCATGTTTCAATTTGGGGGGGCTTGGAGCTTTGTTTGGGGGACTAAGCCCACCAAAGCTCGCCTGTGCCACAGGCTGTGGCGACGCAACTGGGTTTAGGTTTAGGACAGGTGTTATCAAACNTTCTTTAGCCATGTACCCCTTCAGCATTTCGATGTATGAGCATGTACCCCTAAAATTTCTTATGACAAAAAGGCTGTGGAAATAACAAGAATGTATTTACCAATGAGCATATAAAGATTTTGAAAATAGTATTCACTGATGTATGTATAAATATTTCGAAATGAATAATATGTAAACATGTTTTTTCCCTTCTATTGCTAACCGCAAATGTACCCCTTCAGATAGGCAAATGCACTCCTACTAGCCTAGGGGTACATGTACCCCAGTTTGGGAACCCCTAGTTCAGGATTAGGTGTTAGGTTTAGGTTAGGGTTTAAGGTTTGGGTTCATTATGTTACTCGGAAGTGTAGTGCAGCTTAGCAACACACTTGTCATGTGTTTGTGTCACGTTGCAGGCGGTGGACGAATAAGTTTTCAAAAATGCTCTGGCGGACCTGTAGCCAGCAAGACAACATGGTTTTATTGTCCAAAGGACAATGAACTGAAAACTTAAGTGCTGTTACTTTCCTTTTGAGGTGACGGTATATTACGGGCCGGTCCGGGCCAGAAAATAAGTTGTGAAGTTGTGGTTTAGCATAGACGGGCCGGGCGGTTTCTTGTTAGGTCCGGGCGGGCCGGGCTGCAAAAGTGCTGGCCCGTGCCATCTCTAGTGAGGCATGTATCTAGCTGAGTCATGTGACTACGTATGCTTCGCGCCACTACGTCACTACCGAAACACCCCTTAACATTTTTCGTTTTTCACAGCGCTTTCCTCCTGACTGATAGTAAGAACTTGCAGCATGGTCACTGCAGTTCAATTGCGAATGCACTGATGATAATAACACGGGTTATCGAAACGTCTGCAGTATGTCGTTGATATCGTTTTTATAGGCCGTGATTTTCATTGTAAATGTTAATTCTAGAAATGTTTATATTTGTTTGCAGATTGAACCTTATATACCGATTGAGTTCACTGCCGAGGGCATGCTTGCACGGCTTGCATTTCAGATTGAAAAGCAAGAATTTTGTGCGGGAATTCTCAAACCTGTGTGGCCGCCAATATCCGCCCTTCAGGTGAAGAGAAAAAGTCGTTAAAGTTTAGTTTGGATCGTCGTAATCGTGTAAATTTTACCACGAATTGTTTTTGTACAACAATTCAAAAACATCTTACTATACTCGCTCCTGTAGTTCTTTTTACCCCGGCGGAGCTCAACGGTGCTGTGTCCTCTCAATTGAGATCTTAGGCCAGGGGGTGCTCAACTTCTCACTACTGCCGGCCGCATTACGTTTACCTTTAAGAATTACGGTCGCCAGTGAGTTCAACTCTTTTTATGAATTACGTTTAGGAATAGGATTTGTCCGATAACATCCCATTTACTCGTGCCCACAAATATATTTAATGATTTTGTTCAAGCACAATTCCACAGGACTGTTTGACCGTCTTTCTACTAAGTACCCGGATACAGTAGTAGACATAGGTTTTCTGTTAATGCAGGGCCGCCATAACTTATATTTAAAATTTCATGTGCACGCGGCCGCATAAAGTTTTGTCAAGACCGCCAGTTGTGCACGCCTGCCTTAAGTGACCGAGACCGCTGAGTGAATCGCGACAACGCCATGCGGGCAAGAACATCAGCCCAGAGGCGCGATTCTGGCTGGGATCTGTCGGCAATTGCCGTCACCGAAATAACACATGAAAGCTGTTACAAGCTACATAGTTCTTTTAAACGCACGCCACGCGCGCTCACACAAACAAAAATGGGCTGAAAGACCTGTCACTGCCATTGTTTGTTGCAGTGTTTGGCAAACCGTGTTATCAATATCATGAAAAGTGTTCCACCTTTGAGGAAAACAAGCAGCCACAATCTAGGAAAGCTTGCTGTTGAAACTGCTTTGACAAACCTGAAAAACTGAGTTACGAAACGGAGAATGTGAAATAAGTTCAGATAAATTTTCAAAGATATGAGAAAATATTTAAAATTGTCCCAAATCAGCTGGAAGTAGCGGGATAAAACTTGATTAGAAACAACACCAGATTGTCAGACATGGTATTTTCTTTACTCGTTTTTGCCTTTTCATTAAGTAACCTACGTTTTTTCTTATGTTTTCATTCTCGAATGAGGCATTTTTAAGTGAACAATCAGCAGAAACATGCAAAAACCAGCGATAAGCCAAGATGACCCCGGATAAATTGTTGTTCCACATTAAACTGATCTCATGTTACTACAGCAACTTTGGGGTTGGTTTTGTCATTTCAGTTTGTGCGTCAGCTTTACAATAAAGTCCATTGTCACGACCTATTCGTGCTCGCTCTGCGCTTTTGCGAACTAATGATTGGCCAATTATGCACTGACTCTGTTCTTAAATCGTGAGATCCAGGCTCCTGTGCGGAGAGTCGATAGTTTCACATGTATATCAGAGAAACGCTTCGACCTCTTCTTCCCGATCCTGTAGTAAATTATTTCTTAGACCAGTGATTCTCAACCTGGACCAGGTGATCCACCAGAAATTTCTAGTGGTCCACCGTGAGTTCCATAAATCTTTGATAAAATGTTCCTGAAAATTATATCCTTTACTGTATAGTAGTTGTTCATAAGGTGTCAGCATAGCAAGGTAGTTCATCGGATATTTTTTTAAAGATGGTCCATGGGCTGAAAAATGTTTGAGAAACCCTGACTTAGACCAACGAAGCAGACATCATCAACACGGTAACAAATGTGGGCGTTGGGAAAGTTTGACAACTAATATGGGAATCGTTATATTCCTGCTTCCGTTACTTCGCTGCCTTGCTACTGTCGGGTAAAAATTTTTCGCGCCGGGAGGTGATAAAAAACTGTCCTTCTTAATCTGTTCATCATCATGGAACAGGTCTTTGTCAGCGACGAAGTGCAGACGTGCAATGACGTATGCACGTCACGCGGCCTGGTGTGCGAACCATCGTTCTTTGTCCAGCTCAACCGCAAATCTGCCTTTGAAAATCTCGGGATCAAATGTACACAATACTTTGTGCCAACCGAAACAGACGAGGAAATCGACTACCCTTCACATAAGGATGGCCGGTATGTGTGCTTCGTCTCGTGCTAGTGTGGTATAGGTTAAAGTGCAGAGGTTGTCCAGGCATGTACGTTTTGCTCTTATTAAGTTGCAAACATGTCTGCATCATTGCCGCGTGACCTCAGTTATCACAGGAGCACAACGTGTCAATGCGGATGCGCATCGTAACAAAGATCTGTGCATAGACTGATGGCGACATTTATCGATTCTGATGAATTCTTGTGACAGAAATTTGAAACCTTAACACCATTTCCATAGACTGTCTTGGGAAACCCTTGCTCATATTAAATTGGGTTTTATGTTACTTTGACGTTTACAAAATTTTTATTACGGATCTTACATTTTACATGTAGGTGTGTTTGCAGAATGCTAAGGCATTCTAATTTCTGTCCAAGTTAGGTACCGTATTTACTCGGTTGCAAGCCGCACTTGAACGTAGGTTACCTAAGCCTCTGAGATACATCCGCGTACTGGCACGTTACACGTTTTATTGGCAACCCTGGTAATGATGCTTACACCACTGCAACTGCTTTCTGTTCATCGTAATACTTCCTGTGACGAATGTGCACGTGATGCTGAAGAGAATAGAATGCAAAAAAAGAGTTTGGTCAACAGTAATCAGGAAAGACTGAGCGTCATCTATACCTTTCGATAAGCTAAAGAAATAAGAAATGTAAGCCGCACGAAATGATGAATAAAAAATTTTATACAATCGAATAAATACGATAGACATGTTTCAGACAAGTAGTCGTGCCTGAGTAATCCTGTTGGTGGAAAGTTGGTAATTCGGAATTATGTGGCAGACCTGGTCTGCAAATGAGGCTATCGCGTACTACGGAATCTCCCTCGTCGCTGTCCACCGTCCAATTGGAGACCTTCCCATCTTTCTCCCAAGTCGGACTACGCTTTCCACTCTGGAAGCAAATCCAGCTAAATCTAGCTCTTGTTTTTTTACCGCAAAAATCCTGTTAAAAAGTTAGGCTATAATTTGATCAAGGCCTAATGCTTTAATTTTTTAAGCCACACTGGCGGGCTGCAGAGCATATTCAGCAAAATTGCGTTAGTCTGACCCAGATATATTTGCTCGTAGCCTGAACCAATAGACATCACAAACAGCACGTGTCTGATACAAGCGACTGAAGACAGAATAACTCCACGATGAGTGGAGCCATACATATAATATCCCATGCAATCAACCGGTACCTTAAAGAGTGATGTAGGGCAGCGTGGTCCAACTGCTTTTGACCTACGGGCCATTTTTACGAAAACGTGTTAACTTGCGGGTCACATCCAACAAAATTATGTGTAAAACAGCAGATTCATAAAATTAAAAATAGGAAGAGAGTGTGTCATTGAAATTATTATGCAATAACAAATACTCTAGCAATTTATTACAAATCCCTGTCAGTGTGATGCCGATAGTCGAGCCTTAAGATCGCGTGCCTTAAATTCCGTCCGTGGGCCTGTAGTTGGACCACACTGACGTAAGGGATGCTACAATTTAGCCTCAGGTGCAGGTTTGGCAGGTCATACAAATTACTAGGCTGAATAAAGGAATCTGGTCAATCTATTGGACCGTGTGATTTCAATTCAGTGGTGATTAAGTTCATGCTTGGTGTGTTTAACTGTCGGCAGCAGACGTGCGGTAAGCCTGACAGAACGGCTCATGAAAGGTGCTGATGTCTGTGTAGCAAGGTCCCCAAATCTTGGTCAAATACCATCGATTGATTTGTCGTAACCTATAGACAGAATATTCGGAAATGATTTATGAGTATTTTTCCCTTTCTAGTAAATTCAACTTTTCATTGTAAGGATGCCCGATAAATGCACCAAGCCTGAGAATGCTAAAAGTTGTCTTTGTGTCTGATGTTGAGGCAAAGGTTTGTTTTTCCCGAATAACTGAATTAGCAATTATTTCTAAAGCCGCCACCTGACCTTGCTTGCAACCGTGACCCTGCATTTTCAGAAATAAACATTTGGCAAGACGTTAAGAGTAAAAAGTCCTTGTTCTCACCATGCAATGGAACTCCTCGGCAAGTGAGCTATTCAAACTTTACCCGAAACAGAACCATATCAGCATCGATGACGTTAACTCCCTTGTTTTAATAACATCTTATGTCAAGAGGTGTTCCTTCAATTTTCCAGGTGCTATATTCAAAGCAACAGTCAACTTTTCAGCTGCTCCGGTCGATACACCAAATCTTACCGACTTTGTCCCTGCCGCGATTTTGCTCGGGGCCAGGTCGCGATGTGTCGCGACTGTGCTGCGTTTTCTTGAACCAGGTTTGCAGCTTCGAAAAAATCTGAAGATAGGGGCTTGGAACCTAAACCATTCGACATCGGTACGACTCTATCGTATTCTTTTTGTACGGAATGCTTTGTCAGCACTTATTATTTCATACGATGAAGCCCAGTTTTATTTGGTAATATCATGCTGGTCAGCATGATATTTCTTGCTGCTAACTGCATTCGAGCACTTCGAAGCTCGCCGGTGAATTTCGCGTTCTGTAGTATCCGTGAACCTTTGCACTGATTTACTCGTATTATCAATGTTCTCTGCTTTCACATTCCCCGAAGGCGTAGCATGAGCTTTTATAAGCAAAATGATCTGGCAGGAGTCGACTTGGATATAATTATTCATCCGCACGTTTACCAGGATGGTTGAGATGCAAATTCCGTTGCAGCGACGTCGCACTGTCCCTAAATTTGAAATTTTAGCATGTGACGAGTAATTCAGATGCGTAAAGTTATGCTTTCATAGGAAAGAATAACATTAGATTGTTTTTGACGTAATTTCAGAGCTGTACAGTAAACAAGCAAATTTCGGTCCAGTTCCTGATAACGTGGTCAATCATTTTCTTTAATGTCAAACGACACAGTGGACGATGTTCACATTGGTCAGTCCTACAAACAAACAGTCGTCGAAGTCCTGTATGATCGAATGAACCACATGCATTTGGATGCTAGACACAAGCCTTAAAAAAGTTTCATGCGTCTCATGCAAAATTTATTTGGCGCCATATTACTTCGCGATCTTACTGCGTAAAATCTCTCTACCACCAGAATAAGAGGCAACTTTGTAACTCGTAATGATTATGAGGTTCAAATATTCCTGTTGATATCACAAAGGCTGTAAATCGTGTAGGTTATTGAATCACTCTAATGCTTACATGTTGTCGAAACCAAAGGCTTAGCAAAAACAAGACGTTTTTTTATTGTACAGTTCTGAAATCATGTCAAAAACAGCAAGTGACAGCCATCCCGAGGTGGAGACCAGTCAAAATGTTATCAAGTTGGTGAGAACAGATAGAGAGATAAAGGAAGAACCAAAATTTTTCGAAACAAATTTTTCATGAAGCTTGTCGAAAAACATTTTTTTTGCTTGAATGAAATAGGTTTTACCAGTTCTCCATTAGACAATGCACAGGAAGTGTGGCCGGACATCTTCGTCAGCCGCCCCATTGGTGCTTGCCTGAAGAGCTTCTCTCATGAAGCACCTCAGCAATCACACGTCGCTGCAACGTAATGCAAGTGGGGGTGGATTTCATCATGGCAGTGTGGCATGGTCACGTTGCTGCCATTACTTTGCTTCAATTCTCCCGAAACTCAACCTCGATCTTAGATTCGCAACTGAAACATCGCGTGCCTTTTGATATTTATCTTCAATTGAAAGAAATCGCTCTTTAGAGTGATAGGTAGTGGTTTATGCTTTTCCAATCGATGCGGTTTCAGTTACATTTAAAGAAAACAAAGGAGTATTTAGGACAGTGAAGACTTGCTTGTACCATAGTGTCACTCCCCTGAAGCATATCTTTTGAGTCCCAGCATGTCAAAAAATACCAGGGCCTCCAAGAACTCGCTTTCCAGGTGTTGATCATCACTGGTTTGTTTCACTAAAACTTGATACATTCAACACAACCCAGATTTGAAGTAAAAACTATCCTTTAATAATGTGTTAAAGTTAGTATTTTTATATATGACATGAACTTCGTTGCTCAATACGATGGTCTGCTCGTAGTTCAATGCAGGCACGAAAAAAGATGTAGGCTATTTAAAGCGAATTTATTGGCCGGCATATTTTGTGAAAACCTGGAAAAAATCTGCTAATCATGCTTATTGGATATTTTCAAGGCTTGGATGCGTGATATACTGCCTGGTATGCTGCCTTGCTACTTATGTTTTTTTTGCAATAAAATCTGGATTGTTCCTCGCGTATCGGCAAATTTTCTCGACCAAGTGGACTTGCTCTCAATTTTGGAAAGTTTGCTGACAATATAACGGGCCAAATTTTTTAAAAGCAAAATAAAGAAAGGTCGTCATATCATATTAAAAATTTCTTGAGCGAAATGCTCTCAAAGCACGCTCCCAATTCAAAAGTGCTTGGAGCAGATTTTTAGCCGTTTTGCACTAACGTTAACCTCATTTTCTCAAGACGTAGGATTTTAACATGCTCCGTTCTGCGTTGGGCGTACCATTAACTTTTTTTCTGGCTGCGGATCCCGACTTCCTTTCGATAAGAACCTGTCCCGTCACCGTTAACTTTGATTCGTTTCGTAGACTGCTTATTCGCAAAGCGCAAGGTTTACTTCGTACAAGTGGGTTTTGCTGGAAATTGTGATTTTAAGCAGAAGTACGAGTGCTGATTCCAAAATACTCTCCGTCTCGCTTTAAGAGGCGATCTGTTGCTCGATCAGTAGCAGAAAAATCTGTGGTGTTGTTCAATTGTTTAATCACATGCAGCTATGAACTTGCGTTTAAAACTCTTACGTTTTTTTGTGGCAATCATGTTCACGTCGAATAGGGCTTGTTGTTCAGAACTCTTTTCGCGTCAGTCAGTAAAATATTAATTGCCTGCCTTTGAGTTGATATTTTACGAAACTTCGTATTTTATGTTTTTATATTTCTGCGCATTTGGAGTTGCTCGAAGCTTAGTACGGTGCATTTTACTTCTTTGCACTGTATTTGTTTTCTATCGGCTATTGTTGACCATTGCTGACAGTAAGATCTTCGTTACTTGTCTTTAATACACAATGTGTTTGGAAAGTGATCATGGGCGTCTGCCTGCGATAATTAAGTTTGTTGATGTCGCTTGAAAGAGCCTATGCTTGAAAGGTCCTGCGTTGCATCAGTTGATGAAAGAAAAGAATGACGCAAAAACATGTCTTTTTCTCAGTTCGTGGGGCGCAATGTCGCTGACCAGGGCAAGAGTTTATTCCACTAACTACGTTTCTCTGTTTCCGGATAATTTTTTCATCTGCAGTTGTTCGTGTTTGCGGTGATGACGCAGCTGCTAACAGCGCGTGACTGACAGAAAAGTTTAGCGTTGGGAATATCACGCTATGTGCGCGACTCATTCCGACCAGCAAGCTCTTATTTTTAAGTGGAGTTGGTGTAGCGCCGAAGATCGCGCTAATTCCGACGATGCCGTCGTAGGTTCGCTCTTCGGGCAAAGCACGACGTTGAAGTTGAACATGTTTTGGGAGAAAAGCAAATGACAGCATATAAAATCCTGCACTTGCGGAGACCAATCATATATCGCACTGACATCTAGTGGTGTAACTGACGGGGGCGCAGGGTGCGCGCCGCCCCCCTCGCAGACTAAATGTAAAAAATGGGCCCCCCTGCTAGCTTGTATTCTTTTGATTTTTACTAGGTTTTTGTTTTTAGCGTTTTTCAGAGAGATCTTGGAGTATTTTCCGTTGATTTCGGGTGCTAGTGCAAACGAATCCAATTCATCGCATAGCCAATTTGCCAAGATTTTTGTGTGTGTTTAACCGGAATATGCAAATATCTGTATCAGAAAAATATCCGCAAGTTTACTGCCTAGCGACCCAGGGGGGCCGAAATTCAGTNCCGTGCCACGGCGGCTTTTGTGGACTTATTCCCCCAAACAAAGTTTTAACACCAAATTGAAATGTGAAACACTAGAAATCAGTGATGTTTTTATCAATCCTCATTCTATTTTGTCCTGCAATTTATAGTCAGAGCAGTACCTGCCGCTGTTACCTAGAATAACTACGCCTGAATATTTTTGGTACGTCTGTGAGGTAATAAAGGTATTTCAGGCTTGAGCGTAAAGCAGTATTTCCCAACCTTTTCAGGTTTGCGGCACGCGGTGGCGAACGCATAGTACAGTAGAATTTGCCTAATTCGTCACCTCAAGGGGATTAGAAAAAAGTGACGAATTAGGCGAAGTGACGAATTATGCAAACAGGTGAAAACTCCATCAT
>JGI24021J15306_10008286_pt1 | contig 12777 bp, 7 predicted proteins | sample Ectturendosymbi1_FD_15306 | JGI IMG/M metagenome (IMG submission 15306) | reverse complement strand
TACCATTTGTATTTTTCGTTCGTAGCCTACTTTCTGCACGGTCACAACCCAACAACAAAAACTTTACACCGGTGAAAAATTAAGGTTTTTGCTGAAAAAATAGTGATGTGCGCAGGCTCACAGCAACGTTGAATAAAAAAAGGTACGTTTGACTAATCCAGGGGTTCCCAAACTTCCTTTGGCCATGTACCCCTTCAGCATTTCGATAGATGAGCGTGTAGGCCTACCTCTAATATAGTGTTTCTCAAACTTTTTATTCCATCGCCACCCTTGCACTCTCGACACGTCATTTACGCCCCCCAAGCCTGATAAAGCACACACATGGTAGTAAAATTAAAGAATTTTTTAAGTGGAAGTATTAAATAGCTGAACCAAGCTATTAAATGGCTATACTAAGCAATTGTGTTACGATGCTAATATTAGGTTCAGGATTCTTGTGAAAATAATCCACGCTGTAGCCGGACCCATAGACGATCTAGAGTAAAAATTTAATGGATAAACTGCTTTAACAACAAGCTCCAACGAATATCATGGTAAATTAAAATTTGCAAGAAAGTATAACATGTCACAACAGTAGGCTATTGAGGTTAACGTAACGATTGATTAGTGGTTGAGCGTTTTTTCCCCCTTTGTGTTGTTTCCCCCTATCTCCCCCTTTGGTTTTATCGCTCCCTTGCCCCTCAAAATCGCCTCCAAGGGGGGGATTCCGAACACTTTGAGAACCACTGATCTAAAGTTTCTTATGACAAAAAGCGGAGGAAGATAATATAATATGCTTACCAACAAACATATACAACAATTACAGGCTCTAGCTTTGCAGCAAGCTGTTTGAGGAATTTCCTGCCTGGTTCTGCTCCCATCTTCTTGCAATGCTCCCAGCTTGCACTCATCATTCAGCAATAATAGTAAAGTCACAACAGTGACCCACACCAAGCGAATAAATCGCAATTTATTGCGTTAATGAAACTATAGTTACTTGTGTGACACATTGTACACCAATTATTTTTACAGCTGTTGCAGGATTACGCACGTTTGCAGCCAATCCATTCAACACTTGGATTGCACTTTCAAAAGTTTGCCCTCGATATCTCAATAGGCTATCTTTACATGCTGGCTATATAAACTACATGCTATTCAAAGCTGTTGTTGTGAATAAGCCAAAACATGTAGAAACAAGGAGCTCAGTTTGCAATACATGTAGTCAATAGTTTGTTCAGGGGCTTTCACTAATACCAAAGATCAACACTGCCTTTTTTATAAAATCCAAAATGATGCCTGAAACCTTCGTGGCGGATGCAAATGTCCGGTTTTCTACCACTCTGGTTGAGGGCCTGATTTGACTTACACACGCGTAAAACCTTGTTTGAAAAGACTTTTTGACCTTTTTATTGCTTGATTATTATCTTGGGTTCTATATTCGACTCCAGAGAGAAAGCAGCAATAAAGGCGATTGATAAACCTACAGCAATCCACTTACAAAGTAAATACACTCTATGTGTGTCTGCAGTCTAAGTTTCATTTATATGTGCATTTGCTGTAAAATGAACAATTCCTAATCATAACTGCTCAATGATTATTATTTTCTGGTTGTTCAATAAAGGGACACCCAACAAAATGGATATCTTAGAAAAAAAAATTTCAAGGTGAGACTGTAAAATAAACTCTACTTCTGCAAAACAGTACAAATTTTAAAAGTTCACCAAAAGTAGCGGTAGCGATAGCTCGCTCCTATTTTTGTTCAGGAATGGGAGGGGCAGCGCCGCTATTATTTTCAACAAATAGCAATAGCGGTAGCGACGCTATTTTCAAATTAGCAGTTGCCCACCTTTGCTGCGGCCTAAGTTATACGTAATGTAGGCTAACTGTTCATGTTGTTAATATTTTTTGTATGATTTGCTTGCACATTGATGTTAATTGCTCAATTTGGAACAGTCATAGTTCAGAGTTTTATCTGAGCACATGGTTCAAGTATGCCTTCGATTCAATATTTGTGAACATGTGATCAGCTCCTGACCTCGGGTATTTAAATGAGTCTTTTGCAAAAATACAAAAATAACATTCACTTCAAATGCTTGTCATCTGTCCCGTGAATTATTGAAGCTTGAACTACTGACTAGTGTTTCAATGGTTTTCACTTCATAATTTAATTACAGTAGAACCTATACTTTTAAGGTGTATATTTGATAAGCAGCCTCTATTGTGCCTCATGAGACAAAAACAGTTGTGAAGTCATTTTGTCAGTAGCAGCACACATTTGTTTCATGTGATCACATTACAAGTTTGGAATGCATGACCTACATAGCTGACCATAAAGTCTAATTTAAATTTGGGCAAGCTTTTAGTGGCTGTTTGTCTACGTCAGCACTCTTCAACCGGTGTGCACCAAAATATGCGTGGGGTGCACCACTACGAAAGGGTTCACAGGGATGCATTACAAACTTGTCACACTAAACTGATACTTTTTACAAAAACGCTATGTTAGCAAACATAAACCATTGACCAAGCAATGATTTTCAAGATTCAAACTAGACTTTGCACATTCTAAAGTGTGGTGCGTAAGCATCAGATTATGTCAAGCTGATTGTTGTATTTGGTTGATTATTTGTAATTCGTGAGCAACAGACAGTGAGCCATTATCAATGGAATTATGAACTTGAGTTATTGAATTAGGGTACTTGCTTGTTTAGGCGCGGGTACTTCCAGACATGGGCGCAATTATGTGAGAGACACGGGGGACGTTTCAGTAAATAGGGTGCATGAGTGTAAATAGGGTGCATGAGTTCGTCAAAAAATCTTCAAGGGTGCACCATGACAAAAAAGTTTGAAGAGCACTGGTCTATGCTGGGTAAAAAAGGGCCTAAGCCACAACTTTAAACTTCAACACGTTGTGTCTCTCTTTATTGTACGAGCCACGTGACCATTTCAACCATTTGTGTTCTATCAAGGCAAAATCGCCACGACCATGGGTGCAATTTGGTGGGGGACACGGGGGGCGTGTCCCCCACTTTTTCAGACGGGGAGGACATAATATGCCATGTCCCCCACTTTTTTCTCTTTACGTTTTGTATTTGGCGAGGTTTCAAAAACAAAAGTGATGTTTGTCACGTTTTGTGTGAAGAGCTTTCCATGTTAGATGGTAGGCCACACAAAGCGAAGTTGACATTGAAACAGAGTTTGGTGTGGTATCACTGATTCTGTTCGTTTATTAATTTTAGATTCGATAAAATAATTCTTAGCATTTTTCAAGTTTTTAGAGACCGTGAAAGATGTTTAACTGCTTCTGTCCAAGACTTCACCTTTTGTGGTTCACTGTTAGAAAGGTTATTTTCTTGTAACAGTGAGAGTATTACAGCTGCACATGTGAGAGATCACAGTACAGCCATGATTTGTTCCGCGCATTTGTTGTAACGTTGGTTGTCAACTGGCTTTGTTGTAACGTTGGTTGTCAAGTATTCAGAAACAGGCAGCGTATAATTTAATGATGCAAGTGTATATAACAGGGGTGGCCAAACCTGCTTTATGTATGAGCCGCATATCGTGACACCTAAGTTGCAAAGATCTGCAACATAAAAACCCAAAAACTCGAAATTATTTGCAATCTACGTTTCTGTGACATCGTAATTCTTTTTGGAACGACTTGCAAAACTAATACCGTACGGCACGCTAGCCACCACAGCACCATTTTACAGTATTTCTACACTTGCAATAGAAATAAAAAACAAATATATACTTTTTCGTAAAGCTCAAAGAGCCGCATGCAAAGGTTCAAAAGCCGCATGCGGCTCGCGAGCCGCAGTTTGACCACCCCTGGCATATAATGTCATAACGTTTGATTTTCAGGCAAATATCTGCGAAGATTTTGGCGAAGACAAAAAGCAGCACTATTGTGGAGACTTAGTTTTGGGATGGGGAGTTTGGCAAAAGACTGTTTTCAACCATTAGTGAATAGGATATCAATCAAAATGTTGGCGAAGTATCCCACAGTATTTACTTAGTTTTGTATTGACCTATAGCTCGAAACGAATGGAGTTGACTCGGATATAAGGATAAAATATGCATTTATCCCAACTTCTTCTAATGTCGCGACAATGGTGACCAACAAATCCAAAAGGTATTTTTTCCTTGGCTCTTATACTTTGTGCTTGTGCTGAAATGCATTGGTTCGTAAGTTATCTGATTTACTTAAGTTTACCCAAACCTACAGTGCAGCAATGTTTTCATCCAAGTGCGAAACATTTGCTTTATACTGTAGATACATCACACCTAGTTTTGTTGGACATTCTTTTCGTGTTGAAGGTGAAACTTGGTACTTTTTTGCCAATTCACCGTTGTGCATTTTGATTTAGGCCTAATTTCAAATATATTTTTGTGTCGTTATGCAAGTAGAACTCATAGAATGAAACTTTTGACATGGTGCAGAGCAATAAGTCTGGCCAGGATTTTCGGGTCGGGCCGGGCTTGTTTGTATAAATATTTCACACCAATTTCTGGCCTGCATACCAAACTTTTTTATAACATTAAGAGTAACAACATTTTTCTTTTGTGACTTAGAAAGAATTTGCTGTGTTTGTTGCGCTCACCGTTGTAACTTCTGTTTGTGAAGTGATTGTGATTTTTCTTCAGCTAATTCTGCTGGCAAACACAGCTGCGTTCTTTTGTTCTCTGCTGGGATTAGTTTCACACTGTTTTTGAGGAGGTGACAGCGGTGAGGAAAGTAGCGCGCGATGGCGTTGCATCAAAAAGATCAATCACTCACGCGATTTTTGGCATGTTTTAAGAAGCCTGCAAGCTGGCTTGTCATATCTATAGAGTTATCCTAGAAAGTTTCTTTTATGCCTTTAGCGCCGATTCAGCATTTTGTGTACTGCAACCGACAGCTCTGATAAAACCCAAATGATGTGTTCCACTATATTGCTGTGCTTGTTTACATTCAAATACGATATGGAAGCAGGCTGAACTACAGTACCGTGTCCAGCAACAAATTTAAGTAGGGAAGACCGGGTAGAGTTGTTACAATTTTCACGTAATTTGGTATAACCACCAATGCACAATAGCTGCAGCAAAGAAAATTTGCAGAAGTTTTGCTGCATTCTTCAGCTAATAAACCCTACAAACAAACCAAAAAATTCATACGCTGAGAATTTTTATGGAATGAAAAATGACGTGGTGTCAAGTGTAACAATTGACCCCATGGACGGGGTATATTGTTACAGACCATGGGGTAACCTGTTACAAGAAAAGCAAACATGCAATTATTGCAGGAATAAACCTGTCAATTCAAATGCAACAAGACCTTAAAGAAATGAGAAGCCATTGTACACTGTGATAAGGAGCTAAACATTTACCTTTAAAATGCTGTTTCTGTCACCAGGCATAGTTTTCTATCTGCAAACACATTCAAGTAAAAAACAATGCATGCTCAAAAGCAGCAAGAAAGCGAAAGTAAAGGTTTACCAACACAATCAACCCAATAAACCATCGCAGTCACTGCAAGAATACAGAAAAGTTCAAGCAGTGATTGGACTAATGTGCAGTGGCACTGCAAATCACAACAACAGTGTTTTCATCTTGGCAAATATCATAAACATGTAGGTCACTGCCATCACTACAAGCTGATTGTAACAAACCTGAGCATTTTATGCACTTCACCCACATCTAACCGAGGGCAGATTTAGAGTAGAAGTCACTACAGACCAAAACATGCACATCAGGCTTGACTTTTTTTGTTCTGCTTGGCAGGTGTTTTTTTAACTTTTGGACCGGCTTTAGGATGAGTATGGTCATCACTCGTGCATGTCACGACACCTGGTGGCATCTTAACTTTTTCTGGTGACACACCTGATGGCATGTTTTTTATGCAGCTAGAATAAAAGACACCTGGTATGTTGATACACTGTGTAACAACATGCCTCAAACGTGTCTTGGAACACTCAACGACGATTTCATAGAAAACCACATAGGTATAACTCTGAGTGTTGTTAGCACAAGTAAGTGCATGGAAAACACTTCTAGGCAAGATTAATGTGACCAGGTGAAAGCCTTTAACAGCAGCTTAACAACAATTTTTAGCGAGCCGATAAAAATTAGTTTAAATATCCTAAAACAAATAAATCCTCCTAACACAGCCCTAACTTATTGAAAACCAAAGTTTTTTTGCAAGCATGTAGATCTTGGATGTGGGAATTGCCTGTGTTAATTCAAGCGGACAACCGCATTTTCTAAATAAGTTATGGGGTTTGTAACAACTTTCCTTTGTAACAACTCTACCCGGTCTCCCCTATATTAATATGCAAATCATCTGCAAGGACAAAGCGTGATTAGCGTTGCTCTCAAAAAAACTCTATAAATAAGATTGGGAATGTGTATATATAAAACCTCACTTCTGCATTAACCCGATGACTATATTAGTTTCACACCAAGGTTTCCCCCCCTCATTTTACAACAAAATTGCGCCCATGGCCACGACATATAGGTTATTTTGCCTCATGAGGCAAAATAGACAGTATCTTTTTGACATTAGTTGCTTGGATGTTTTCAGAGTGTTAACAGAAGTCGGAGCTGCTGTTTCAAAATTTTTTGGAGTCGGAGCAGGAGTGTTAAAGCATGGAGCAGGACCGGAGTTGGAGTCTGAAAAATGTGACTCCGCTCATCTCTGCTACGTAGCGATAAGCCCCGCCCAATGGCCGCCTATCGATCAGCTATTCGGCGCCGCCTTCCAGCCGTTTTGAAGCGTGACGGGTTAGCCTTTTCTAATCATGGGTTGCATGTCATTGTTTTGCACTTGTTCTTTGATTTGCATGTGCGTGTTCAGTAGTGTCACCTCATTTTTAATACATTTTTGTAGCTTGTTATTTTTTTGCCCGAACCTCCCATCCACTGAAAAAAGCGTGGCTGTAAAAGTTTGCCTAGGTGACCAGGTCTTGTTTTTGTTGAAGCACTAAGAAAACCTTCTAAATTCATGATGACACTGAACAACTTACAGCTAGCTGTAACTAGTTTTACTAGCCAATAATTTTTACGTGAATCGTCTCGCAACAGTCATATTTCCAGTATTTTTATGACAGAACACACTTAGGTCAAAGTACCAGCCAAACGAACATTTAAACATTAATTAAAGCACGTGATGGATGATAACGCACTGTGACATTTTTTGTCTGTGAAGCAATGGTTTTGCAATACTCTTCTGCAGGGCACGAAGACTTATTTCATTCGATGTAATATGTCCAGTTTTGCTGTTTAATTTTTTTGAGTAATAAGCATTTCTATTGTGCTTCAGGTTTGATAGTCTGAGAAAAGTTTTGTAATGATGCTGAGGCAGATTCTGCTTTATTAAGCATTAGAATAGATAATAATGAACAGTAATTCCATATCTGAAGTTGAAGAATCAGAAGAAGCTGATTTGTGCCATGGTATTATTTTACATATAAATAAATGCATGTAACGATATTTTTGTAATATCTCTTTGAACATCAACATGTGGTAGAAAATTGAATTTATGAGTGATATTGTTTTTTTGTATATCTTTTAAAGCAATGTAAAGTGTGCAAACATTACTTAACACTTTTCACACCTTAGAAGTTTCAAGTGAAGTGGAACATATCATAGTGTTGTATCTTCATCGTAGGCTATTCTGATAAAACGTAAAATGAGCTAGTACTCATGCAAATATAAATAAGATGTTTCTTGTTCTTGTTGTATGGACAGTTTTGACATCAAAAGCCATTGGTGTGCATTTCTACTACATGCGGATTATTTATGTTCTTTCTGAGTTGTCATCATTACAAGAGATTATGCTTCTTATAAATATGGTATTTGTGAGGTGGTGGTTATAATGTGCTGCAAATAACTCCAAGCCACTTCTGAACTTCTCACTAAAAAGATCATTGTATTTGTAGTTATTGCAAAAGTTGTAGGACTCATTTATGAGATCAGCTTTTGTTATCTTATGTATATTGTATGTGACACACACAGTATATAACTCTCTGCCATGGCCAAGCTGAAAGAAAGCCATAGATTGGCTCTCATCTTTTACATATCATGACAGCCTTTACAAATGTATTTTTGTCTTGGATTGATTTCTTAAAACCTAAATTCATTCAGATATGCAGTAAACCCATTTTAAAAACTAACGCAAGATTGGATAGCCAACGGTTAGAACAGTGATTATCAGTGTGGAATCTATGATAGGTGCAATGAGATATTGCATGTGACATGATAATTGTTAGGTGTGGAAAATATGACCCATCACTTCTGACTGCTTTTGACCTTAAAGATTGAAGCTGGCATTTAGTATTGTGATTCTTGGAATGTGGTATCTTCATTTTGAAAAAAGTTGCCAAATTAGAATACGTTTCAAATAAGTAAAAATATTTTTGGCAATTTCTTACCACCGAGATGATTATTCAAATCGATTTTTTATTTGAATAAGTCTTCAGCACCAAGCATGTGTAGAGTTGGATGAAATCGATATCCTATTAGAAAAATATGATGATTGACTTGACTGTATCACCTTTCTGGAGACTAATTATACGTGTGGTGTTGTGGAGGTGTGTTGCATTACATTATTTGAGTATGATGATGTACAAGTCATGTGACTTTGCTTGACTGTGGATCAGGTAAATTAAAGCATTTTTTGCTCCATGGCATTACATTTCAAGAATGCTAAGCTATACATAACGCTAATTTTTTGATGAGCACTACTCTTATCTAACTTATATATTTTGTTGCAGATGTACCAGCTGCTCCGGATAGTGGTGCTGTTAAGCATGCTGATCTTGTTACTGGTCCTAAGAGAAAGGTATTGTTGAATTTATTAGCAGTTAGCACTTTGCCACAATGTGCATCTGGGATTTTTTTCGCTGAGACATTTTAGTCATTTGTTCCATGATAGTATTAAAACTCGCTGTTACAGTATTCACCAGCCTGTCTTTCCAGACTTGATGACCGAATTGGCTTAATTTGTTTGGTCATTAAAAAAAATTGGTCTATGATCGAAAAAATAAACCCAGATGTGCATTGCGCGACATGACATGCTAACTGTTATTACACTGAATTAATTTTACAGTTTTTACAAAAATCTTTAAAAATGCTTTTCTGCAAGACAGTATACGATTATGATCATTGTGTAATCAAGTAATGAGTCTCCACAAAGGTGACAAACATATTGAGCTGATGTTATTCAGTTTAAGTAAGTGCATAATAACACTAATGTGCAAGGAAAAAACTAATCAAAAAGAATTGAAAAAGCTGACACATCACTGCATGCACTTTCCATGTTTCCTTTGTCGTCAGAAGTAACTTATTTCTGTGTATTTTCAGGTCGCAGTATTGTTTGCTTATGTTGGAACCAATTATCATGGTCTGCAAATGAATAGAGGAGATCGTTCAATGCCTACTGTTGAAGGTGCTTTGTTCAAGGCTTTAGTTAATGCAAAAGTTGTTCCTTCCAATTGTTGGGAAGATCCACACAAAATGACTTACCGATGTGCTTCAAGAACTGACAGGGTAATATTATCTTTTGGCATTGCTTATCATTTGTTTGCACAAAGTCCATAGACTAATGCAACAAACAACAACTAGTGGTTTAGCTGAAGTCATACTGGATGTGCCAAAATGCTACTGTTTTCATTCTCAGCAAAGGTCAGTGGTTGCTAATTACACAACTTTGCAAGACTTCGTGCTATTTTATTAGCTGTAAGTTGAAAAAATGTTTCCACCAATGACAAATTTGCAGGTCTTCCAACGTTACCTGATAAAGGTTTTCACAGCTCTTCATTTGGAATTTTCTTTTCAAGAAACATGCTGTGGCTTCCCAGGCTCAAAGATTGTTTAACAACAGCTTTCCATTCCACATATACGGATGTCTGGAGTGTTTTAACTCTGGTTCTTTTGGGCTAAGTTCAAGCCTGGTCTCAGTATCCATTTTTTTGTAAACAAAAAATGCTGATTACTAAATTAGGTAGTCTCCATACTAAGAATCTACCATAAAAAGTTATATTAATGCCAATTGTGTGGCTATATCACAAGCAACCGTGCTCCCCACCGTACAATCAAAACACTCTATCAAGTAAAAAAATAATATCTGTTGTAGTATATTGGATAACGTAAAGGGATTTATACGAATACGTTTACTTGCATGAATTCAGGAAAAGTCTTCCCAAAAGAAGTGACACATAATAGGCGCATGGTAACGTACTAAAACTAAGGTCCTTTCCATCTTCATGTCGAAACACGAAAGAAAAAAGGAATGAAATGCAATCAAGTGGCAAGGCAACGAAATAAACAAAAGAACTTTGCTATCTAATCAAAATCTCCGTAGTGCAAAAAGCGTTGGTATTTATTTGTCGATTGGACCGCCAATCCACACTGACATCGTCGATGAGTAAGCAGAATCCATATCAGTGAGTCGTCTTAACAGTAACTAAACGTAGCCGATGTACTTGCGTACTTTGAAGTTAAATGGTTGATAAAGACAAAAAGTTAGTTTAAACGTGCCAGTGTTTCGCCAGACATCCTCAGAGAGATGGCAGGCTGGTAAATAACCGATATCAGCTCCGTTGTTTGCGGCATGTCGTAGCCCTGAAGACACCAGCTCTTTTTGGGCGGTGAAACATTGACGGATTTTTTAGTATTTGACACCACTTGAATGTAAAAAGTGACCGTTTGCCTCCTGGCGTTCTCGTACGTGCAGGTAGCCCATTACAAGATCCGGCTTTCGGTAACTTAAACGCCACGCTCTTAATTATGCTTTGAAAAATTAATAAACCTGTGAAAGAAGCTCCATCCATTTTTCAAAAAACGCTATGGTCTAAATAAATTATAAAAGGCAGAAAGTGTCTTTACTAAATCTTTTTTAAATAAATATTAAGTCTTTTGTTATTTAGTTTTTCCATCACCAGTAGCGATTTTAGAATTAAAAACCTGGACATCCAGTGCGTGGTCAATGGAAAACTTGGTGGGAATTTGCCTGAGCAATGGTGACGGTATTTTATCGATATGTAAATAAAGCATGCATCAACATGTCTAAAGTAGGGACCCTATCTATGGTCAGGCTCTTATTGTTTTCGTAAACTGTGGTTACAAACCAATTGATTTTCCTCAAAGTCAGCTTCTCTTCACCGTCACTCCAGCTCTATCATCGAGGAACCTGCATATGCGCGATAGCTCGCAGGTAATGCGGTTTGTCTGGTTTATCGATATAAAATGCTACTTTTTCTGCCTGGCGCTCAGCTATTATAGCGTACTTGGTCTTTGGAAAATACACATCAATTGTGTTGACATTTTGAACAATTAAACGGTGGGTTCCAATATGATTTACTAGAACAACAAACAGTTTCCAGATAGTAGGATATTTACACGAGAACATTACTTAGTAAAGAGTTACTGTATATGCCAATACATTTGCGGGATACCAAAATTAAGTGATTAATCAGTGTCTCCTCAGTCCATCTCTGCTTTCTTTCTTCTCACTGCATATTCCAAAGTTGATTTTCATGGAAATAGCGTTGTAAAAACTCTTTTGGAACGTAAGCTACTTGATGTCCAATGACCTTCCACGTTAAGCTATCCATAGTACATTAGTACAAGCTACTTCTTTTATCCCAACTTTAACTTTGTAGCCCAGCACTCCTGCTGGATCTCCAGGGTGGCTGTGGTGAGTAGCCACGTGTACAATTCTGTCATCTTTCAGCGGCTAGAATTGGCTTGCATTCGTATTTCCAAAACTGGCGGCATCGTCTCCATATTTTGTTGTCTCCACTTCTTCGCTTCAATAAATAACGGTGACCACGTTAGCAAAGCACCTCGGAGCATTTCAGCGATTTTGAGAGTGAAAAAGCCATAGCAACACTTCAGCACTAACTGAACAAAACACACGAAGAAGTTTTGCGCCACTCAAACAGGGAACCACGCCACTGCAAGACCAGTGTTCTCTAATGTTTTAAAACGGTTAGTTGCTGGGAGAAATACTGCGTTGAAATGCGGCTGATTTATAATAGGCAGTTTTGCTGAGTGTTACAAGCAACTTTAAATATATTTACTAGAACGTTTTATTATTATTTTTTATCTAATTGCCTACACTTAGGTGGATGTTATATTTATGTGTTTGCGGGTTTTTTGAAAAGAAACAAGATTTTGTTCTATTTTTAAGGAAAACGGAAAAAACCCATTCTGAAGTGTTTTTATTGCATCATCCAATGTCACCATTTTCAGAATTACACAATAATAACTTGTTGTACATTATCATGGCATTCAAAATTGAGGGTAAAGAAATGTACCCCATCTTTGCTCTCGCAGGTGTTGTTGGTCAGTTCACTCCAAAGGCTTGGCAAGCATGCGCACAGCAGACAGAGAAAAACATTCCCACACAAACTCTGCAGTTCCATGTCAAGTTTATGTGCATGCCCTGCTGGTTCAGCATCTATAAAGTGTATTTTTTCAACATATGATTTGGTATGGTCCAAAATCAGGAAAAGTTTAGATGCAGAGAAGGCAGAAAAATTGGTTAAAATATACCGATTGTGCAGAGCTGAAGAAGATAACCATTACAATTTGCTAAAACTGTTCGGTTTACTCTTCTCTTTTTTTCAAGTCCTTCAAATTTCGTTGTTCGTTTTGTTTGATTAAAAAATATTTATAGTTAACTGTACAAGTGGTCTGCCTATTTTATTTTTTACCTCTAAGGGCGGCTTCACACTGAATCCGGTTACGGCTTACGATCCGGCTTATGGTCAACGGCAGTCTTCACACAGGCTCCGTTGGCCGTATCCGGGTGAATTT
>JGI24021J15306_10008283_pt1 | contig 12778 bp, 8 predicted proteins | sample Ectturendosymbi1_FD_15306 | JGI IMG/M metagenome (IMG submission 15306) | reverse complement strand
TAACTCAAAATTATTATAAGAAACAACAATTACACTTGCCATTTGTAACTGATGATGGTGGGCAAGCAATATGCTTGAACATATTACTTGATAAAAACTTTCAGCTAACTTTTGAATTGACTCACCATGTCTCGCTTCCTTTTCTCTAGGTAGGCCTACTTTAAATATATGTGAATTATTTTGAACGCTGTGGCATCCAGGAAGACACAGCAGTATCTGCCAGTGTAACTTGACTCATTCATTTTTGGTTTGTGGCAACAGAGCTTTTTCAACTCTGCAGTAAATTTATCCTAGTGCAGCCACTAAATGCATTCAACAATTTTGTTTTTGTAGTTCAAACAACCTAGAGCTGCTTTAATAGAAATACTATTATATAGTTAGGTTTACAAACTAATGTTATCAGGTATCAAACTGTTTTTAGAGAATGTGCAAAAATCTTTATCCGTTTCACTCCTATGGCTATGCAATCAAGTACGNATACCCCACAAGTTTTTGCAATTTAACTTGGTCTTTGAGCNAAGCTATTATTTCACATATACTGACTGATGGACATAATTCGCTTCCAAACAACTAAATGTTTCATCTAGTTATCTTTTTATTTAGTACAGGTCTTCAATTTAACTGCATCATAATTATCAAGTAGTTATTAGGGTGAATATGTAGTTTGCACTTGGAAATGCAAACCTAGGTTGAGAAAAACTTTAACAAACGCCCAACCAATGTTTTTTGTTTATTTAAAACAAACAGTTTGTTCTTTTTTAATAAAAACAAAAATGAACTCATTCTCATATGTTTCCATTACGTCACCATTTTCATAAGGCAGTAGCTATAAGTCTGCCAGCAGACCTTCATTTTTGAAAACTTATTCGTCCACTGCTTGTTACAAGACAGTAGCGTACGACAAGTGTGCAGTAGACTACACAATGCTTGGTAGAGATGTACTAAGCCAAAACCGTAAATGTGAACAGAAAGGTTTGGAAACTTTTGAAAAATGTAAAGAAAAACCGGTCTCATGAAAAGCGCAACCACTATTACCAAAATCAAAAGTGCGTGATGAGAGCCGAATAAAAAACCATTCACACAGTAGATGTAGACGCATCCGCTCAACTACTATGATGGTGCCACTGAAGTGATAAAATCATTGTTTTGTTCAAACCGTGTCACCACGAACCTACAGCCACTTCCTTTTCATAATTACACAAGAATAACTTGTTATGCCTATTTATGCATACAAAAATGAATGGAAAAAATGTATCCTGAATCCTGGCCTTTGCAAAGTGTTGTTAGTCAGTTCACTCCATCAAAGTGTTGGTGCTTTTGTTGCTGTTCATTTTATTTGATTCAATAAGATTTATAGCTAACTGCCCAAGTGTGCTGCTTATTATTTTGATTTATTTCAGACTATTAAAAGAAACAAACATTGACTTTTTGGTGGGTTAGGCCTATACTTTCACTAATTTTTAATGTCACTAGTAGCTTTGAATGAGAGGAACTTCTCCAGTGCCAATGCTTAAAAACTTACTTACAGAGGGCATTTATGTTTTTGTCATGAAAATATTTGCTATGTACTATTGCAATGTTATATATTTTAGCAGCCTTTAAAAAATTAACCCCATGGAGTTTGTGCTTCCGAGTGAAAACTACATCTTACATGTTCACCACTACATACACCATAGTAACAACATAAAAACTGCAGTGCATATGGAAGCTTCTTGGGGGAGTCAGTCAGCAGGTTTTCCCTAGCTTTATGCACTTGGCATCACTGAGCTTGAAGAGCTAACAGTTAAAACAAAGAGAAACTGAATACTTACACCCTNCACATTTTTATTCCTAGAGCAGCTAAGAACAACCTGTTTTTAACACTTTTTAATGCCACTGCTGCATATAGCGTAACTCCAATTTACGGCACATTAATGTAGCCTATAATGTGAAACCACCTAAGTTACATATGAGAAGCAGGGCTTAACAGTTTTTTGACACAGATACAAAAAGTGAAAACGCACTGTGTTGGATTGCACCTTACTGTAGTTGCTGAAAATCATGCATGAATTTATTGTGCTAAATCATATAGGCTTCACAACTGATACAATAGTCCAAGTAAACCATGCGCTACAACGCACCCGCACGCATGTTTTTCACTTCGAAAGTCACGCAAATCACAGACTGTGCGTACTGCGTTGGCCTTCGCAGCAAAGTCCTCATCTGCTGCTTTGCTTTACAGCAAAACCCTCATCTTCAGCTTATCCAAATTCACTGACCTGTGAAATTCAGGTTCAAGGACTAGTTGTAAGGCCAATCACAATCTATGTTTCCAGTCATGTGGTTTCACGGTCATTGGTCTGGGTCTCGAAGGATTCAGGTTTCGAGACTTTGAATATTGCAAAGAAATGGTTCTTTAAAATTTCTGCAATTCATCGATTTTTTGTTTGTTGTATTTGCAGGTAAGAAATAACCAAAATAAGTCGCAAAAATGCCAGAAATTTGAAAAAACATCAGGTCAAAAGTGATGACGACATTTAAAAAATAAAATTCGGCAAATGCACAAATTTTGAGGCCTCGAGTCTTGTTCTCAGTCACGAACTTCAAGTCTCGAGTCTTGGTCTAGGAGTTTTTGACGAAGTCTCGGTCTCGTCTCGAAATTTTAACCAGGTCTCGGTCTCGAAGGTTACGGTCTCGACTACATCACTGTCCTGACGTATGCTCAGAGATGAACAGCTTGTCATATTTCACGATTGAGATCCAGTCCTGACTTTTCAAAACTCTGTCCAAGGGCAACAATTGTCCAAAAAACAATTCAAATCTGACATCTGCTCCAAAGATGTCAAAGGAAACGCAATACAAATCAAATTAGATTTTCTGAGGAATGAAAAATGGCCCGTAAACCGTTAAAATAGTGATGTCCAATTCATTACCTGCAAAGGAAATTTCGAATGATTCGTACATCGAGCAATTAAATGCTTTTACATTCATTCAAGGATGTTACATTCATAGCTTTTGTATCTGGCACAGAGGCGTGCGGATTATGATTTATTTTGAGCCCAGTTGCAATCTTGTTTTGAAATTTTGAATCCGCATCCGGTACAGATCCAGTATCAACTAGACCAGTCGTTCTTAACCTTTTTACCATCACGCCCCCCTTAAGTAATTTTCCATTGTTCCACGCCCCCCTGAATTAAAAAAGTTGTAAAATAATGCATTTCATGGTATATTTATTTAATTTTTTTAAAAGGTTTTGTGACAGACACGAAGTCCAAAGAGTACAAACGCACACTATCAGGACAATGTAGATTAATAAAAACAGACAAAACAGAACGATTAATAGAAAGTTTTGAAGTAGAACAACAGGGTTACAGACATTTTCTTAACACTTTATTGTTCGCTTACCCGTAACACTTGGTACAACACTACATTGAGAGTAGGACACTGAGTCCAATCCTGGTCAAGGCCAGGTAGAGTAAAGTATTGTGGCATTCACATGCCCTCAAACACTGTAACGTCCAAGCACTCAGTTGCAAAGTAAATTGCGGTTGTAGTGTTCAAAGAATAAGGAATATAAACAATCTGACTGCATCAAAGCATGCAGCCAACCAACCATACACATGGGTGGCGGAACCTTTTTCAAAGTGGGGGAAGGGGCACATGTGCACGTTAAAAAACTATAGAAAATTTTTTGTGGTTTGAATTGGCAACTGTGACGTCACAAGCATTGAAATATGATGCTATTAACTTTTTTCAGCATGTTTAAGCAATTTTATGCAGTGCTTTACAAGCCCTCCACGATCCCTATCTAGACTACACCCTATCTGTCTACGCTACACTGACGAGTGCATAAACATAATTATAGTTGTTCTCACTTATTATGTTACAAAAACTTATGTATGCAAAATTTAAAACAGGAGGAAAGGTCCCCTAGGCCCATGCCACCCCCCGGCTCCGACAAGAAAGAGGTGCATGTTTTTTCTCATCAAGGCCTCAAAATAGGAATGTTGAATTGAACCTGATGACTACTTACACTCGCTTGCCACAGCAGGTTGTACAGAGCCCTGCACCCAAAATTAAAGGTCATTGATTACTTGACAATTTATGGCCAATGTTTGTGCAACATAATTTTGTAGCATTAGATGGAAAACGCTTCCTTTTAAGCGATATGATGCAAGATTTACTGGTACTCGTTGATATGCATGTTCCCACTCTAGCCCACATGCTTAATGTGTTGCAGTTGCTTTTTTAGACTTATGTGGACTTTTGCAAATTCTTTCTTATTTTATTCACTCAGCATAGCTTTGCAACCGCACAGTACTTCACAAAGTGAATACAGATTACTCCGACTAATTGCATATCGGTTAAACGCAATAACCGCGTTTTCACAAAAGATTCCAGAATCTCAAACCAAAACCATTCTGAAGCGAAAAACATAGTACGGTTATTAATCGCATAAACCGGATATTCAATGTTATTTTCATTTCTGGACTTAAAATGCTTACTCCGCACCGCTTAGTCTGAGTGAAAGACACGGTTCCGAGATTAAGCAGCTGATTGACGCATTTGGGATGCCCAGAAAGCAGAGTTACTATCTTCCTTTGGTCGAGAAATCGACATCATATTATGGCCTGTAGCAGCCAAGCCTAGTCTTAACCTAGTCTCACATTCAACAAGAGTGTGGTTCAAGTGCATTTGAATTGTCATGAACATACATCGTCGCATCACAGAAGAACATGTAGGGAGTACTGTAGAAAATTAATATCATGCAGATGTACGGCCACATTGCAGAAAGTTCGTCAAATTACAGAAAGTCATAGCGGTATTCCACAATGCACGGAGCTGTGCAAAATGCATGCATTCATGTTCATCTTGTATTAGGTGAGTCACTCTGCAATGGAGCCGACTACCTTGAAATTCTATGTGCACCATGCTGTTTTCAAATGCGAGAAAGGCACAGATGTTATTGTCAAAGGGACTTGGCATGCCGAATAAACAGTCCCATTAGTTGCACCCCTGAGATGCAGGCTCGAATTCGGCCTGCAAAACTTCAGGAAACTTAACCCCGACTCCCATCTCTTCCAGAACTAAACCAAATAACATGTAGCAATGAAAAATTCGAACTGGCGTAACGTTTGGAAGTTACACATTCCCGTTAAAAAACTTTCTTGGTTGTAGAGCATGTAAGGGATCGCGCCCCCCTGTAAATTTCTTCACTCCCCCCTGGGGAGGCGCGCTTCCCCGGTTAAGAAACACTGAACTAGGCACAAGAGGTTGCCGGAGTCAATTTTTAGGATTCCGAATCCGCTCCTGTTTCAGAATTTTTGAATCCGGATCCGGTCCGGGAAATTTTAAAATTTGAGAATCCGTCTCCTGTTCAGACTCCGGTTTCCGTCGACGCAACCTGGAATTTACCCATGTTTTTCTTAAGATATGATCAAACAGACTCCTGCAACTGCCGAAACTGAAAAGTGACTCTGGATCCAGGTCCGCTTTTTCGCATATTTTTGACTCCGGGTCCTGGTAGGGGTCCGATAGAAAAACGTATAATCCTGCCTGAGTCCATTCCGGCACCCCGGATCCATGGCCACCTCTACTAGACACAAGCAATCCGCCTTCTGTTTGACATCGGATAAGTACAAGTGAAACAAACCACCAGTAAGGTTTTTTCAGTCAACACAAAATCCAAATGCGAACTGGATCCGGCTACAGCAAGGAAAACCTCACTTTTGATCTTTTTGTGGGCAGCAGGTGTCCAGGTCCAAAAAATCCGAAATCCAGTGCATGCACATCTCTCATCTGACAATTATTGGCTATAATCCGGTGGAAAAACTGAAGTGTGTCACTTTCAAGCCAATATGTGATGTGATCAGCAGAGCGTATCCGCCATATAAATACACACCGCCATTCGTGAACGCAACAGTGATATTGTCGCGATGTCTGTAGGAAAAGGACTGTTTTCTTTCTTATTGTTGTGATAAATGCGTTTTCATGTGCGTTTCTGAAATACTATTTGAGATAAAAAAGTAAATTTTAACGAAAAGGCAAGCAGCAGTGTGACGAAACTGAAATACTTTGTTTTTTATATTTTAGCCTAACTACCAGTTGTCAGGGTACAGAAGGCTAAGGGTGCTGAAACTGTACGAATTGTGAAACGTAGAGTAATACGATTGTCTTGTGGAATGCTTTGTTTGAAAATAGTTGTATTCGCTATAAAATCGCCTGGTAATGAATATGAAGGTGATTTTCTTGCTTAGGCATGTTTTTCTGAAAGTTGTTGCTGGTTTACATTTTTGTGTTATTGAACAGATACTGGTGCAGTGCGTAAGAGCAGTTTGTTTCAATTGTTTTGCATTTGCATTTAAAATTTGGGCAAAGCGTTTATTTTCACAATGTCCTCCGAATCGTCAGAAAACGAAGAATATGAGGTAATTTTTTTCTGTATGTTTTGATAACTCCTTAGGCTTGGATGGGTTCACTGTGCAGTGAATATTTATTGCTGTATTGCCTGGTGCTGTATGATGGTAGTTGTTGAAGTTTTGCTAGGAAAGAATTTAGTTGGTGTGTTGTTCATGCCATGTGCAGATTATTTTATGACGATTTTAATTTGTGCATTGAGCATGTTTTAATGACATTTGAGCAATGCCACTGTTGTTGAAGATTATATCGTTGAACATATGCTTCTTAGTTGTTTCAAGTGGAAACATTCAATACCTTGCAGAGAAGGTGAACTAAGAGCTAGTAGAGAACTGCATTATTTAGGGTATTGAACCAACTGGACGAGTTTCGTAAAAAGACTACATTTTTGTTTGATCGAAGGTTATAGACCTATGTGTCTCTAAGTTTTTTCTGGCTGACATTAGCTTCCAATACACATGAACGAAAGTGTATTTCTGGAGTTACATATTTGGCAAAGGGTCTTTTTACATTGTTTTACTTACACTGTAATGGTTTCACTTGTTCCTGAATGCCATGGTAATTTTTTTTATCTGTTGTGTAGCACTGAATAAACTGCTTCACAAAGTCAATAAGCATTGAAATAAATTGGCATTTGGTACTTCAGTTTTTACAATTGTTTTAGAAAAACTTGCATGAACAGTTATTTTTCCTTGTTGGAAGCAATTTCACGTTCATCGGCATTGCCACAAAGTAGGCTTGCTACAAATTTTCAAAAACTATTTTTTCCATACTTTTGCAATACCTTTTCAATGCCAAACTGATATACTTTAATACCATTATTTAACTCCATTTTTCGAAAATTTTGCTCATGGAACATAATGTAAAAAAAACATATGCAAAACTGTCATCAACAGTGAAGAACAAAATTTGAATATACAAATGGTTGAATTTCTATTTTCCATACTTTTTCAATACTTTGTGTGCATTATTTTTCAAGGTCTTAAACTGATTTCACAATTGAATACTTTTTCAATACTTCGTGGGAACTGTCTATAAAGATTCTGTTCAATATTGCTGAGGCTGATACACATATGTCATCAACAAATAGCACGCTATAGATAGTTCATAAGCATAATCCAAAGTGGTATCATGATCACTGAAGTTTGATTGCAGGGAGTTCATACTTGTGTGATGCTATAACTGGTGAAGCAGTTAACCATTTGATTGAATACTCCTCTTGTAAGTGAGAAACCCACAGTTTACTTTCAAGCAGCATGTTGTTTTGTAATATGTGCACCACAATTTGATTGGAACTTCAGAAAATCTTGGCCAAAATGCACAGCTAATGGTACTTCTTGATAGTAAAAGGCATATGTTGATTTTCGATTTTTACTCACCAATGCAAATGGAAAAATGCAGTGTTTAACCAAGAACGAAATTGTTTCATTCTTTGAATGACCAATTGACATAACTGATATCGAAATGTCTGGTATTTTAAGGTTGACCAAAGTGGTATCAATGAATTTGTGATTAAATAATGTTTATGAGTTTCTGAGACATGCCGGGTTTCCATCAAACACAATGGTAAATCTCTTGATCAGATCTTCTAATGTTTGAAGAAACGGCTGACATGATTTGTATTGAAATCAAAAGAAGTGCTGCATATGAAACTTTACAAGTGCTTGGAAAAGTAGTTCGCTACCTTTTATGAGTAGTTCAATGGTTTTGTAAGAACTACTATGATTCACAAGGTTTTTTACTTTTTTGATCCCTGAATCTGTTAATTTGACCTTGCAGACCCCCAACCAATTCACTGCTTAGTTTTAGAAAAGGCAGTTGGTTGGGAAGAACCTGATGTTACGAGGAAATGCTGATTCCAAATTCAGAATCAATGAACTAAAATTATCCTAGCAGTGCAACTACTGCCTTTTCAAACACCAAATATTGCTGATGAATGTTGTCATTCAGGACAAGACTAGAATTCACAGGGACCAAGTTGGAAAACACTTTGAAAGTATGCATCAACTAAATACAACTACGAAATAGCAGAAAGAGAAACTTAGCGCACATTTTTAATCATTTCATGCACTTTGATGGCTGTTGTCAAATGTTCAAGTTTTTTGGAATGTACTCATGTTCATTGGCAAAAACTTATGATTCTGGTTTTTAATGTAAAAGAGTGGTACAGTTTTGCTGGATATTGTTCAAATAATGCAGCATCAGCAAACAGTTTTGCTGGATTCGTTCAAACAATGCAGCATCAGTTGATATTTATCCAAACGATCTCGAAGCCAAAATTGACTGAATGTTTTCGATTTTGTCACATTTTCTTCATCACGAGCTTCTAGGGCTAGGCTATATTTGGTAATGACTTCACTGGATTAAAAGTAGACCTTGTCAGCAATTCTTTCAGGAAGAAAAGTGGTTGAATCATATCATAAATATCAAACACTTGACCAATCAAGTTGTTGTTCTTTATGTGACTGGCTTTTCATTCGAATTGCCAATCATCTCTGACTTGGTGTTGTCTTCATTCTTAGAAGTAACTTTTGTTATGCACATTGGAAAAAACAAAGGTTGACTTTTTTCTTGTTTCCTGCAACGATATCGTTGCAATCTTTAGACCAGCTGTGTCCAACCCGCGGGCCGCATGCGGCCCAGTCGAAGGTTTTGTGCGGCCCTGTTCAGGTTTTCACTGTAATAGGAGTAACTACATACTGACAACCTGTCCTTATTTTGATAATCTTTAATTTGACATTTTGATGTAGGTTGTCCTCAGAGCCATTTTATCATGTCTGTTAACATTGCAGTTATCAATCGAACGCTTTCAGTACATAGCTTAAGCGAAGTTTAGTTTGCTAAGGTCAAAGTAAGCCATTCGATGTGCGGCTCTCATTAATATGTCATAAAATATGCGGCCCTGGTTGAGATAGTGATGTGATTTTTGGCCCAGTAAGTCATTTGGGTTGGACATAGCTGCTTTAGACAATGCTTCCTTATGTTCTGCAAAGTGTTTAATTAAATGCTAGGTTTTATAAGTTTTTAAACATATGCAGCAAGGATGATCCTAATCTTTTCTGTTGTTAGCACATGGTGAAAACATCAAGCCGAAAATTGTTCTTACGTTTAAAAGCAGACATTCGGCTAACACTGTTGTTTCCTTGGTAACAAGCAAAACGAGGCGTATTTGAACATCCAGATATGTATTTTGTTNGTTGGGCTGCTGAAATCAGTGTCTTGCACAGATCTCTTATTAAACGCATCGGCACAAGTGCATAAAAACTACTTGGAGTGTTACAGAGGNGATGCAAAATATGCCANTTCCTCTGGGTATCATTTTCTAGTTTGCAGGTNTTTCTTTCTCATAAAGTCATGAATTGAGCTGTTGATCGTATCCAGGCCCGTAAGCAGCTAGAGACACCATATGGGAGACGGGTTTTCTGAGAGGTACCCAAATTTTTTAAACTGCATCCAACATATTTTTCCAGGGAGGGGGGATTTTGCGCTTCCCCTAGTTACAGGCTTAATCGTAACTCTATTCATACAGAAACAAGTTAAATTTAGTTTTGAACACTGTAATAATTTGGATATCGTGAAGTTTTGCAGGTGTTCCTTATTTTTCTAAGGCAAGAAAAGCGGTTCGGGACCTTCAAAATGTTTGCTAATTTGTTCATTCAATCTTAAAATACTATATCCTTTCAATGTTGCAAATCGACATTGGTATTCAGGTCGTCGCAAAGCTTGTGATCCACTTGTGCAGCATTGTAGATCAGTTTTTCTGAGGATGACGAAAGCTTAAGACAACTTTTTCTTGTCAGGGAATGTAAGTTCTTATGGATCAGAATCAACTCAGAGTCAGTTTCAATTCCTTCTGTAAGAAGTCGGATCCATGCGTGGTTTTTCTGATTTTCTGTACTGAAAGCATGGATATGGGTGTATAATCACTGCTACAAATTTCGACTTTGAACGGACTTAGGGATAAAGAATCACTGAAAATACTTTAACGTATATCCTTTTTTATCCATGAGAAATTCTTCAGATTTACAGAAACATCAAGAGAGCTGAAGAAAAAACTCAAAATTGTGTAAATGCACTGAATCGTCTATTTAACTGCATGCAAACACTCTCCATGTCCTCGTAGAGCAATATTTGTATTGGTTTCTCAGATTTACTGTCAATCTTAATTTCCCCTTGGACGTTGCAGTTCCTTACAATCAGCAGCCAAGATTGAAGAATCAGTGCATTTCTTTGAAAACATGAATGATTCAGTTTTAAAAGGTGCAAAGAAAGCCGCAAACTTGCGGATTGTGTGTTCTGGCATGAACACTGACGAACTGTCATAAAATGACAACAGGGCGTAACAAGGTTAGATGGCGCCCGTGCCAAGAAACAAGTTTGGCGTTCCCATGTTGGAACATAAGGTCTTCCCCCCATATTCGAAATTCGAACATGACGCCCCCATATTCGAACCTGAGGTTAGATGGCGCCGGGGAATTGCGCCTCCGTTGCTCCCCCTTGTTACACCTCTGAATGACAAACAACACGCCACGATAGTTTCAAAACATCCAAGTGCAAACAATGGAAAAACATTTTAACTGTTTTGAGAGCATCATAAATGACATCAAATCAAGTAACCCACATGCGTAGAGGCATGGAGGTACGTGGATATTTATTTGCGCAGTGCGTCCTTTGATTGTATGCAAACAATTATGGCATTGGGAGTTAATGTAAGTTGGGAGCCAATGCTTTAGAGTGATCCACAGCGTTCCATTAACAGCAGCACACAACCACACGTTCGCTATATGTTGCAGGTTAAAGGCTGGTTTACACTAGGGCTGAGGAAAGCTGAGCAAATATTGAAAACTGGTTTGTACTATCATGACGAATTCCCACGCTCTGTTCAACCCAAAGATTTTTAGGCTCTGGAGAGAACTGCTCAGCCCGAATCTTGGCTTGAGCAGGGACGGTGTTGAGTTACTCCGTGGGTATAATTGGTGGTGTTTTTATGCGTTTGCACAACATTTCAGCAAAGAAGAGCAGTAGTAATGGTTTGTACGGAAATGAAATGATTAGCTTCGTGTATTGCCAACAGAGTTACACCTAGGCTACTGTATTTTCAAAAAACCAGCGGAGTACAATAGGCTAGTAGTTTAGTCAGTGATGATATTACCAATTATCCGCATACAATAAGTAGGCTACCATTGCCTGTTTGCTTGTGAGCACCTGTGCCAGTGCCACAGTAGCAGTTACTTTTTTTGTTGCAACGGCCAATCGTTGCAGATACCAGCTTGTTTACACCAAACAACCAGATAGACACGGGCAGCAAGTCGAGCTTCGCTCGCAGAGCACCCGACGCAACCAAGCGTAAAAAGTATTCCAAGTGTAAACACTTCCCCATGCTCAGCTTGGCTTGACTCAGCCTTGGTCGGCCCTAGTGTAAACCAGCCTTTACAATTAACTCCACGTTCCAACTCAAGTAACCTCACCTTTCCCTATTCTCTGCAGTAAGCCAGTACTATGGGGCGCCGTTTGTAAAAATATTATATCTGACAGATTTAGCACAAAAACTGCTATCTCTGCGCAGATTTAGCTATCTCTGCGCAGATTTAGCTATCTCTGCGCATGTATAGCTATCTCTGCACAGATTTAGCTATCTCTGCGCAGATTTAACTATCTCTGCGCAGATTTAGCTATCTCTGCGCAGATTTAGCTATCTCTGCGCAGATTTAGCTATCTCTGCGCAGATTTAGCTATCTCTGCGCAGATTTAGCTATTTCTGCGCAGATTTAGCTATTTCTGCACAGATTTAACTATTTCTGCACTGATTTAGCTATTTCTGCACAGATTTAATTATCTCTGCGCAGAGATAGCTATCTCTGCATGCATATATAGCGCTGAAGTGTGTTGGAAGAAAGCATGGTATCCTGTCTGAAGAAAAACTTGGTGTGCTGTTTCAGTAATAGAGACAAAATCTAGACTACGGCAAGGCATGAACATAAAGCCAGGTGGTTTCAGGTCTAAATTATACTGTCTTGATTATGATATTCATTTGTGCAGACGAAGGACTACAAAAAACTTGGGATGGTGGTCTCAGTGCTAGTGACATTTTTGCTCAAAGTTTTAAAGAAGGTCTCGTCAATCGTTGAGTCCGACCATTCCAACTGTTCTCACCAGGCGCAGCTCACCGCCTCTGAGCGCCTTCAGGTGCAAAAAGAGAATGCTCTCACTGAAAGCGTGTTGAAAGCGAAGTGCTCGCTTGGAGACGAGCACTGTATTGTAAAGAGAAAAACGCTGTCATAGAAAAAGCGTATGGAAAGGAACTACTCAGTTAGGCCTTCTTGCCCGAAAGTAACGTCGAAAACACGCATCACCTTGTAGCATTATCACAATAAACACTACT
>JGI24021J15306_10008282_pt1 | contig 12778 bp, 10 predicted proteins | sample Ectturendosymbi1_FD_15306 | JGI IMG/M metagenome (IMG submission 15306) | reverse complement strand
GGGGGGGGGGGGGCGGAACAATTTTGCCCTGAAAATAACAACTTGCCCCCAAAATACACAATTTGTTCTCAAACTATCTTTTTTAGTTTAATCCGAATTGGGCCTGAAACCTCTTGCAAATCTGTTCTATATAGTTGAATTCGTTTGTAACGGCTTTGTACGTAATGTTCATTCGCCTGTAGCGTCACATTTTGTTCGGTCCCGATGACATCTTTTACATGCATTTCAATTCGCGTATAACGTCAATTCGGCAATAACGTTCTTTATACAATCCCCTAGAGGTGCCGTTATAGGCAAATTCTGTAGTTACCTCGCTTGTTAACTCAAGGGGATGAAGTTCCTTGTGTGGTGTGTTCTCCCTGACAAGAAACGTTAGGGTAATTGCCTTTACTGTCTGAATACACTGCAATGAAATATTTTTTCACCTCGCCCTGAAAAACAGAGTTTGCCGTGAAATTTTCCCCTGTATTGAATATATTTTTTACCATTCAGGCTTTTTGAGCAACTTGCGCTTGCCCTGAAAGCAGAGTTTGCCCTGAATTAACTGTATTGAATATACTGCATTTTTTTATCATTCAAGATTTTTGAACAACTTGCGCTTGCCCTGAAATTTTTCACTGTATTGAAATATTTTTTATCATTCAAGATTTTTGAGCAACTTGCGCTTGCCCTGAAAACAGTTGCTTTGAAATTTTTCACTGCATTGAATATATATTTTTTATCATTCAGGATTTTTGAGCAACTTGCGCTTGGCCTGAAAACAGAGTTTGGCCTGAAATTTTTCAATGTTGAAACATTTTTTATCATTCCAGATTTTTGAGCAACTTTCCCTTGCCCTGAAGACAGAGTTTGCACTGAATTTACTGTATTGAATATATATTTTTTATCAATCAGGTTGTTGAGCAACTTTCCCTTGCCCTGAAAACAGAGTTTGCCCTGAATTTACTGTATTGAATATATATTTTTTATCATTCAAGGAACATATTCAGGATTTTTGAGCAACTTGCGCTTGCCCTGTAAATTTTCAAGACTGGGGGGCGGCCGCCCCGCCCCCGACTCGTACGCCTATGACTGTACTTTGTGTCGTCGGTTTAGCGAGGCATGTCGGTTTAGCGAGGCATTCGGATAATCGGAATCGAAAGTATAAAGAGCGAAATTCTTTCCAGAGCAAATGCTAATGCAAACAAAGGTGACGATGCGTAGTACAGAACTCACCCAAGCGGACGCTCAAAGGGGAACAGAAGAAAACTGTAGACTCAGACCAACTGTCAACTTAAGCAAATATGTAAATTGCGGTCTGCATACACTCAGTTTTTTAATTGTTTATTATCATATCCATATACGTAAGCAAGTATGCATTCAGAATGAGTTTAAGCGCGAAAAAGAACTGTAGAAGAGATCTGACTGCGCCCTGCAAGTTCTGCCACTGTTACATTCATTGTGCGTAAAAAATTGACTTTCATACTTCTATTTTTATTTCATGAACACTCAGTGACATTTGGCGTAATCCGGTTTAGCGTTTTTTTTCTATTGATTTGACATATCCATTCCTAAATATCTGTGTCGGAGTCGGACAGCGAGGTTTCTGGATTAAAGGGATGAAATGCATTGGGAGAAATCCGTTCCTAACAGTTTTGTGTTGGATAGGGGGGATTCCGGTTAAACGGAGTTTGGACAAACGAGGTCCGACTGTACTAAATACCGTATTTACTCGATTCTAAGCCGCAGGAAATGGTGTTAAAAAATTAATGGAAGCTGCCCTTGAACATAGGTTACCTAAGCCTCTGAGAAACATTCGCGTACTATCACGTTTCGCGTTTAATTGGTAACCTTGGTAATGATGCGTACAACTGCTTTCTGTTCATTATGATCCTCCTGCGACGGATGTGCACGTGATGCTGAAGAGAATAGAATGTGAAATGGGAGTTTGGACATTAACAAAACGTAGCCAGGGAAAGACTGAGCGTCATCTGTACCTTTTGATAAAGTAAAGAAATAAAGAATGTAAGCCGCCCTTGAATATAAGCCGCATGAAATGATGAAAAAAACTTTAAGACGCGGCTTACAATCGAATAAGTACGGTAGCTGTATCAAGCCATTAAATAGCTGAATTAAGCAATTGTATTACGACGCTAATACTACGTTCAGAATTCTCGTGAAAATAATCACACTGTAGCCGGGCACATAGACGATCCAGAGCAAAATTTAACGGATAAATTGCTGTAGCAATAACCTCCAATGATTATCATGGTAAATTAAAATTTGCAAGAAAGTAACAAGTCATAATACCGAAGTTAACTCAATGATCGATTAGTGGTTGAGCGTTTTCGCCCCTTTCGTGTTGTTTTTCCCCCCTATCGACCCCTTGCTCTTTAAAATCGTCCCCAACGGGGTGATTCCGTCCACTTTGAGAACCACTGATCTAGCACGTTTCGCGCTCAAATGTGGTGCTTTGTCTCGACCACACTGCTACCATCAGACCACAGTCATTCGTTTGGGATTATGGTCTTGGCATAACGTGTTTGTCATGCAGACAGAACAACATCCAACAAGTGATCCAATCAGAGTTGAGTGGATATGTTACGTATCTACCGGGTATAGAAGCTCCTCGAGAATTTGTTTTTAGAGTAAAAAATGAAAATGCAGAAAACGCTCCAATACAATACTTGGTTTCCATCACTTAACAGAAGGTTTTGGTAATTTTTATAATATGGACGAATTACGCGCAGAGTAAAGGCCAATCTACACCGAGGACGAGCCAGCAATCCTGTTTGTTTGGTTGCGTCCAGCCAGCAATCCTGTTTGAAGTTACCATGTCGAGCCGTGCACGGCGCAGCAGGATTGCGGAGTCGGAGGTTTTTGGGTGGAGTCGGATTCCCAACAACACCACGAGTCGGAGTCGGATTTTTTGTCCGACTCCGGATGTCCAACTGGATCATTTTATACATCACACTCCTAAGTTGGGAATTCCTGTTGAAATGGTACAATTTCTTTTGAAACTTTTTGTTGAAACAGAGATTTCTTGCTGTGCACCACGATTTCCATTGATTTTTACAGTCAAACTTCATTCCCTTTATGTTAAGCAGTCGGAAATTTTGTAAAGGTCGGATATTTTGCCTCCTATTCTGCAACCCTGCGGTGCAGAATTACCTCACGCAATAAAACAAACAAAAGTATGTGCCTGGCAACTCCTGGTTCGTCCTCAGTGTAGATTGGCCTTGATGCAAGTAAGCAATTGCAAGATTAATATTGCAATGAGCAAATATTTGATTGTATCAAAAAGTTTGAAAAACTATCAAAATTAACTGGAAAGGTTAGCCTACTACAGCGTAATGAAGGTATTTATCCAACAAACTTAACATGATTCAATCATTTTGCGTCAGCAGTGTGGCGTGAAATTAATGAACACAACGATATAGATTCAAAGTAGTATGAAAAACGTGGACAAAATTTTTATGTTGAATTGCATAGATGCAGTTGAGATGAACACCTGTGAACTGTTTATAATCTGCAAGGCACTCCACCAGCAACAACAACAGTTTCACCTGTTATATAAGATGCGTCATCAGAGCACAAAAACGAAGCGACACCAGCGCAATCATCAGGAACACCAATCCTTTCAATTTTCAGTTCCGCTGCAACGGCCTCCTCGCCTTGTTGAAGAAGGGCACTGCTGAATTGGGTTTTTATGAGACCAGGGGCGATACAATTTACTCGAATATTCCTATCACGAAGCTCAGGTACGAGCGCTTTCGTCAGACCCAGCAGCGCAGTCTTGCTAACACCGTAAATGCCAAGCAAAGGGTTAGGCGAAAAGCCGGCATAAGAAGAAACAATTACGATTGAACCTCCACCTCTTGCCTGGAGCAACGGCACCGATTCTTGGATCAACATGAAAGTCGCTTTGACATTCACATCGAGAATCTTATCATAAGCACTCTCGGGTGTTGAAAGAATGCTTCCAAAGTAAGGATTCACCCCTGCATTCGACACAAGAATGTCCATACCACCAAATTTCTGCTTTATCATGTCCAACAGTAAAGCTCTGTCACAGGCTTTTCCAACGTGGCAGACCATTCCGCTGACTTTGTGTTTGTGACTGGTTAGACTTTTGACGGCAGCATCCACGTTTGCTTTTTTCCTGCTGCACACAATAACATGAGCTCCATCTACAGCTAATCTTCGCGCAATTGCAAAGCCTATGCCTTGAGTCGATGCTGTTACAAGCGCAACTTTATTGTCAAACTTACCCATTTGGAATTATTTTAAATGGTTTCTGCAAAACCATGGAAATTAGCATGATGATGCAGTGCACACTATAGCGCACGTGAATATACATACATATACAGCACGTGAATATACAGGATTGATACTTTCTTTCGGTTGAAAACTTACGAGTAGATTTTTCATTCTCCATACCTATATAGGTTTTATTTATTTCCTTGATGATACAGAACTTTACAACACTTCATGTTTTTGTTTACACCTGAACAACCCAGTAAAGTTTTTTCACAAACCCCTACAATGTTCAGCATTTGAAAGCAAAGTTTTTATGGGTTAAATCACACGTGATAACGCTTCCGCATGAAGTATATAAAAGTTGAAAATGCAGCACAACTACTTGCTCGGTTGATCAGATTTCCCCTGAACACGCAACAGCGACGCATGGCCGTGGACTTTAACCATACCATGGGTGCAGTTTTTGATCGATATGTTGTCTACAGGAAAACGCAATTATTCATTTGGAAGTCATTTGAGTAAAAATTCACGCTTCAGTCTACGAAAATTCGTTAAGTTTTATATGCAGTACGATTAGCTGCACTTGAAAAGAAACCTTTGCTCATAAACAATCCTCAATCACAGTGGCAAAAGGAGCATTGCTGAATTACAATCTTTACCAAACAAAAAGTCACATGCAATGACTACGAGGCCGTTAGGTACACATGAACTATGGGCAGAACAAACAGACGCAGCAGAAAATTATTCAACAGCTAGATGCCGCAAAATTGCCGATGCGTGGTGTGTTTCCCATTTTGCTAAACTGCTATTAGGAAAGCAGTAAAGCACGGTATCACAGACAAGCCGATACTTGTCAACCAAGTGTGTTCAGACGAAGAGAAGATGAATGAAAATGAAAAGCACTTGCATATTCGTTTCAAAGTGAGCAATTTCACAGAAAGTATCACTCATGGATTGACGTGGCAATTGATGCATTTTGTCTGCCACAAAACAGTTTTGCTTCCTCTTTTTCAACAGCTTCTACACAGCTTATGCCACCAACCAGATGCTCTTCGAAATTTAGAAACTGGTGCCAATAGCCGCCCAAGTCACAATGCGTTGAACGAAACTGTTACTATTATTACGCAAGAAGCTGCAGAGGTCATAACTCATAAGTAACAATGAGGTAACAAACTAGTACTTAAATCGCGGTTAACCTTCCTGCGTCCTCCAGCAAGCAAATTAATGAGGTGTTTCTAATATTCTGATGCAAGGAGCACGTTGTTCTATTTTACGGCTTTTAATATACATTTTTACGGAGATGCTATTCACCACGTACAAAATATTTCCAACGTCAGGAGTTTATAACTAAGATGCTATTGCTAAGTGTACCTGATAATGATAAATTTCATAAGGTTGATCCCAACAACATCAGGCGTATATTAAGCAATACATTCGTGATGACGACAGTGAAGCACTGAGATAATTACATACAGTATCAATGTAGTAATACTTCTTTGGTGTGTCACTAAATACGTCGTTCCGGAATATGTGCTTTCACTGACACTATAAAAATATCTCACGCAAATTATCGAGCAACGCAACAAACCTATACTGACGGACACCAAGGCCGCCTAGGGACAGGCTCTCAAGGCGGCCTTGCGGACACACGCCGCAATGACTCAGAGCGTTGGTAGAATACGTAAGTAGAATTGCGTTCGTAAATTTGGCAGCGGTGCGCCAAGGAGTACCTTTAAAATCAAATGCTAAGGCGGTGAAACAAACATACAGGTAACATGGGTTGATTTTTTCAGTCACAGACCGAATTTGTTTGAATTACCTAAAAAAATTGAGTCAATTCGGCCACAATATCTAAAAAGGTGTACCAGTGACTACTACCACGGTGAGTTTTAATACTGTGATGGAACAAATGACCGAAATGTCTCAGCGAAAAAAAAACAGTAGGTAACTACACAGATGGTAAAAAAGGTTTAACAAATGGGCAAAGCCAAATGAGAAAAATCAATGAACAAAGCTAAGTGCAATCATTTCACAGGAGGGAGGATCATGCTTTGAATTTGTGCGTTGATTTTTTAAAGTCATTTATCTTCACAGGTATCCAAAGAGTGAAAACTGGGCTGTTCTGCAAAAGTAACAGCGTAAGTTTCACGGATAGGTGGTTTATTTATGATGTCATGGACCAATGCACAGACATGGAGCGATTACATCACAAATGTACTCGATTACGATTACTTGTCACCCGCTCGATTACGATCAAACAAAATCACAGTATAATCGGTTACGATTGCATTGAAAGTAATCACGATTACAATCGCGATTACATTTGTCTTGAAACATCTTCGAAACGAAAACAAACCCATTCGCATAGTTTGATGGGCTACGATATGAATGCATGCAATAAACGAAATTACTAATCTGTAAGGATCAAGCACCGAAGAAAATCACAATAATTGTTTAATGAGGTGTTCGTGCAGTCAACAAACCAGTGTGGTAACTAGAGGTTTGAGCTAGATGGGAAACTTAGCTTAAAGAAGCCCACTGGCCTCTGTAGCTGACCTACTAGTCAACACTCAGAAAAACAAAACTTGGTGGTGACTCCGGGTGTGGATGGGTATACTACCAATATAATCCCGAATCAACGGAAAATATTCCGAAAAAAAGCAAAAAGGCGACAACCTACTGAAAGCCAATCAAAAGAATATTAAAACCGAAATATAGCTAAGTGGGGGCCTGATTTTTACATTTAGCTGGCCAGGCGAGGCAAATGGTCCCTCTTCCCTCCCGTCAGTTACTCCACTGCAACAAACACTTTAAAAATTAATTAAACAAAAATAATCAATGTTCAAAACCTTTGTTACAGTTCACACACATCAATGCTTCAAATCTTTTATCAGTAAAGCGACATCTATCAGGCTTGAACATTCGTCCAACAACGCTGAAAATTCGTTTGTTAATAATTTCAAAATTGCTGGCTATTACTTCTAACTGCGGGTCATGACCGCCTGCAAATCAGCATAGCATTGTGTAGCTTTTAAGTCAGTGATCCCCAATATAGCTGCGCATCTGTCTATTGGACCAAACGTCGATGGTCAAGAAAACCTATGGTTTCGTTGAGTTTTTTCACCAGTATCTGTTGGATCATGGTTGACATGCTAGTTATTAGTGTTATAGAAAAGCACTTTCGACGTGGATTAAAGTATTTTATTCCTCTGAAAAAATAATTTACTGCATATAAATTAATGTACTAATTATATACATAACTTACTCCAGCACTTACATTCATAAGTTCACTCTGAATATATACAAATAAAACCAACACCTCTCCTCGTAATATCCCACCATTCTGTTACCGAAGTGTCAACCCATTCTTAAGTAAAGCTCTCCTTTTTGTTGTTACGTCTCACTAGACTCGCTACTTTGCTTCCGGCGGCCAACAGGAAGAGTAGCTGGAACAAAGCGAAAATTCGCTACAAACGCTGTGCTTGCCGCTGGACTATCTGGATTTAACCCACACAGATGGGCAAATAGCTTCCCCACAAACATAACAAACGATCGATGATGAAGGAAGAAACTCAGCCGCCACAACCGCGGTTCGGCGCACAGTGATGTAGGGTGAAGATTTCCAAGCTTAATCACGAAATTGTCGATTACGATTAAATTGGCAATGTAATCGATTACGATTACATTTCATTTTGGGTCAGTTCAATCGATTACCATTACTCAAAAAACTGTAATCGATTACGATTGACGATTACCCCATGTCTGCCACTGCATAGTACCGCGATAAGGTTATTTGGTTGCTGTAATCGTTTTTATATAGTTTGTTAAAATTACATCGGTGCGATAAAAATCTCGTAGAGATTTGTTTACTATTTGGCCAAAATACTGCTTATGGCATATCACAAAAGTTGCTACATAAAACCATTGTTTGCATATGCCAGCTTTTGGTTGAGCTGGAAGTTTTATTTTTGTCATTATCTGTGAAACAGTTGGGAACCAGGGTTGCCACTTTGGCTTTTTTTAGGCCAAATTTGTAATTTTTGGCCTGTTTTCAACGCCTTTGGCCTTTTTTAATTTTTGAAAAAAGGCCAAATGAAATTTGGCTTTTTTTGGCCACATTGATTTTTTATGTCGATTTGGCTGATTTAAAGATGATTTTGGCAAGTTTCTGGGCACTGGCAGATTTCTAGACACTGTTTCTGGACATAGAATCATAAATTTTCATCGGAAACTCTGAACTAGAATTTATAATTTTTTGTTTTGTTGTTCCATGCTTATAGGTTTGCAGTTTCGGGTTACTCTTCAGCAAAACCAAAAGTTTCGAGAAGTTCATTAATGGAGTGAGTTTTATTCTTTTTATGTATAAAATAAGTGCATATTTCTTTTCAAAAGCGCATTTGGGTGTTTTGAAGGTGTTGTTGTGTATTTATCGCGTATTTGGCTTTTTTCGGTGCGATTTGGCCTTTTTTGCTTATGACTACCTGGCGACCCTGTTGGGAAAATGGATTTTTGTTTTCCATGGCAACAACGTGCTTGCAGAGACCGGTTGCGTCGCCAGCACTACCTGGGCAACTGTGTTGACCACCTGGCAGCTCTTTCCATGCATATGCAACACCACCAGTTGAAACCGGACAGTAACAAACCTGATTCAACAGTCGAGGAGCATTGACTCGATAACCCTCTGGTTCCTTAGATGCCCTGGCGTCCTTGCACTAGTTTTTTGTTTCTTGTTGCAATGCCAATTACTTTGCATAAAAGTATACCATTTGCAGGTTTGGAAGCCAGCAAAAGTCATCTCTTGATGACTAAAAATATGCATGTGCGATTTGGTGTATCTGTGACCAGTGCACCCAATCTTATCCCTTGTGGCCAAACTTCAAACTGCCACATACAAAATTTTACTATATTTTAAGTTTTTGATATTTCTGAAACATCCAAAAGATATATTCAAACCAAAAACATCTGAGATTAGTGTTTACACAGCCAAGTTATTATTCATGAAAGGACCCTTCTGGTTTCTCTTGGCTGTAAGGGAGTCACACACAACAATTTGCACACAGCTGCAATCTGTTCAACATCCCTAATGGCATGCAATTTCACTTGGACATAATCAGTTGTTTGAAATAGGCAATTCCTGCAAACACGCACATGTCACCAAAATGGTCTGAAGGCAGAGCAATCAGTGGCATGGTCAAGAGCTTCAGTTTCCAGTACGGTGAAGCTGTCATTAACAATGCACCAACTACAGTGGGCATTTATATGTATTGTGAAACTTGATATAAATTTTAACTATGGATATCCTTAAAACATTTCTGCTCCCATTAAAGTAATGGTTGCTACAACATGTAATACAACATCTGAATCATGATAGACCAGATCTGCAGAAACACCAAGGATATTTTCACAAGAGTTTCAAAATACACAGAATCACCTTTATGGGTTGAAGCAACTTTTATCAGACTTTTTTGCTTAGGCACTTTTCACTTCCACAGGTGGTATAGCCCAAAGGAATTCTCATTTATTTCTTATCCTATGATTTGAGGAAGTAAGCAGGTCAAGATATGACTACAGTATGTAAACATCAGTTTTCAACAGTTGTCATGCTGAGCAATGTGATGCATGCTGGCTTTAACATAAATTTTTTTTCCTGTCCAGTTCTTTCGCAAACATCTACACCGAATTTCCCTTAGCTTTTAAAGTAGCATGTCAATGCATTGTTCTCATCTGTTTTGTTTTTTTCACTGGGACATTCAGTCATTTGTCCCATAATACAGTAGTATTAAAACTCACCGTAACACTATTCACCAGACTATATTTTCAGACATGACCAAAATGACATATTTTTTGGTCATTAAAAAAAAATTTTTAAGTTGGGTTTATGATTGGAAAAGGACCCAAAAAAACAAGGTTTTTATATATCATCATTGTGGGTGAACCTTTTTGACTATTAACATATTGTCTTCTCCATGGAATATCTCTGTGCATGTTCCTTGATTATGAACCAGTACATACTTAAAGAGATTACAGTAATAGCAGAGCACCACTTACAATTTTCACCACTTCTGAACATGAAAGAGTTGCCTGAATTAAAATGCAGGGAGCATGCTCATATTTGGTCTTAGTAATAGGTCAACCAAAAGTAGGATATCCAAGGGTAAAATCCAAACAAATTCAAAGGAGAATTTGTAAATGCAAATAAATGCAATTGATCCAGGATGCAAAATGTTGGTAAAATCACTTTATTCCTGACAGATATGAACGATTACTGAAAAACCCTAGTCGTCTTGTCTTCATTAATTGGTGCTGTTACCAATTTTTAACTGCAGTAAATCAATCTGGAATTGATGGTTGAGGAAGCATGTTTGAAATTAACAAAAACTGTTAATGTTACATTCTTGACTGCATGCCTCCAGCAACAATGAAAGTTTCACCAGTTATATAAGATGATTCATCTGAGGACAAAAAAGAAACTATTCCACTGCAGTCTTCTACTGTTCCAAGCCTTCCTACAGGAACTTTTTCTAGTATACTTTTTTCCATTGCAGTATTTTTCCATAAAGCTGAACTAAACTTTGTTTTAATGACACCAGGAGCTACACAGTTGATGCGAATACCTTCCACACCCAACTCTGAACAAAATGTTTTAGTCATTGCCACCAAAGCAGTTTTGCTCATTGAATAAACACCAAGCTGTTCAAAAGGTGCAAATGCAGCGATTGATGAGACAATGGTTATTGAAGCATTCTTACGATTTTTCATCAATGGGACAGCTTGTTGAATCCATAAAAATGTCGATTTTACATTAGTGTTGAAAATTTTATCATATGCTTCTTCAGGTGTATTCAAAGTTGGTCCAAAATATGGATTCACACCAGCATTCAAGACCAAAATATCTAAGCCACCAAAATCGTTTTCAATTTTGTTGAGTAATGCAGTTCTTTGCACAGAGTCAGTAACATGACACACTTCCCCAGATACACTGATATTAAGTTTCTTAAGAGTAGCTTTAGCACTGTCAACTTTGTCTTGCTTGCGACTGCTGATGACAACATGTGCACCATCTAACCCAAGCTTCTGAGCAACTGCAAATCCAATGCCATCAGTAGAAGCAGTAACAACAGCAGTTTTTCCATTTAACTTGATGCTTCGTGGTGATGACATACATAAGAAGCGAACAGATGTGAAAAATCTGCCAATCATTATCACTTTTAGCTTTCTAATACACAAAAGTTTCCTGCAAAGTCAATCCAATTTACAATGTACCTTTACACATATTTCTGTGGAGAACTTTTTAAAATTAACAAAATATTTGGATTTCTTTCATAAACACAAAAACATATGGCATCTTCAACTTGAAACAACAAAGTAATGGTAAACAGCCCTACTAGCAGCATTGAAGACATTTTTCAAAAAGCATTTTACTCTGGCTTTCTGCTTGATGACTCTACCCTGATCAGCTGCAAAAGTAATGGACCAAATCTACAAATAAAAATCTTGATTGTAGTACTGTCAGGGATTATCAACACACTAGAACCAGATTCTTGTTGCATAAAAAGCAAAATAAGATAACTTAGGATACAACATACCACAAATGCTGTGACCAACTAATTGAGAAACTTGACCTGCAGGGTGCAGCCACAACATGTAAAAGGAACATTCATTCATTTATTCAGGAAACAAACACATAAACACAGGAAAACTCACAAACAAGCAAGATAAAATAAACAAACAAACTCTTAGAATAGAAATATAATCAAAATTATAATTGCATCTTCCTCTGGGGTACCTAATATAAACAGGTGTTTTTTAGTTAGGTCCTCCACTAGCTTAATGGTAAGATAGTGTTATAGTAATGAGGTTTAAGGTTTGTACCATGAGAAAGGTTTATATCAAAAAGCTTGGCTTCCATCTAAAGTAGGAGGTGAAACAGGAAATGAAGAAGTCACTGTCATGTGGAGAAAACACTTTGCGGCATTGCTGAACTCATCAAAAGACTGTGAAATAGGCAACTATGTGAAACAAAATATAATCTCACATGGTAATTTTGAAGGGATTGATGAGTTGATGTGCAACAGCTTTAAGATTAAATCTCTGCTACACATACTACCATTGGATCGTGCAGCTGGCAAAGATGGCATCTTTGCTGAACACATTTTCTATGCTGATTCAAGTGTTGTGCAACCATCTGAGTAGTCTATTCAATGTGTGTTTAATGCATGCAAACTGCCATTGTACCTATTTGTAAAAACAAGAATGGGGACAGTTTCCCTTGCAACTATCATCTCCAAGTTATTTGAGCACTACATTTTGTCCTGCATCTCACCACTTTTGGGCACAACAGACAACCAGTTTGGCTTCAAGCCAAAACATGGCACTGACATGTGTATCTTTCTACTTAAACAGACTTTGTCTTATTACGTAAACAAAGATACCCCTGCGTTTTCAGCTTTCTTAGATGCATCTAAAGCATTTGACAGAACTAATCACAACCTGCTGTTTGCTAAATTAATTAAGCGCAATGTACCTATGCGCATAGTAA
>JGI24021J15306_10008281_pt1 | contig 12779 bp, 7 predicted proteins | sample Ectturendosymbi1_FD_15306 | JGI IMG/M metagenome (IMG submission 15306) | reverse complement strand
CCGGCACTGTGCCCTCTGCAGCATCAAAGCTGGCCTCGTGCCCGAGAACGGCGGGTCTGGCGCTTGCAGTCCCTGCTGCCGCAACGACGGAAATCCCCACGCAACAACTCGCCCGGCTCCCATGTCGGAAGCGTCCGCGAAAAGCTCCCACCCGTCTGTCTTGTCGACGCCGAGCGCTCAGTACTTGTCGCCGCCGTCGCACCAAAGCACCTACTTGGACAGAACACGCGGTAATTTGTGTGTGTGAAGAATTAGGGCGGGCTTGTTGTTTTCGCAATTACTGTCAGTCGCGCTTCGCCAGGTTTGTGTGACGCTGACCTGTTCCGAGTTCCAAGCTGACCACGACTCGATTGCGTCACAACAGTCTGCGGCGAAGCAAGGACTTGCGTGCAGTGGTAGCGGTTTTGCTTTTTGCTTCACAACTTGTGTACATCATCGGCGATAACTGCGCTGACTTCCAGCTACGCGTCCATTGCGATCTTCTTCGCTTTGGTGGCTGGCTTGATTGAAGGCAACGGGGATTGAATAAAGTAGTTTTTTTGTGGCTGACAATGTAATTGGATGATGAACTATGATGGGATCTCGATTTTTACGTTATGCGAAACAAGCTTTTTAGGCTTCACCTTTTCTGTGAAAGTTTGACGGGCGGAGAGATAAGACATTTCAAAGATCGATTATAATCTTCTAATATGACTTTGGCCTTTAGAGACCACAATGTGTTGTACTGTTATTGGCGTTTTAAAAGCTTGGCCTCGCATCGTACGCGATTTTTACGACTGACTAGTTAGCGGATTTTAAAATAATCTACAACGATTTTTCGAATGGCTTTCAACTTAAATTTAAGTAAGAAAAATAGTTGTTCTTCAATCCGACCTCGGAGGATCAACTGAGAAAATGTGGTAGTTTCACGGCTTGAGCCGACTCTAGCCAGTGCATTACTAGGAAGTAGCGGCAAGATAAACTTAAAATTTTTGGGAAATGGACAGCGCCAGGTTGCGTTTAAAATATTTTAGTGACTTTTAAGCTGTTTTGCTGAAGCAGTGCCGAGGTGCTTAGAGGTTTCTACATCCTTTCTTTTTGCGTAATTACCGTTCTGGGCATTATGAGATTACAAGTTGGCGGCAGCAGCAGCTTAGACGGTGGCAATTTGTGCACGAAAAAAACTTCCTTTGCCCAGATGTAATGCTTGTAGTCAAGCGATTAAAGCAGATGGTAGTTAGTTTTGGAAACCAGAAAATCACGTGCACGCCCCAAGAAAGACCACACGCTACTAACACTTGTTATATTTTGAAGTGCTTATACCTAAGTACCGTTTAGTTGTTTCGTTGAAGACGGCCGTGTGAGCTTAAAAACATTTCGAATGCATGACCTGTGGAAGCTCTCATTCTTTGGCCTTCACTTAAAAGCCAAACCACCTGAAAAAGCTTATAATTTCGGTTCTGTACGTAGTGGGAATGGATACTTCATCAACATTCTAAACACTTCCCGTTCAGTCACTGCACGTAACCACTTGTACAGTACTTAAATTCATATTTAAGCTCTTCATAGCCAGCGCAGTGCACGTTATTTTGTGGTATTGTTGATAGTGCAATGCGTGTACAGGATAGCGAACCGAAGATTTTAATTACCGTATCTCTTTCTCCAGTGCACCTTGGTTGTTCCTTGTGTGTCACAAAAGCAGCTTCGTTCTGTAAGACCTACGTTGTTTTCGTTTCACATATTTTATTCGATGTCTCGTCCTTCGAGATTTGCCCGTGAGCAGTTCCATGAACCGCTGTTGCTATCTACAGTGTAGCAGAACAGCAATGTCTCGAACTCGGCTAATCCTGTTTCAGCCTCGACGGGCAGCACTCAGCACTGGATATCCACCAGCTCGGTCGAACGGAGGTTGACACCGACGTCGGCGGAAGTTGTCTTTCGCTATCCGTCCCCGCACCGCAACTCGGAAACGGACCTGCTGGGCCCACGAAACGGAGCTTTGTCCCCCAACATGAGCAGCTTGTCCCCGTGCCCAGCTACCGATCGTTCGTCGTCGGACGCGGAAAGGAGCCCGACGTTGACCAAGTCCGCAGACGGAGTTTCAGCAGTTGTGAGCTCGTCGCTCGCTGAGGTTGTGTCCGAGGTGATGCGCTTCGCCGCGATGCAGACCAAACGTCAGGGAAAAGGACGAAATCGTGGACGGCACTTGCTCCCACGCAGTCGCGCACTGCACCCCTTGTCACCTGGTGGCGCCGTGGTTGCCTCGTCGGAATACGTTCTGCCCTGGGCGGCGTCTCAAACTTTGAGGCCTGCCTCGTCAGAGAAACCCTGGTTGATGGTCGGGGGCCGGTCGAGGCTGAACGCCACCACGATGCCCATCGGCGGCGGCGAGAAGACGGAAAAGCTTTACAGCGGACCCCCCGCCTGCGATATCGTTCTCACCCCGGCAACCCCCTCGCCAGTGCCAGACGACTGCGAACCCGATTTCTCTGCTGCGGATGATGGCAAGCCGTTTCAGGCGCACGGAAAGTTCGACCTCGACGTCCGCAACGTTGCTCCGCAGAAAGTGTTCCTGACAGTGGTTAGTTGCATTTGCTGACGTAAAAGTTTTGTTCTGCAAGATCTTTTGCTTTGATCTTTCACCGGGTTTTGCTCGAGTGAGTCTCGCGCTTCGCCCGGGATGGTGTTGGCAAATGTAAGTTGGTGACGGCGTTGGGTGAAATTTGTAGTGTTGGCGTTCTGATCACCCGTCCTCTTATCTGATGCGTTGCGAATAATATAAGCAAATGATCACCAGCAGATGTACTTTATTTTTTAGGCCCAGTGTTACACTAGTGTGATCGCACTATTGTCAGGCATAGTGTTTAAAGCAATCCTCTAGTCGTCTGGTGTCGACCGGGTTCTTTCAGACACGTTGGAATTCGCATTTGTCCGATTCACTGCGGTGGAATAAAAACAGCGCACCTACTTGTCGGATCTGCACGGACAGGCATTTGTCAAATAAAAACCGCACTTGAATTAAAATTCCCCCCTCAGCAACGTGACGGCCTGCCTTGCAATTAGGGATGTCTGTGCGCAAAGCTAACCACATGTGTCATCCTGCTGAGTTTGTTTATTGTGGGTTGGTTGGGCAGTTTGTAGCTTTCTTGTTCGCTTTGATGTGAGTCAGTGACGCATCGACGGGCTCGTTAGAAAAGTGGTCACTTCTTAGACGCAACAACATCTCACGCACCGAAAGTGTTCTCCACGCCTGTTTGATACATTGTGACGTCATTACCAAAAGTGCCCGGAGTTGTATGCCGCGCAATGTTTCGTTCAAGAAAAAAGCAGTTTTTGAAAACGTCACGCACTGGTTTATCTCATAAAATCTTGAGACGCAAAGAACTTGTCGTTCAGCAGATTGCAAAACTGTTGAAGTGTTTTAAGTGATGACTGTTTCGGAAGTTTTAGGGATTGGTACACTTTCAGTTACTCAAGTCAGGGGTGGTCGTGGTGACTTACATCCAACCGCGTTACCAGCAACTAGGTGTAGCAAGCATGTTTTCTTTTGTAATTAATAACTTCATCGTGTAGGATTTTCTTTTCCATGTCGTGTTTTTCAAATCCGTCTGTGTTACGCCTGTGCTTTGCTTGGGACCTGTCTTTTTCAAAATTTTGAATTATTAAGTGGGAATTTCGTAAGCGTGGATACGGTTTGTGAATATCACAGGGTGGAAACCAATGACATAGGTGGTCGATAAAAACCGATTGTTACTTTTTTAAAGCTTAAACCAGAGTTAAAGGTGGATAACGCGTAAGGACCTATTAAAATGATAAAATAAATTTTCTCTTTTGCAAAGTTCTCGTCAACACTGCCTCATAACACCTAACATGTTGGCACTAACTGAAATAAACGTCTTGAAATGTAAAGCTGCTTTTGAAGAAACGGGATATGACGCTATTAGTATTTTTTAAAAGTGGTCAACAACAAGCAAAGAGGCTTGCTTGTCCACATGATACACGTTTCCCGTACGTGCGCTGTTGCTCGAGAGCATGAACCTGGGCGACCCTTTCGTGTTTCGTCTTGTTGAGTTTATTTTCGCATGGGCGAGGATTGGCTAAAAATATCTGCACCACATTGTTTACAGAACTCTCTCGCATCTTCCATATCTGCCTCGAACGATGAACCGGGTAAGTGTTGCGACTTTGTGGATGTGGCAGAGAAAAAGCTTCGCTTGTTTGTGAACGAAACCGTTTTTGTCAGGTGCTGTCATCGCGATTTAAAAAATTGTTCTATTTTCGCTTAACATGCATCTAATGCTGCTCTTTTGTTATTTGAATCATGTAAAGTCGACACTGATCGTAACCACGCGCATTCAATGCAAACTCTGCAACGGGGCGCTTCGTTCTTGTGCGTTTTTAGGCTTTTCAACACTTACAACACGTCGCGAGCATGGAGCCTGAAACGAAATTTTCACGAGCGATGGCGTTAAATTGTTGGACCAACAGCCCAAGGGGTGGTAACTTGTTGTGGTCGGGTCACGAGCGACAAGTGCAGGATATACTTGGTCTGGGCAACCGGATCCTGTGGCCAGCACGGCNACGATTGCGCCGTGTGCTTCGTGCGTTAGCTTCGGTTAAATCAGTTTCAAGAAGAATCTTCATCTTCCGCAACAAAGCAAGAGCCCGAGTTCGCACGCGGGGGCGGGTTGAAGCGACGTGGAATATTTTCGTTGTAATGAGTTGGCGCTACAGTTAGACGTTGAATGTAGTTTCAAAGTCTTTCAGTCGTCGTTTTGTCCTAATTCTTCATTGTAACTACTTTTCCAGTATTGAAAACAAGTTTCATCTTATCATACTTTTTTATAATCAGCTCAAATGAAGAAGTGAAACCGTGAAATTTAAAAGTGGAAGCTTAATTTGACTAGCCAACATACCGTAAGTTTGTTTGCTCGACGCGTGCCATCAGCAGTCTGGTCTAGGTTATGCGCTATGGGACATGATGCAGGTCTTCTTGGGAACAGACAACTTGCCAGGGTCCCGTTCGGGATTTGAAGGTGGCAATAAAAAGTTATTGAATGTGTAAACGAAACGTCCGCTGACTCAGGGCGGTTTGCCATGTTACCTGCAGTGACTCTACACCCATCGCAGCCAGCTCGGTTTCCGACGTCAACCAGAAACACATCTTGGCTAAATAACTCTTGACCAGCTCGTGTAGAATTACTTTCGGCGATGGCACGCGATTAAGCAGCCTTGCCGCTCCGTTTGCGTCATTCAAAAGTGCTCGATCGACACGAGAATATAAATTAGATCCGGACTTGCGCGCGCGCGATTGCGAAATAGGCGCATGTCCATCTTGTTCCTGGCATGCTTCAATCGCTGCCGGCATCCCATTTCGAAGCGGACTGAGCGGCCTGCTGCTGCGACGATGTACGCAGCGGAGTGCGACTTGGGAAGTCTTGTAAAGTCGCTACAAAAAACGAGCGCGCCAAAACCAATGGCTTAATTGAAGTAATGCTGAACGTTGTAAAAAAGCGACTGTTTTTATCGTCCGTAAAAATCGCATTGAACGTTCAAAGCGTTGGACCACAAACCGCTCAGACGGTTCGTATTGTTTGCTCGGTTCGCGGTGCTGGGCGGGCGCTGGGCGTGGTCGTGTTTTTGTCTCTGACTTTCTCTTTCTAGGTAGTTTCGAGCGAATACTTTCCGAAACACTTTGCTTTTTATTAAACCTTTGCAAAAAGCGTTTTCGGGTTTGTTGTTTTTGCTTTTTTCTTTTCGAGCGCAAGACTTCTAGTGGGAGAGACTTAACTAGTTTGGGTGTGTGAATGCCAGAAGGTCGGCTGACACTGTCGTTTGTATGAGATCGGCAGCACCTGTGCGGGCTTTGCCATCTTTTTTTGAACATTTGATAGAAAACACAGACGCCCTTCTTTGATCGGGCAACAGGAAATTTTAAATTGTACTGTCAGCGCTGACGTAAATGTAAGGCTGTAACGTAAACTCAACGCTTTGTCGCGTTCTGCTTCACCTTCTTTTCACCTTCAATTTATCGCAATTGATGACAAGCATCGCAGTATTGTGGTCCCGCAGTACCCGGATGTGGTGTTTCAGAAAACAATGACGCAAACCGAGCGAAGGAAAATGGGCAGAAATGTGTGACAGTAAAATCAAGGAAGTGGCTGCGTAAGAAACGCGTGTTTACCACGCAAAGCTGCAATTTCGCAACGCTGCAGAGATCGCTGAAGAATAAAAGAAATATAAATTTGTAAAAATGTTCGTTTATCCGGGATTGAATGCAGCGCGTGCGACTGGTTTAACCGCCAGCATTCGTTTGAGCTGTGCGTGTTTCAATCCGTAGAAGTTTTGCCTACGTTACGTCATCTAACTTCGCTGCTTGATCTTCAGCTCACGGTGGCTCGTCGGTCGGGGGGAATTCAGACGTGGACGTGGAGGAGATCGGATCTAGCGACGGCGAGGAAGACGCTCGAGTCAGCAGCAGAGTAAGTGCTTGCTGACATTTCCATTTCCTGTTGTTTGGTTTGCGAAAATTGATTTTTTCCCCTGGTGTTTCAACGCGCATATGCTTTCACGCGAAAATTATTATTCACCGACCCGTAGAGATAAATTTCAAGGTTTTTTGCAATCGCTTCGCAACCCGGCATGAAACACCGCGCTCCTTGCCGTGTTTTTTGCTCGGCTGCTTTTGCCGATGAGAGATAATATTTGCCTGTTTTTTTCAGTCATTGGCCGAATTTTTTTAATGACCGAAAAAAACTAATCCCTATTTCAGTCATGAAAAAATATCCGAAATCGAAAAAATGACAGACGCTTTTAAGCTATTTCGAACAAATGACCGAAATGTCTCCTCGAAAAGAAACACCAGGGATTTGCAAGGAAGTGTAAAGCGTGCGAGCCCAACCTACTGAACACTTAAAGGATACGTTGTCACATGTGGCGAATGATGTTAGGCAGTTAAGTTTAAAATTCGCGTGGGAGTATAATCGGTTAAAATGTTTGTTCAAAGCAATAGTGAACTCCATCACGGGCGGCATTATGGTTGCTTGGCAGTTGTTACGACAGCTTGGCTGCCACGATGTTGGTCCGGAGGAGTGCCCGGGATGCGCAAAACAGGCCAGGCAGCGTAAGCGTGTGTTACGCTGCGTTGTTTCAAAGGGGCACAGAAGTATACGTTCATTCGCTTTGAAATGAATATAGCAACACCCTATCGTGCGAAAGGAGCTTAAAAGCACGCGTGCAAACGCTTCAGTCTGTCTTTAGTCTTAAAACACAAATGATTTTAAGGATTAGCGCGTATTGTGTGCAGACCGCAGGTTTAGGGTTCGCATCCCCAAGGCCACGGAAAGAAATTTACTCTGATAGTGTGAAAAAAGAAGTGCAATTTCCTGCTGGATAGATTGCATGGTTGTGGATTCGTTTTTCCCCTTGGCAAAAACCTGTATGTGTCTCATGTTTTGTTTTTTGTATTTTTATAAAACATGCATTCTAAATTGGATGAATTCGCGACACTTTTCGAACACTTGGGAAGATCGTTCCGGACGTTTTTGCTTTTAGCTGAAACGTTCATACACGTTGTTTATAGCTGTTGTTGCTGCTAGACCTTGCACAATGGAATTCCAGCTGATTATGTCAGGGTGCATATTGTCGGTATGATCGGCGGCACTTCAAAAACACTGATTATCACATAACAGTGCCCAGACACGACACCGATTTTATCAGATCGCTCGTTGCTCTTCTCCACGAAAACTGGAGGAAACCTGGAGCGCTCTATCGAACGTGCTCATCTGTTGTGGTCAAATGATGAAGATAATGTGATGTCAGTTTGTTGCTTTATTTTCTCGTTAACGTCATCATTCGCACAAACTACTGTCGACAGAGCGACCGCGAGTCTTCGCCCATGAACAGCGCCGCCCGGCCTTTCAAGTGTGATGAGTGCAAGGTCGCGTTCCGCATCGGTGGTCATCTCGCCAAGCACCTGAGATCGAAAGGTGACGAAGTTTCTGTTGCGCAGCAGCTACTTTCTCCCGCCGTCACTTTGACAGCTTTCGTCGTTTCAGCAGCACCAGCGGAAAGCAAAGCTTGATTTTGTTGTTTCGTGGCCGGCGATAAGGGGCAAGGATCGCGTACGTGAGCGCTCAGCATTTTCCGATCGTTGCGATAAGCTTGCTTCGATGTCCGTCGCCCAGTTTATCGCCGGTCGGGTTTCGAGAAAACTCAAAAAAATTCCGTATTGAGTCAGCAGCGTTGGAAAGTCCGTTTTGGGGTGCATCGATGAAACANACAGTGGCAACTTTCGATACAGACACTCTGTCTATACAAGGGGGGGACGGGACGGGACAATTTCACCTTCCGACATTTTCAAAAACATGTTTACTTGTTAGGTACAAGTTATTCCCCCCCTCCCGAAAAAAGTATGAGAAGTAACAATCATTTTGATCCCCCCTCCCGAAAATATCAGCTCCTTGCGGCCGTGTCGCAAATAGTAAACACGCAGCTAATGCTATTTGCCATAGCTTTTTATCGCCTGTGGTTTTCTAAAATGTCAACTGACGTGTATCATCCCCACTACTGCCATTGTTTTTGCCATTATATACAAGAGAATGGTTTTGATTACATTTTTACAGTAATATGTCATTGATTTTGGTGACAGTGTTACAGATAATTCTTATTGTTTCGCTCCGGTTAAAATATTTTCATGGCTTCGTTAGTTTCGATAGCATTGGCACATCTCCATGTGTTGCATTGGCACATCTTCATGTGTTGCATTGGCACATCTCCATGTGTTACATTGGCACATCTCCGTGTGTTGCATTGGCACATCTCCGTGTATTGCATTGGCACATCTCCATGTGTTGCATTGGCACATCTGAGGGTGTTGCATTGACACATTTCAGTGTGTAACATTGACACATTTCAGTGTGTAACATTGACACATCTCAATGTGTAGCATTGACACATCTCAGTGTGTAGCATAGGCACATCTCAATGTGTAACATTGACACATCTCAATGTGTAACATTGACACATCTCAATGTGTAACATTGACACATCTCAATGTGTAGCATTGACACATCTCAGTGTGTAGCATAGGCAAATCTCAGTGTGTAGCATCGGCACATCTCAGTGCGTAGAAACGTCCATCATATTTTAAAAATCAAACTGTTTGGTCTAGTTCTTACATATTTTATGTATTCGTTCAAACCGCATTTCTTCCAAGGGTTGCGAGTACAGCAGGTCGTAGGGAGGCCTTGAAACACTGACACGGTTTCTAGCAACCTCTGGTAGCTCTGCAAGCTCCACACCAGAGCTCTACCCAGCAAGGTCGGAGATGTAATCATGGCACCTGGTCCTCGGCAGTTGTTGGGCGTCTTCCCATTGGGGCATGGGTATAAGTCATCATTTTAAAATGCAACGATTATTTTCGACATATGAAACACATTGCTGGTAATGTGTTCGTGATATCTTCCAAGCTGCACGATATGTGAAGTTGCAATATGTTTTAAGGCGGCTTTTTTAAAATTATGCAACAGACTTGTTAGCCACTGACAAGCACGCCAAAAAGTTAAGTTTTTCACGGAAAAAAATGAAAGCTTGTATTTTTTTCTACACGTTCTTTGTATTTTCCCTATTAGTGAAAGTCTCCTTTGCAGTTCCTGGTTTTGCAGTGATCAACAATCTTTGATTTCTATACTGAAAAAATGACCACGTTGTCACGGAGACGACTTTCGCGTAAAACCCTGAAAGCCCTAAAATATCTACTAGTCGATGCCAGAATGATGACAGCAGTGATGTCACTCGCTTTGTCAAATGCCAGAAAAATCTCTGCGCTGATTAAAATCTCCAGAGTAAGCGTATATGCTCTGTTTCATCCGCGCAAGACCTTTCATGAGCTGTGTGGCGCTTGCTAACTGCATTGTTTACCGGCCCACTGCCGCTTCGTGTAAAGATTTCGATGGTGACCTTGCTGAGTCTTGTGATTGCGATGTAATTTACGTCAGGGCTTTTGATAAGTGACCGTGGAATGCTTTGTCAATGCGTTATCGGCAGTCGTTTGGGTTCTAAACATGTTGTTGGTTGTCAGAAAGCTTGCGACGCGGTTGCTATTTATTTATCGACGTAAACGAAAAGATGCACCAACCTATGAAAACACAGCTGTTGTGTCCAAGCGACCGTAGAACTCCACCGGGATTTCCGCTTGACGTGTCGCGCACACCTGACTGTCAGCTTGTGACGTTATGACGTGTGGTTTTCTATGTGATGCGATCTTTCCAACACCCTCTCGTAGTCGCCGTCCTGTCTCAGTTCCAGCGATTCTCGGTCACGGCCGTTCAAACGTTTCACTGGGTCGCCCGCGTCCAAATCATGTCGGTGTGGTCACTGGTAGAAGTCTCAGCAGCAATGTTACTTTTGATTTTGAACTTCCATAGACCCGATGCTGCGTAGTCGACCGATACTACACTCATGAAGTGAAATTCAATGCCACTTAAGATGCTGCTGCATGCTGCCGGAGATGGCTCATTTGTCATGTTTCGGGCAAATGCTACGCTCCATCAAGACTGGTTGAACCGCATTTGGTCTTTTGCCGAAGTCCGCTGCTGCATGTTGGGTTTGCATAAATTTTGTAGAATTTCTGTGAACATAAAGTAACGTTTGTTTTCGGGTTTTAAATTTTTTTCTCTGATGTTTATTTTTGAAATGCAACGTTGCGTAGCAACTACTGTTAGTACTCCTTAATTTTTTTTGGAAAAAGGTGATATTGCACTCCTAGATTTTGTTAAACGACTGCCCGTGTGCAAGGCGTGGCAAAACTCCACATACCGCGTCCTGCAGTGCAGTGTTGACAATCGCTTTTTTGGTTCATATTTTAAACGCGGCTCGCTGTCTGGTGTTCAAGCTGTGGATGCACGTGCAGCTCTGCGTGGTGCTTGCTAGTAAAAGTGTGACGCGTGTGAAGGCCTCCGGGCGGGAAGCTGCGCCTGTTAGCGGGGTGGTTGTTGGTCTTGCCAGCGTAGTTAGTGATTGATGGCAGATGAGCTTTTTTTTCCTTACTGTCGAGAAGTTCCGAACTGTTGCAAAGTGAATGGGAAACTCTGCACAGTGCTTTAGGGCAGCAACGTTTTAGCGAATTTACTCATTGGTCTAACCTGGATTAAGACTGTATGTCTGACGAACAAGGTGGTCTTGTGTTGCATGTTGCCTTTGTGGTCTGTATAAATTGTTATTGATATTCGCGCCAATGCGAGTATTTTGAAAAACAACCTACAACTTGCTTACACATCCAGATGAACTGACTGTAAAAGTGTTCTTGAGTAAAAGTGTGGTTGTCTTCGCAAGTGTAGAAACCACAAGGTCGTCGTTGATTTGCCAACTGCGTCGCGGTTTCGATAGTATCGTTGCATGCCTGATACGATCGGGAACTTGCGCTCCTGGCTTTGGTGCCGTTCCCGGATGGAGCGTTTTTCATTAATTAATTTTTGCGCACAGTGCGCGGCTGGCATATTAATGGCGTTTGCGCGTTCGCCACTGAAGCGGTAGTTTCTTTTGAGAACCTTTCTAAAAGTTAGCGTTGGTTTAGCTGCAACGCCGACTGCCGACGACCGGTGTCTGCAATGCCGGCTACACGCGATGGATTGCACTTGGTTTTCGCGTGATCACCGTGCCTTGTTTGGCAAGCTGAGCGATGTGCGCAATACATACACTGTACAGTATTTTAGCAGTCGGCCAGTAACGTGAGTCGTTGCGGGTGATGTGTCACTTGCCACAGCGCCCGCTGCAAACTTTACCCTGCGCCAATCAGGTATTGACCGAATTTCCGGTCACAGCGCTGCTGCGAAACGTAAGTTCAGAGGTGCTTTAGAAAAACCTTACCAGCAACAAAACGTGCGTCATCGCCACTGCGCTAAAACCGTGCGCGGCGTTCGCGGTTGCGAAGCACGAGACTGAACCCAACTGTTTGTTGCGCGTTTTCAGGTCACGCGGTCGCGATGCAGAAGAAAACCCTTAACCGGCTGAAGCAGCAGCAGCACCAGAAGGTCGGCAACGGCCTGAGCGCCATCGCAGACGCCGCGGAATTTCCCGGATCAACAACTTTCACCGAAAACGTGTCGAAAGTGAACGGCGACGCCAGAGCTTCGAGCACCTTTGCCCCTAAAGTCAGCTCTGGTAACAACCAGGTGGGTGCCGTGCCATTTCGACTGGCACAAGACACAGATGATGATTCAGAACATTGCGTTAAACAGTCGCCGTTGTACAATGCGCTCGTAGCTTTCGCCCCCCTTCAAAAAAAGCTTCGCGTTGCAGATGGCTCTACTATAATTTCACTAGCACTTCGTTATAGTTACATTAGAGCAGTTTGGTCATCCAAAAATCCCTATGTTTATCGCAAATTGTTGGTATTGCAACTTCCAAAAAACAACCATTTTTGCGCTTTACAAAAATTCTTTGATTAACAAATCTTCCTTGAAATAACTGGTTATTGCTGTTTTAGTCGATCGTTCGTGGAATGTCTTCGGTGTAGTTTGCCCGGATCGTATAACGTCGATGCAGCAACGAACTGAACTGAATCAGCAAAATTCGTAACAGGTCGTTGAAGGCACGGAGGGTCTGGCCCGCTCGCAAGTCAAAGCTCTGTTTGAGGGAAACGACGAATACGCGTGCATCTCTACCTGCGATGACGTGTTTTCGAACGACGTCGTTGACGACTTGACCGGAACTCAGGACCCTCGCCCGTTCAAGTGCTTGGCTTGCAACGTCGCGTTTCGTTTCCAGGTGATGTATGTGCGATTGTATAAAGAGTGGCT
>JGI24021J15306_10008280_pt1 | contig 12779 bp, 6 predicted proteins | sample Ectturendosymbi1_FD_15306 | JGI IMG/M metagenome (IMG submission 15306) | reverse complement strand
TATCGCGAAACAATCACATTACGTAAGATGTCCGGCCCTCGTACTGTTATGTAATAGATTATGTGGCCCTCAGACAAAAAAAGTTTGGAGACCCCTGGATTAGAAGATGGCATGGGCCAGCACTTTTGCAGCCCGCCCGGAGCTAACAAGAAACCGCCCGGCCCGTCTATGCTAAATCACAACTTATTTTTTGACCCGGCCCGTGGCCCGTAATATACCGTAACCTCAAAAGAAAAGTAACAACACTTAAGTTTTCAGTTCATTGTCTTTTGGACAATAAAACCATGTAGTCTTAATGGCTATAAGTCCGCCAGAGAACTTTTGAAAACTTATTCGTCTTCCGCCAGTAACGTGACACTAACACACGACAAGCGTGTGCTAGGCTGCACTACTCTTGCTTGTAACATACTGAACTTAAACCTTAAACCCTAAGCTAAACCTAGCACCTAATCCTAAACTAGGGGTTCCCAAACTGGGGTACATGTACCCTAGGCTAGTAGGGTTGCATTTGCCTATCTGAAGGGGTACATTTGAGGTTAGCAATAGAAGATTAAAAATATATTTGCATATTATTCATTTCGAAATATTTATACATAAATCAGTGAATATTATTTTCAAAATCATTATATGCTTATTGGTAAATACATTCTTGTTATTTTCCACAGCTTTTTTGTCATAAGAAATTTTAGGGGTACATGCTCATCTATCGAAATGCTGAAGGGGTGCATGGCCAGAGAAAGTTTGATAACACCTGTCCTAAACCCAGTCCCGTCGCTACGGGGGAGCTTTGGTGGGCTTAGTCCCGCAAACAAAGCTCCAAGCCCCCCCTAAATTGAAACATGAAACACTATAAATCAATGGAGTTTTTGCCAATTTTTGGAATGCCAGGCCATTCCGCACAAACGCAAAGCCCCCCGCAAAGACGCAAAGCCTCCCTATTGAAAACTTTTTGTCGACGGTTCTGCCTAAACCCCGGCGACAGCGACAGTTTATAAATGAAAGTGTTTGTTGCTTTGATTGATTCATAACATGGTTCGCTGGTTTGCGTGGAAACAAGTGAAACAGAACATTAGCAGAATGGTAAAATGGAGAGAACAGCAGCAAAACATATCCTGTTAGATTTTGAAACTTTGCAAAAACAAAAATTTTCGCCTAATTGGCGAGCAGACCGCAGCGGCCCGGAATGACGTCACCGCTAAAAAAATTGTTAGCGGACTTTTTCAAAACCTTTAGCGGACCGCCCGAAGACTGGACTGCTAGCGGCCCGTGTCATCTCTAATCTGCCCATTTCGTTAAAATCTATTGGCTACGCATCACTGCTTTTGCAAGGTAATCTTTTCGTAATTCACGTGACGCATAGCAGAGGTTTTCCCGATCTCATCGGATTTCGGACTGGCCTCACGTCATTCTTATGCTTCACGCTTCAGCTATCCTCGTTATGCAGTGTAACATCGAACCAGCTGCGTGAAAGCGCGACTCTCGCTGTGGAATGGGTTTCTTGGAACAGTTGCGAACCTGTTCGAGGTCTTGTATAGTAAAGAACCTGTGAAAGGTGACCATGTGGAAACACTGGCAACTTCTACATGGAAAACTTTTTTCGTTTGTTTATTTACAAGGTACTTTGCTGAGGACGAATTCATTGGCTAGGCTAGTCAAGTTCATGGAGTAGGTTGCGATTTTCGCTGAGTGTTGTAGGTTACAATGAATGCTGAGTCATCAGAGGTTACAGTGGTTGTATCGGAAACATCACCGTCGGGTAAGTAGAATAGAATAGCTGCTTATGTGCAGGTACATGCTAATTCCTGCGATATTTACAGTGAATTGCGCAAAATTGCTCTACCTGTGGTGACTGCTGTGTAAGTGTGTTGCGTAGCCTGGCAGAAACAAAACCACGTTTACGTTTATTAGGACTCCGTCTGTTGGTCCCATATATGGAAGTTTTTTCGCCGACACTAAACTAAAGTCACAGGCTACTTGTACCTGTAATCTTCATTGCACTTTTTTGAAGCAAATAAATTATATGTTTTGCACAAGAACATTTAAAAAAGCTTTTTAAGCGAGTGGAAAGCATTTTTTGTGAAAATTTGTAATCTTTAATTGTCCTGATTAGATTTAGTCCAGCCTATTAGTACTGCAGTGTACTGCGAATGCAGTTATTAGTAGGTTAATCCAAAAAATGAATGTCCTTAACAATGATCCCCTTAAAATGATTAATTGAAATATATATAAACATTCTGTTCAAGTAGCAACAAAATCAACTAACAGTAACATATGAACAAATGTGGTAGAGTGATACTAGTGTAGTTTCATCATTGAAAGAATATTGAATAACCTACGTAACCTAAACCTAAAACCCTATGCTGTAAAGCTGAAACTCTAAAGCTAAAACCAGTGGTTTCCCAACCTTTTTTTGCATAATTTTACATGAAATCAACTTGCTATTAAAAATTCGCTGATTGATTCTTTGCTTACATTGCACCCATCATGGAGAGTACTTACTTAAATGATGTCTTGTCCTAAGACACTCATTTTTTCTGTGTGCTGCTTTAGATCAGCTATTTCAATCCAAAGGGTTTTCAGAGCCAAAATTTATGTCACTATCTTAACCAGAGGGCCGCACATTGAATGACATATTAATGAGGGCCACACATTGAATTGCTTGCGTTGATCTTAGCAAACTAAATTTAGATTAAGCTTATGTACTGAAAGCATTAAGCCTGGTAGTGGTGCACATGTGATGCGACAGAAGCGGCGTGGCACTTGCAACAATTGCATCTTGACCATTTGAGTATTCACACATAAGGCGGCTGCAAAGGAACAAATCACTGGTCAAGACAACAAAACTGTGCTCAGCAATTCATTTGAAATATCCGCTAACAGCAAAATAGGCTTCTCCATCTTATCTTTTTCTGCATGTGTCATCTGCAATTTTTTAAAGATTTTGTTGAACACGATAACAAACACAGTTACACCGCAGTAACAAACAAATGAATTCAGCATTTCAGCTGTTTGCAGCGAATGCAAAGGTGTAGAGACAGTTCAAATGCACAAACAAGTTTGATTTTCATTAAATACTGCTGCTGCTTAAGCTAGTACATGTGTAGCAAATTTAGCAAAGCACATGCAAAGAATCATAGTGAGAGGATCAAACTCATTNAAGTGTTACATAAACATTGCTTGCTGATCACAAAGTTTGAAGTACAGTGAGCCTCTCTCTAGAAACATTCAAGACATGATAGTTTAAAATTGAACTGCTTTCCAAAAGTTATTAAGCACATACTTTAAGGTTGGTTGAAATCTGAGAAAATGGGTAGGCAGTGTGTCAGATTATGGATGGATCAACCTAGGTGGTTGTTAAAAATATGAAGACAAAATGAATGTTACAGTAGAAACAGCAAAGCAAAGGTATTTACCTAGGCCAGTGGTGCTTAACCTGATGTAAATTTGATCTTCCAAGGGTGTAAATTTATTGGACCATAAATTGCAGCTAATGTACATTTTTATAAATCATTCTAAACTGTAAGAGTTTGTTATGATAGTATTTTCAGTAAATGAGCACCATTGAGTGTATTGGGGTAAATCTGGTGATCTTGTTTGATAAAAGGGTAAGATATGTAAAAAAGGTTAAGAACCACTGACCTAGGCCTACTGTCAACCATAAAACTGTCATATTTTTGCTTAGGTCACAGTTCAAACATCATTTGCTCTGTATTAACACCCATAACACAAACACAAGTACTGTACATGAATATCAATGAAGATTCTTGTCATGGCAGTGCAGCAAAAGGCCAAGCTACAAGTTCTGATGCATCATTTAACATGTGTTACAGGTTTTAGGGAAGAGTACAAAATATCATGCCTTGCTAGTACTGGTCTCTGAATGTTTTTACAATACCATATCTGACCCTGTTTGTCTAAAGTAGGCTAGTGATGATCAGTCTAGTGGCATGTGCAATTTGTTAACATATGCTTTTCTGCTGATAACATTCACCACCAACTATCATATCATTGTAAAGTGCCTTCCACACATTCTCTTTCACTTTGTCATTTTTGTAATTTGGTAGCCTGCAATCATAACTGGCCAAGGTTGCACGAGGCTAAGAAGTTGCTCATTAAAATCTGACAGCTATAAGCTGAAAAACACAACAGGCAGAAGGCATCATCTCATGATCAACACACTGCAGCCTACCACCTACAGTAGGCCTAGCAGGCTAGTTGTTTTTCAACACAGAACAGATTACTAGGGTTATTAGTAGCATTTGGTGACAAATAAACTGAAAAACCAACTCAAGTTATCTGGTTTGCCAGTATAATGCACTCACTGCCAACACATCGACCGAGGACCAACATGAAGTGGCAGATGTGGCTAAGTAAAACCAATTTCTACTCTGCCGCATCAGTCGCTTGATTAGCGGATGTGACGTTAAAAATTTGCTGCCGCAGACTGAGAATCGCACTCCGTGTGAGCTAGGCTTAATTAGTAACAGACATGATGAAGTGGCACTGAAGACCACCTGCATCAAAAATGTCAACTTCAAGATTGTCAAAATAAGAACAGGTTGTCAGTATATAGGATACTTTCACTACAGCAAAAACCGAAATTGGGCTGCACAAAACCTTTGACCAGACCATGTGCGGGCCATGGCTCCTTTAGATTGATCAGTGGTTTTCAACCTTTTTGTACTGTGACCCATTATAGCAACCAACTATAATCTGACGACCCCCACCTGAAACTTGAATAAAGCAAGTGTATTACAGCTGTACACATAAATTAAATATTTACTCATGACCCTTCCACAAATGGTTCATGACTCCTCAGTGCAACGATGGCCAAACTTTTGTTGTGATGGCCCATGCTTATTTTTGATGGCCCAAATTCAAACGTATGCTGTATTCAGTTACTTGTTATAAAACAAAACTATGCTAATATCGTAAATCATACAATGAAAAAACAATGCTTTGTTAACGTCAAACAGTCAATGTTCCATAGTTGCTATAGTAGCCTGTGCTTCAGCCCACGCAACTGGCACAGGACTATAGCTCTTAAACATTGCCTATTTGGATCCTACCTTTAGTTGTCTAGCTCTGTTTGATGAGTGAGTTAAATACTAGTTAAAAAATAAAAAACTTGTGGGACTATCCTGAAAGAGCACAAACATTTACTTATAGTCAGTTTCTTTGTTGTTCAGGTGTCAATCAACTTGAAACTCAGCCTCAATATGTGTACGAGTCCAATGTTCATGCACAAAACATTCTGTCTACATTAAACAACCAAAGAAAATGTGGCTTGCTTTGTGACATGACTGTTATTGTGCAGGTGAGTCCATTTACAGAATTTTCATGATTGTAAGCTGACAGCGCAGTCGTCATTTCCATCTGTCAATGTTTATTCAATAATAATTTTATTTTGTGTTTCTGTTCAATTGATTGTGAGCATGATAAACTTCACAAGCAAGTATCTTTGTGTGGATTAAAGTGGCAGCTGTGTTGACCTATAGGCTGACTAAAGTGTTAGTGCAAACATGCTGTTTCTTTTGCCTGTTTTGGAAGAAGAGTAACATTATGAAAAATAGTACAAAACGTAAGTGCTATTGTTTTGTCAATACCTGGCATGGGCAATCTACATTAGCGCTTGTGCTAATGTGTAGTTTCATTTCCAAGGTAACGTTGCTGATGAGCAGTTTTGAGTAAAATTGAAATATTTTCTATTTGTAAGTAAATTAACTAAAGATGTATGTTAAACAAATGGAATGAAGGATTTAACTATATGAATGTTTTAATAACACATTACTTGCCAGCAATTTTGGGAGTTTGATACATCAACTGGTTGTTTAAATCTATTTTCTATAACCTATGAAAAATATTTGCTGATACTTTTCAAAAAGTAGAATGAAGATTGTAATTTTTATTTTCACAAAACAATTTATGCCAGTTTTCGTGGCTGCTTTGGCCATTTTGGTGCTTAAACATACACTGTGCACTGACATTTACATACACCAGCATATATTTTTAAAACTAGTAATGGCATCGAAAATAAAATGGCAGCATACATAGTGCAGAAAATATTTTTTTGTGTTTCTTGTGTGGAAATTATAAACGGTGCTGCCATTTTTCTTGAATGCCTGCGTTTGAAATTACCTATTTTGCATTCTTGTTGTGTTCACGACTGTTGTGCCTTGATGCATGTCATTCCACATTTCAACCTCTTACCGGTTGCTTGTTTTCAGCGAGTTTGCACGGTATTTCTTTTGTTAGCCTGACAGTTGATTAAAGCCTAGTGAATCAGGAAGTATGATTTTAGTGCATCACAGCTTGGAAACACATTTTTTCCCATAACATCTACCTATATAGATCCATATTAATAATTGAACATAGTGCTAACTGTGCTTAAAACAATTCATGATATGAATCTTAAAATTACCTAAAAAGTGAATAAGCAAAAGTTCTATAAACAACCAGTGTGGTCATAAACTAATGCAGCAAGCAACCTTACCACCATGATATAATTATCCAAAAGACATCAAGTGAGTGGAAATGTGACTGGTATAAAACAAAATTAAATAATTAAATTGAAACACTATCAATTTTTCATAAAACTTAGTTGTCCTAACCAATTGTTTTAAAACTTGTCCATCCTTACCCTTGCTTGACAAATTAAAAAACTTCATTCATAAAAACATGCTCCGACAAAACTGTTTCTAGCCTGCACCCTTGAAACTACGAGCTCAGCCTCAAAAGAAAGAAGGAATCATTTATCATTTTGCACAACTTCATAACTTAGCACAAAAAGTATTTCATGGAACACATCTGTCCTTACCAGTCACCTGCCTGCAATATTAGGTGACTTCTTGTAACAAAAGCCTGCTCACAAAAAAAGTTATTCACAGAAAAGCAACCTGCCCAGTGCCTTACGGTATTCACCTTAGTTGAGGAAAAGAATAGAAAAGGGCTCTTCCAGCTGTATACCATACTGTGATATTTGTGGCTATGTTGTTCACAATAATAATCTATAACAACTCTTAGCTTGAGTGAACTAATGATGGCAAAGTTGAAAATTTTTCAGGTCTGATTCTGGGTCCCCAACATTAAGTTCTAGGTCTCAGACTTCTTAACAATGTATCAGTTTCATATTTTGAACTAAGTCACACTCTTGGAATTTACAGTCTTTACTGCAGCACTGAATGCCAGAGCAATAGCAGGTTGTTACATTTAACATTTTGTTCTTTGCTTGAAAGGGCATTGAAATGCAAGCTCACAAAGCGGTTCTATCAGCATGCAGCTCCTATTTCAGTGGCATTATAACTGATCCAGCCAATGTTAGCCACAATATTGTGTTGGAATTAAGCAGCATTAGCAGGTAAGAGAAAGCTGAAAAGCATAATCTTAAATCTTTCTGTAGTGTGTCATATCGTGTGTCCTTAAATAATCTTTTCAATCAGTGTTACTCCTTGCATGTATGAGATACTTTGTTATTTCTAAGATATAATTCCATTTCTTTTCAATCTTCCAGGCTTTCAGAATTTTGCTCTGTACTTTGTTATGGTGCTTATTGTTGAAAAGGTTATAAGTATGTCTTGTGTGTTCCTCACTTGGTGTGATTTGAGCAATCAATTAGTCAATTTAAATGTTTTTAAAGAGAAAGATTCCAAATATTCATTAAGGTTAGAATTTTATCTAAGTATGATACAAATTTATAAATTGAGTAGATTTCAACATACAGAGATTTCCCAGTATTTTGTAATTCAATATTACAATACTGCAACAACAAAAAAAATTTGCTTCGTGTGCACTTCCAGTTTTTATATTTGGTTAGATTGGACTTTCTTCTTTCAGCTTAAAATTTTTTCAGGTAAAATTTGTAGTGATACCATTTTATAAATGCCTAAAATCATTTGTTTTTTGAGTGATAGATATCTATTATTTTAAGTTTATTGTTGTCATGAAGGCATGTGACCAGCATGATCCTGTATATTACAGGGGTGTTTATAACCTAAGTGTGTGTACCACCACTGTTAACAGCCCCTTTGCTTGTGGTGAAATCAAACAGCTATTGATCTGCTACTTTTATTTGCTATGCTTACCTACACTGTGTTTACATTGCACTTAAAAATTCTAGCTCTTTCAAATGGTGGCATCCGAAAAATGTGCCCAACACTGCGCACAACATTGCAACCATCTGTACATTCACCACAATCCATTGTGGGTTTCGGGTTCTGGACCACTCCGCAAGGAGGGCTGCTAAAAGCCACAGTGTGGAGGATGACTCAGAAAATTTAAAGTCACAATCAAAGCAAAGCGACAATTCAGCCACATTGAAACATACCATGTAAACATAGTACTTGTGTACATCATAAATCAAAAACACAGTTTGTGACTACTGTCTATTGAAAAGAATCCTTTTCACAGAATGCGATACTAAGATACCAATGGAGTAGATGTTTTGCCTCCTACTGCATAGGCATTATCAACTTTTATCCAAATAGAAACAGTTAGTGAATATTATATGTTCAGGCGTTCATGATCATTACATCCCTTCATTGACTGTTTAAAGGTCAAATTTAAATTTTAAACAGAGCTCCAGCTCCTGATTTTCAATTTGAGCTCTGGCTCCAGCTCCATCGCCCTGGCTCTGCAGCCCTGCAATTTGCAACATGATTTGAAAGCAAGCAAGTCAAACTCACAAATAGAGGGAAACTTTCAACATGACAACCTTAGTGGACCGCTTTACACACTAGCATCTGGCAGGCAAGCTTCTTGAATCCATCTTCATTGCATTTGGTGTCTATAGCAACATGGTATTGATCATTGCAAATAATCACTTTTGCCAGTCAACCCATGATGAAGAAAATGCAGTACGGACAATAGTTGACTCATCAAAATAAAAACACATTTCATGTCTGATGCTATTCTAATCATAACCCTATCTCCAAGTTTGTTGATTTGGCTTTCTAAGCATTTTTGACCTACAGATACAACTTTACCTACAACTTTAAAGTTTGTCTTATGTGCAATCAATTTATCTTTTCATTGCAGAAATAGCAATAATTTCAACAGAAAAGGAATTTGCTGGTATCAGGGCAGTTGCCACCTGGGCAATTGTCGCCACTTGGATAACTGACATCTAGAAATACTGTGTTTAACACATCACATCCAAGCTATACACAATCGCGTTGCACCACATCTGTGGAATTCTTGTGGCACAGGCATTTTGAACCACTGTGCTATGGTTGCTTAAAGTTCGTACAGCAAAAATGAGTTGCAATGTTGCTATTGCTGTCATGTAATGCACAAATCAAAAGCTAAGGCAAAGCAATGCACGGAAGTAAATGGATTTGATGACTGTGTGGAATGTATAGCATGGAATAATGTGCATGTGAGAATTGAACTGTTAAAAAATTTAACATTGCACTGACTTATCAGAGAAGAAAGTACGTTGGACACCACACTGAGTTCGGACATTGAGTGGCGAACGTCAAGTGAGATTAATGATGAATTAATGCAACACAAAGTCTTTGTGACTAAGTGGCCACCAGATTTCACACTCACAACAAACCTGTGGCTTCCACATTATCTGCTGAGTTCTTTTTGTCCAGCAAAATACACAGTGACTTACATTACTAAGAATGCAATAACATTGATAACTTTACCAAAAAACTAAAAATACAGTATCATTTGCCTAATTCGTCACCTCAAGGGGATTAGAAAAAAGTGATGATTTAGGTGAAGTAATGAATTATGCAAACAGGTGAAAACTCTGTCATAGCAGCTTGCATATTTATCATTGTAACTCAAATACATAGTGCTTTTATTCGCAGTAAAATGCAAGTTATGACGTTATGGTTGAATACAACAATTCACACAGAATTTTTTAATTCCTCCCTCTACACTCGTCCATTTAATCTAACACCTTTTGAATCTTTAATAAATTTCAAAGACTTCCTGCGTTCTCCCAATGGGGAGTCAAGTCGCACTTATCCAGACTCTTAAATTTAATCTAGCACTTTTTAAATCTTTAATAAACTTTAAAGACTTTCCACATTCTCTCAGTGGGGAATCGGGTTCCACTTTGCATCTCATGCATAAATTTGGTGAATAAATTGTAGGGTGCAACAATTCTCAGATAAAGATCCTTAATTTGTTTGAATTCCCACACATGTTAAACTAGCTGCTTAAACATCAAAAGCGAAACTGCAAATGACATATTAGCTGAACAAACACTTCTCAGGGATAGAAAGAGGTGACAAATTTAGCAAAACGACGATTTAAATGAGCAGAAATGTACACAAAAGATGGGAATTCTACAATGAATTGAGCAAATTGACAAACTGAACAATGATGAATTAGACAAATTCTACTGTACCAGATTACTTGACACAAGTAAACTACAAAAGCCACCTAAATTTACTAAAGGAAACTGAGCCGATATGCAAAACCAGGGCTGAATTTTGGAGTGATCGTTTACTTACTTCTCATAGTACACAACTATTCATTCACAAAATATATATATTTCTGTGTTGGTATACAACCTTGCTCAGGTCTCCAAATAATATTAACACCATTGACACCTTAGCCCAAAGTAGACACAAATTGTTGCCACCGTCGCTGAAGCTTACTGAAATGTATAGAGCACTGGCACATTTTTGAACAATTCAGCAATTATTCTCACGATCACCAGACCCTAAACAACTAACATGTTGGATGTGGAAAAAGTGTAATTGTTCAAACACAATTACTCTCCCAGAAAATGCAATGGGTACCCATAGCAAAATAAACAAAAAGACAGTAATAATAAAGAAATTCCACGTTCAGCCCATAGTAAATTTTCTAATGTTTCTTTGAAGTGAATAAAATAATCATTAGTCTGGTTTCAAACAAACTTCTTCATGTCAGTGTGGCAAAAAGTAAGCCAAAATCACGAAAATGTATAAACACAGAGATACAATTCTTTATTAATGCTTTCACGTCCGCTTGGTTTCAGGGATTTTCGTGCCAGAACAACTGGATTGCACATGGCTTTGCGTGAGCGTGACTCTGGCGCTGAAAGCAGTAGAGAGCTGTTCAAAGGCTCAAAAGACAAGTTTTCTAGTCTGCACTCGAAAAAATTTTTTTGGTTGGAGGGTGTAGATTTTTTATAAGTGACGTCATAAGTGGAAGACTTTTTGGCCACCTTGGCCCACTTTACCTAGCCCTGGGCCCAAACTGTTAGATGGTAGTATTTCGCTGAAATTTTTAGTGGAAACTAGGCTACAATCCGAGTCTTTTGATACTTTGGATAATCTGCTGGGGTTTCGGGTTCAAAAGTTATGATCTAAAGTAAACATTGACTAATTAGTTAATCAGATAGTTAATTAATTTGCTTATTTTAGATCATAACCTTCGAACCAGAAACGCTAGAAAGTCGATCAAAGGCTCAAAAGACTTGGACTGGAGCCTAGTTTCCAATGAAGACTTCAGTGAAATACTTTGGCCTAGCGGTTGGGCCCTAGGCCAGGTAACATGAGCCAAAATGGTGCAAAAACTGCTTTACTTATGACATCACTCACAGAAAATCCACAACCCCAACCAAAAATTTTTTTTCGTAGACCGGCTCTCAAGGTGTTAAGTAACTCGTAACAAGTCTTCTAATGTTAGTTTAAAGTGAATCACACGATGGTCAATCCGATTTCAAACAAGCTTTTACAAGTCAGTGTGGCAAAAAACTTGAAATCATGGTCTGGCATCTCAATTTTGTTTGATTGCAACACGCAGCATTTCATACTTGCAATCGACATACAGTAAACCTCGGTTAATCCGGATTTGATTTGACTGAGCATTTTATCTGGTTTAAGTGAAGATCTTGATTAACCAAAGATGGTTGTTTCTAGCCTGACGTCATGTAAGTACTGAGATGAACACATTTACAACCCAACAGCAGACTTTCACAGAAGCAAAACAAATTTATTGATGTATTTACAAAGGTATATCAAATTAGCAACCACCATATGCAGGCTGTTATGAACAATCTTAAGTTCATAATTTTGGATTATTTGGTTGCGAAAGAATCAGGGATTTTGGACTGATGCAGAGATTTCTGCAACTGGTCCATAAGCAGTCATTCTATTTGGAAGGTAATGTCCTCCAGACATCTTACCGAGTAAAATCCACTTAGGGATAATGCTCTACAATTTCACACTCAGCAATGATCAATAATGGACTGAAACTTTGGTGCAGCGGCATACCTTTTATGTTGTCATGTGTTATGCCCGCGTGTGATGTAATTGTCTTTATGATTAGTCAAATGTTGCCCCCAGTTGCAGCCATTGTTACCATAGTTATAAACATTTGTTGATGATCGTGAGCTCTCTTGTGTTGCGTCTTAGAGACCAGTCAGTGTATTTTAAGAAACAACAAGGTGAAAGGACAAAAATCCAGATATTATGCTTTACTTTCACATCTCATAGTATCTGCAAAAAATCCAGATATTATGAGATGTGAAAGGAGCAGATTTATCCGGAATTGGCGAAGATCTGAATTAACACTTGGGCATCCGGCTGGTTTTGGAGATTTTTGGCAAAAAAAACACCTAAACGCACATGGCTTTGCAGATGAATATCTCCGCTCTTGTTCGCTCTAGCGACTTGGCGAAACTGTCAAAACACGCGGGCAGTCTAGTAGATTGCACTCGAAAAAATTTTTTTTTCTTGGGGGTTGCGGGTTGGNTGTGAGTGACATCATAAGTGGAGGACTTTTAGGCCACCTTGGCCCACTTTGCCTGGCCCTGGGTGCCAACCGTTAGGTGG
>JGI24021J15306_10008279_pt1 | contig 12779 bp, 6 predicted proteins | sample Ectturendosymbi1_FD_15306 | JGI IMG/M metagenome (IMG submission 15306) | reverse complement strand
CTTTTGGCCCCCCCTGGAAAAATTTTTGGGAAAATCCCCTACTGCCCCCCCCCTGGAAAAAATCCCTTCCGACGCCCAAGCCAGCTTTATTCATTTCTGACTAGCTCTAAATCGACTCACAAGTTAAAACAGAAGATAGCAATTGTCAAATTTTAAATGTGCATCTGGTGTAATAGACTTTTGACCTCAAACTTTTGCACTTAGAAAAAGTGCCGATAAACCCACTGTATTCACGTCCCACGAAACTTTCACACATGTATCTCTGGTCTAATACTGTACCTCTGGGTATCAACAAAAACTGTTGATTCGCACGTGCCCCATGGTCTGGGGCAGTGATGGGCACGAGTAAGAAATCTGTAAGTCGAGTTCGAGTCTTCGGACATGCGAGGCCGGTTTGAATTCGAGTCATTTGCTATTAGCTTCCTGTCAAGTCAAGTCAAGAGCGAATCAAGCCGTAAAAGTCATTTAAGATATTTCACTTTTGCTGCCAAGTCGTTTTGAGCCGTTGACTTTTCATTTTTAGTAAAATATCTTCGACACAAGCTACCCGGGAATGCGGTTGAAATTAGCGTAAATTTCCGAAATTCCCGAAATGTTTATGTATGACGAGCGAACAAAAGTGTCAGTTCTCCCTTTTTTCTAAACCCCGAAAGTGCGTAACAGCGATAACGTCGAGACCGAGACCTGGTAGAAACTTCTGGAACAGAGGTAGGAAATCTTTTTACAGTGCCATGATGGGACAATGAATTATGGAATATGCCGGGCGGACCACCAAAACTTTATAATTTTGTCTTATGATAAAAAGGACAACAAATAACACATGTTATTTTTGAAAAAAACAACGCATTGACTTCTGTAGCAACAAAACATCTAGACCAGCTATGTGCAACCCGCGGCCCAGCTGAGCGTTTTGTGCGGCCCAGTTTAGGTTTGCACTGTAGTATGAGTAGCCTACATATTGACAACCTGTCCGTATTTTGATAATTTTAAATTTGACATGTTTGATGCAGGCAGGGGTGTAGTGGGGCGGGAACGCGTGGGAACGGCGTTCACACTCCTTTTTCACGTTTTGCTTTAAAATGAGCTGGAAGCTGTTTCAAAAATGGCTATTTCTTGGATTCGTTCCCACGCCATTTTGGCTTGCACTACATCCCTGGATGCAGGTGATCCTCAGTGCCACTTTATCACGTCTGTACTGTGTGTGAGAGATTTCCGTATATCCATTAACACATTGGTGCAAAAATTTTAATAGTTTTCTGATTTATACCCTTTTTTCATTTGCACTAAACTTGCTTATGAAATCACAGTAGTGGAGTGGTTAAAGGTGCCAATGCCAAGCAGTCGTTACCATTGCAGTTAGGATAGGAACGTTTTCAGTTCATTAGCTTAAACTAAGTTTAGTTTGCTACGATGAAAGTAAGACATTCAATGCGCGGCTCTCAATAATACGTCATTCAATGTGCGGTCCTCGTTAAGACAGTGACATAATTTTTGGCTCAGTAACCAATTTCGGTTGGACATAGCTGATCTAGAATTATACCATGATTTTGATTAAAAAGATCATCAACCTTTGCGAGCAGGGCCCACCATTCCACTAGGTCAAATAGGCGGCCCGTAGCTTTCAAGGGGCGCAGAATCCGCTTTTTTCTTGGTTTCCAGGACCCGAATATTTGAAAAAGTTTTGCATTATTTTGTCAAAGCGTTAACTGTAAGTGGTCAACGAGAAATATTACTACAACTTCTATAGTGCAAGTTTTGGTGTTACCAGGCCCATCGCCAGGATTTCGCAGCAGGGGGGAAAAAGCATTTTCTGGAGATGCATCTAACAGTCGTGTCGTGGACATAGAACGTCTGAACTGTTGCAGCCTTCAGCATCTCTTCTTTACTGCTGAAATATGTTGCTTAGATTTATATTTCGATATCTCATTTTTGTAAAATCGAATTTATTCAAGACTCATTTTGTGTATCACAACTGATATTTCTTTTTTTCACATTACGGCCAGTGTTTCTTCACAACACATACACAGCCGCATTTTCGTATTTTTGCAGTGAAATTGCCTCATTGCAACATTTTTTACAGCCGACGCTTCTTCACAAAAGTTTGTCGGATTTTCCACATGATCCTCTTTTGCAACGTGGCATCACAAACCTTGTATATCACGGGCAGTCGGACTGCGAGCTCTGCAGGTACGCATGCAGGTTATGCGTTCACGTGCTTCAGCGAAATATCAGCCTTATTTCGGCAGAATCGTCAATATGTGCTGGTGCTATTCAGCACTTCAGTTTGTAGTCAGTTCCAAGTACGCTTTTTACAATAGAGCAAGGTCAGCTTATATTCGTTCAAATGATATAGCTTCCTGTACTTAACTCATTACGGAATCCATTAACAAAAAACGATTTAGACTAACCAAGTACAAACGCAGGAAATTTTGGTCCAGTTTAGCTTATCAAAAGAAAAATTTGTATTAGGTGAAATACATACTCCGATAAGATGATAGTGTTTGATTCTTGGCTGTGAAAGGATTTCTTTCGATAGACAGTTGTTGTTAAGAAACGGGTGTACTTAACGAAATTTGTTAGATTTATAGAAAAATGTTTAAATCATGTAAAATTTCTGAATATCCTCAAAATACTTTTTGTACTAGTAATGATTTTAACGTTATAATTGAGACTTTTGGTAAATCCGCACAAGTTTGTTGTGAAATTAGAAGAAAGACTTAGGAGAGAGGTTTTGCTATTCTGCTTCCTAGTGACACGTTGTGAGTTTTGCTCAATTCCTGTAGTAAAAACTGATTCAAATCTCTTCCGTTTCAAATCAATGAACAGCCACATTTTCCATATTTAGAAGAGGTAGAAAGAGAAAAATATCCAACACGAGGAAGCCTCTTAGCAAATTCCGAATGGAGGACCAATTTCTTCATGAAGACCAAATAGAATTAGGTTCGCAAAAAAACGCGCAACAGTCCACACTAAAATTTCCAAAACTAGACTGTGAGTGAATGCATTTGATTTTTCATACTTTCCAGAAAAAATTTACTATTTCTTTCCCTTGAAAATTATTTCATTCTGCCCCAAGTTTTGGATGTTCGCAACCTTTACCGAATTAGTGATTATTTGTCAACCTAAGCATGTAAGGGACTCGGGCGAAATATTTACGCTATAAGATCTTAGTGTCTGATTCCTAGCTGGGAAATAATATCTTTCGATAGACACACAGTTGCAATCTTTAATAAACAGTTTAAAGAAAAATATAGTAGGAAAAATGCTAAGAGGATGCTACCAAAAAAATTTAAGACAGATGCTCACCCTGAGTATTGTTTAAAAACAGCTTTGGGAGAGTGTAATCAACTCTTTTAGAATTTACAGCAAACACGTAAAAATAGGAGAAAATTTACTCGTGTAAGGATAGCGTGTTCATGACTTCTCTGCGTTTTGCTTTTGCCTTCCAGCATAGATTGCCTTGGTGTCTTCGCACCTGCAAGATGGTTACTTATCTTCTGTTTTGCTTTGTAAGTTCTCTTCAAGAAAACCTTGAATAACGTAGGTTTGCAACTGTCAGAATAATTGCTGCTTTTATTGCATCTCACGACCAACTGCGCTGAATGCACGCATCTTTAAATGTTAGTTTGTTATCTTCAGATGAGTTTAATAATAATAATGTTTGTAACCAACTAGTTTGTAAGAAAAGTGTTGTTGGAAAAGTTGCACGCTATTTCACCCTCAAGAGTTTTGTGTTATTTCAGTTATTTACGCCGAATCGAGGAAGCCAGACGATTGAGTATCTGCAATCAAGGTAAGCTTATATTTTAACTTGGAGTCGGAGTAACAAATTTTGTAGGAATCTATTGTCCCTGATTCCATTGTTTTTTATTTGCTTCATAGCTATTGATGCGAATTTCGCTATCAACAACAAAATGTCTTGCTCAAAACAAACCGAAACGTCTGAGCATCAAATCTTTGACAACCTGCATCTTGACCAGCCTGCAACTTCAGTAAAAACACGCCCGCCGCCTGTCACGAAGCTTTTCAAAGAAAAGCCGGCTGCTGTGAAACACTCAGGTACTTCTAGCTGAGTTGATAGGAGCACCAGCGAAATGATAACGCTTCATAATCAGTGAATATCTTTACGCACCGCCAAGTGCTCACGAATAAACATAAATTGTTCAATCCTTACACTTTTCTTTTACATTTAAGGCGGTCTGAAAGAAGAATCATCATTTACGTACCATCCTGTTGAGGTTAATGCAATAGTTGAAACTGAAGACAACAGTGAACATATCGCCACGAAAAACGATGAGTTAAACGGCAACAACAATCATAATACTGCGTTTGCAACAATGCAGGATCGCAAAAACGCATCGTTGACGCAAAACGCAGGTTCGCTGTGTTTCACAGCCTATTTGAGAAAAACAGGCTGCAAAACTATACTTAGCGAAAAATATTTCCTTTCACAGCTTTCATGAGCGACGGAACAGGCGAGGAGTCACGAATGCATTTGTATCCGACTTGCTCATATTGGGGCCCCATCAAACCCAGCACAAAATTGACGAATGCAGAGCAGGTGGGACGATATGCAACGTGTAAAGTGATAGTTAAGTGCAAACCTATTTTTAACGTAGCATATGTTTTGCGGCTGAATGAAAGCTACCCTAAAATTTCATTCATTAAACGTTATATGCAAAACAACGTGTGAGAGAATCGTCTAAAACACTTAGCCCTGAACGCAGGGCATGCTTCAACGCAGTTGAATGAATTTTGTTTGTTTAGAATTAGATAAACCCTTTCTGCCAAACTTAAGAAGAAATTAATGTATAAATGTTTTGTGCTTTTGGGGAACATTTCTCAAAGATAGCTTCTGCCTTGAAAACCAAATAGCAACGGCTGAATCGTATGTCACCAGTGCATTATCATATCCAAGGTCATCATTGCTACGTAATGCTAGCAATATATTTTTTGTTTTTGTCTGTGGTTAAGCGGAACTTTTTGGGGAGATAACTAAATGAATTTTAAAATTTCGACTTTCTTGTTACTCAAGTTAATGATTCTTAAAAAAACAAGAAAAAAAGAAGTTTTATTTTTCAGTAACAAAGAAAACTTTCGTTCCCCACATTTGATAGCGAGCCTTTTCTTCGTATTCTTTTTATTGTCGGTAAAATCAATACCTTTCAAGATATAGCTCTGAAGCACAGACACCACGAGACGTACAGGCGTGGATCGGGACATGCATACCCTAGCGCTGCAATTTGAAAGCGCAAAAAGTTATTTAAAAAGGATGCCATATCTTAAAAAATTAAGAAAATAGTACTTTATCTTAACGTTGAATGATACCAACAGCCACATAGTGGGAGTTGTTCGAACGACCTTAAGGAAAACCGCACATTCACAAACGGGAAATCAGCGAGGTCAAACGCATTTCTTTCCAATTTTTTGAGAAATTGTTCGCATCTTTAAAAACGTTTTACTTTTTACGCCATGCACTGTTAGATGTGGCGCAAGAATGCCATGTTTAGCGTGAAGGAACCAACACATGGCTTCGTGATGTCTGGAAACGTCCGCCAAACTAAGCCGTGAATGGGAGCGGAGCAGACACTCGAGGCGCCACAGCTCTGAAGCCAATGGCAACTGAGATCGCTTTCATAAGAGGAAATTCCGTCGAAAAACTCGTAAAGCTAAGAGGAGTTTTGCCAGTAAATCCCGGAAGCTTTTCTGCAAGAAACCAGTCTTTGCACAATTTATGTATGAAAACTTCTGTTACCTGAAAGTCATCAAAATCTCTTTTCAGCACAGCACAAAATCTCTTTTCCATAACAAAAGTTATAGATTCATGCAGGCAAAGTACTGAGACAACATCTGTGTGCTACGCAATGAAAATTTTAATATGAAAAGTTTCACATGCAAAGAATTTATGTGTATAGTCGTTTGGGAAGATGTATCATGAGGGTATAGGGAAAAAGACTCTGTCCTAATAAAGTTCTCAAACTGTCCTAATTACCTTACACTTCCCCATTCACTGATTTTTTTTAATACGATGGAAGTGTGCTTTTCTCTTTGCTTTCTGCTTGAACCACGATTTTTTTTCAATTTGGTCTCATTCGTTTCGATTTTTACACATTATTCAGCCAATTTAATAGTTTCATTTTACTTTAATAAGTATCAAGGTGTGATTGTATATGACTCGAACTCGACTGCCCTGAAAGTAAATCACCTCTGTGCAAATTTTTCTGTTTACACTTCTGAGAAGATGCTGCTCCCCAATTCCAATCCCGTACGCTTATGCTTATGTGGTGTGAATTCCCCGAGTTATGCATTCCCTCAGCAGGTTGAATTCGTTATTGATTCAAACGCCAGCAAGGTAGATGGGAGTGTGAGTACAAAACAGATGTTCATAATAAAAATTTTGGTGCACATGCATTGATTTCTTGCAGATGAAAAGAGTAAACTTTGGTAATTCGCAAACAGCCAACCCAACCTTTTTCTGCTTGCAAGTGATTTTATCCAGGAAAGTTTGTAATGATACAACACTTTCTTTTATTTCAGTAATGAAGTGCATGCTTTGGCGAAAATACAGTGCTATATTCTTTGTCATATCTCACTGAATGCAGTTGTAAGTAACCCTCGCTTTCCTGGAGAATTTAAATATTTATCTGATTATTGATCGCAGACGAGAAAAGGAAATTATGTTGGTCTTCCACCATTTGCGGTGTACACCACACAATAAAATGCAGAACAACTGCCGTTTTGACAAAAACGAGTTGAATGCCAAGAAGACAAAAACTTCACCGTCTGCTTCTGCAACGGAAACACATACAAGAGCGTTTGTAGATAATCACTTTGCTTTTTGGTCACACCCACAAGTCTTTTTTCTTACTGGTTAGCTTCTTTCAGGAGTCTTTATTTTATTTTCGTTTTCCCAAGACAAGCATCTATCACTTCAAAAAGCCCAATGACCATTGTAGTCAGCAATGTTATTAAGCGCCATACAGTCGTCATCGTCTGCAGTGAAAAAATGCTGTCGTCGTAAAATAGCAGAAAAATTCCAAAAATGCTCATAATAAGGCCAATTATTTGAACGCCTGGTGATAGAAATTTTGGTCGAAAGCAGACGGTTTTATAGCTTACATAAAAATTATAAAAACATAAAAANTGAAACCATCGAAATAAATTTTTGGCATTCAACTGCTTTTCTTTTACAATATATGGTGTTCTAAGCCGTTGGGCATTTAAATCAGGGCTTTGGAGTTGGATTCGATACTTTTTTACAGGAAGTTCGATACTGGATATTTTTATTACGAAAGTCGGAGTTTTAAAACAATACATTGACTCCCACTTTGACAGTTCAGTTCGAGCACTGAAATTTAAAACTGCCTATGCAGCGACGTTTAGTAATAGCTACAAGGCAATTATGATGCTTCCAGGGACGCCGGAACGGGGGTGCATTACGGGGGTACTGCCCCCCGCCCTTTGAAAGGGGGGGGCAACGGGGGCACAGGTGCCCTTACACACCAGTATCATAAGTAATTTCATGATTTATCAAGATCAATTAGAAGCAAATTTATTGCAGCTATTCTCGCACACCTAAAATTCAGAATGGTTTTCTATAATTTCTGTTATTAGTTTTGAGGTCAACAATGTTGCTAAACATGTAAATGTGAAAAGAATGACTATTATGGCTATGGATGTGCTTTTTCATTATGGCTATGAATGCGTCTGCAGGGACGTCAAAACAGGGGCGAAACCAGGAGGGGCGATTGAGAGGATCCCTCTCCCTAAAACCTGCGAATTAACCTTATTTACCATGATTGCGTACAATTCGGAAAACAGCATTCGCAATACAAGGCTATTTTGTCATCCATTGTTTTGTCACAGAAGTGTTGTGAAGTATCATCTCTCTTTAATAGTGAACCCGTAATGAGACTTGACTAACAAATATTACTGAAATCTCCCCCCTAACCTTATTGGCTCAATCTGCCCCGGGGTCAAATGGGCATTTGCCCCTCTCTGGAAATTGGGGCTAAGAACTAAAACTTTCTAGAAAATTTGACGTCAGCAGCTCGATTCCAATTAATTGATTTATTTCTTGCAATAAACAGTTTATTTGCCGGTACGACACTCACACGGCACAGCAGCTAGTTTCACTGTTCTGGTAGCATGCAGTGCTGAGCTTGCAGTTCACTCATGTCCGCTCCTTTGCCTGAAGGCATAGCTGTAGCCAGGGGGCCTAGGGGGCCATGTGCCCCACAGATTTTTAGAACATATAGTCATTTGTGCTTTGAGAGGCGGTATCACAAACAAAATAGTGTTATTCGCGTAAAATCTAACATTTTGTTCCCCGCCAAATTTTTTGTCCTCCCCAAATTTTTGGGCTGGCTACGCTACTGCCTGAAGGGGCAAGTTGCCAAACTTGCGAGCGGATTGTTTTACTGTTGGTCTTTATCGTGTAATAATAACATGGCAACAAACTTTAAATGTTCACTTCAAGTTACGATATAAAGCGTTTTGTCACATGTGACTCCTGAACGCAGACATCTTGGCAGGTAAGTAGCGAGACAGTGACTGCTGATAGCGGCAAGCAGGGACGTCGGAGAGCGGTGGTATTGAATCCCTGACCTTTCAAACGAGGGACAACGGAGGCAAAGGTGTCTTTTCGTAGGTAATTTTATGATTAATCAAGATCGAATTCAAACAAGTTGTCTCTAGTTTTGTTTCATTATTTTTGAACTCAACATTATTTTTGAACTATAGCAAGCATAATTGGCAGGCCCTAACCAGATTGGGACACCAGGGGAGGCGAAGAGTTTACTGAAAGGGGCCCAAATATTTTAAACTACGTCCAACACATTTTTCCAGGGAGGGCCAAACTTTTTTCAGGGGAGACTAAGCCCCCTGCGCCGATCTAGTTACGGGTTTGATAACTGGTAAATATTTTTTTGTTTTTCATAAGTTTGCATTGGCCTCAACTTTTTTCTGCCCCCCCTGCCCTACTGACGTTCCGGCGTCCCTGGATGCTTCGCTTCCAGATAGTTCGCGATATTCTGGAGTTTTTGCTTGAGATCAGTTTTGTTGTGCGTCATGCATTATGAATATGATGCAGACAATTGTTCCAGACAGACCTAGGATTTCTCTTGTGTACTAGATGTTCCCGTACAGTTATGTACTCAGTGTTTTCTGTATCGTTCTATCCTATCCATATGTATCTGTTGATTGTGTACAAGCTGTAACTGTGAAACTGCCCTCATAGATGTGTTCTTACTCGTCTTACGCCAAAATTACATCGTATTGCGGCATTGCTCCTAGATACAAGCGTGATGAGATACAAGTTTTCTCCCCGACAAAGACAAGATTAAACCGTACTTTCATTTCTTTTAAGCGTGTATAAAAGACAAAATCCACTATTTTTCCACATTTTTACTCTTGCCGATGAATGGAAACATAACGTTTGCGGCTGCAGCGCTGATAGAGATAAAAAAACCCTTCATACTCGGCTGTAGTAGATCAAAGCATGGAGCGTCACGGGCCAGCAATTTTCACCCCATAAATACCAGAAAAGTGTTTTGATAAAAAAAAAGTTGATGTTTATAAACATTTTGTTCGTGTTTGAAATGATTTTTGTCAGAAACCAAAATAGTTGGGGTGTACATCCCTCCCTCCACCCGCCTCCTACGACCATGCTTGAAAATGATTTATAAATAGCAAAATAAATACACTTTTTTAGCAGGCTGCTTTCAAAAACCAACAAATGATTTCAAAAGCATGAACTTGATGAGGCCTAACAAAACAACTCAAACACACACGCAACAGACCCATACTTCTGGGGAAAAAATGAGGTTCATCGCAACTCAAAAATTTTCTTTTCTTGTGGAGATCTTTTCCCAAGAAAAGCTTGACAAATGTCGTTTAAATTGTAGCCTATGTTTCGTCCAATGACACATTTTCTACAAGCGTAAAATCTGAATGTTGAATTTCATAAATCTATGAAGTGAATTTTACCTCCAGTCCAGCACAGCAAAGTTAGCTTTTTTCTTATCTTTGAAATGATGTGAATATGCGAAAAGTCTCCCTGATGACACTCTTGATGAAGCGTACGTCTTAATTCTTGATGTCATTTGCCGTGCGTTTGAAGCTGTTTTGAGAAGAAAAACTTATGCTTTGGTGGCTTTATAATGTCACTTCTGACCAGTGGCGTGCAGAGGTCTGGTGATGCCCGGGGCGCCTGCTTGTCTGTATGCTCCCCTACTAAATTCTAGTATTGAGCAGTAGCGTATGGTGGTCATTGTTACCGTATATATGCTTTTTGTGACGTCACAATGTGACGTCACATTCACCTTTGCAAATCGACGTTTTGGCGAAGTTTGTTGACACAACATACATATTATTCCACACGCGTTCTCCTTACTCGTTGCTGTACAATGTTGTCAATGTAATGAACTGTTATCAGCGCTCCAAGTTAGAAGACTGGAGCAAAACACAGCACTCATCGCTAAGACAGAGCAGTTCATAACTGCAAAAATATCCTGCAAAGCGTTAAAACAGGGGTTTAGAACACAATCAATGCTACGTCAACGCAGTTCGCAACTGCAAAACAAGGATGCACGTTGCAAGAGCGAAGTAAAACACTCAACCCTACGACAGGGCAGTTCACAACTGCAAAAACATCAGGCTGCGCGAATATCTCGTCGAATAGCAGTCGAACAGAGAAGGTACGCGGCTGGGATGGCGGACTCACAGAATTTACAGCAGGGTTCTCAAACTCAAATTACTCCTAGGGCCAAATGATGACTTGTAAAGCAACCCGAGGGTCGCATTATGACGCTGACGCAACAATGGCGGTACCTGAACCTCTTTACTTACCAGTTACAGCTTTTTCATATTATTTTCTGTGAAAGGTATCATGGGTTACAAGCAAATAATTTCTAGCCGTCTCTACGTTCTTTTAAAAGGAACGTGTTCATTCGCTGGCTGAGCACTTTCAAACACAGGTGAATAAACTAAATAACTTAAATGTTAACCATTTGATATTTCCCCAAAAGTATCGCGGGCCGCACAAAATGTCCTCGTGGGCCACATGTGGCAAGCGGGCCGCGTGTTTGACCCCCTGGATTACAGTTTGAAACTTGTTAAACTACGTAAGAATTGAGAATGCGCATAAAGCACGCAAGAAAACTTTCGTTTTTTATGTGAATGTTATATGTACAAATAACTGGGTGTACAGAACAGATACGGGCTTGTGTGAGCCGTATGATCAATCCGCCTGAACTGCCAAGTAATGACGAAGCTCGAAATGATGTACATATAGCAAGCACAGATGTGCGGCTGTATTAGCGCACCATAATTATCTTTCAATCCTGTTTTGTGATTTTCCCTTGATCGCACGATCTGGAAAAAGTCACGTGACTATCAGTTTGATTGGGTGTGCGCCGCACATCTTGAGTATAGGTCCCTGATATTGAAGAATGTGAGAATCACTGGAATTTGAATACGTAAAACTACTGTTGGCAAAATATTAAGTTTCGAAAAATTAATTCCATGCACCATGTGTTAGTAGCCTTGCAATAGGAAAAATAATCTAGTTACAGCATACTAATTTTTGTAATTTCACTTTTTGGATGCCCGGGGTCGTCGCCCTGTTTACCCCTCTCTGCACGTCACTGCTTCTAGCTGTCACGGTAGTAAGTACTGAAAAGGCAGAGTTTCAAAGGATGAATCTATGTTACGTTTAGATTTTGATCCAGAAATCTTTTTAACTAACATTACCATGAAGGTGTAAGCACACAATATTGCCAAGCGCAGCAGTGCCTCGACACAGCTCTACCTGTGGAGAAAAATTACTATAAAATGGCATTATCCATCAATGTTTAAGCATTAATTTTCTTTAATTTTCTATCTTTGTTGCTCTGAGACGTGATTTTTGGCTGCTAACAACAAACGTACCTGAGAAAGACAGGTGCCCCACGGTCGCTTTTCACCTCCTCGAGAAACACACTGTGTACATGTGAGTTTGTAAAGAGGTTTCAAAAGATTAATGATGCAAAAAATAAAACATTGAAATAAGGTTTGGTTTTGTTTAATCATGCATTTTTGCGACTCAATTCACGAAATAACACGAATGCAGCAAGAGGAAATACAATAACATCAAAGATCACTAGCTGATTATATGGTGATGAAAAAATATAAAAAATAAGAAATTTTATGTTTCGCAGCTTAGAAATCGTGTTCTAACATGTTCAATCACAAAGGGTTGGCGAAAGACCACCTGCGTCAAGTTCTCAGGCAGCCCTGCTGCTAACACAAACCAGATTTTGATTGAACACGTTTTACAAGAAGTAATAAAAAGCATCAAATCAACGTCAGGTAAAATAAGCATAAAAACAACAACAAAAACAGTGGGGAAAAGCATGCATATGTACAGGGGGTGGGGTGAGTAACTATAGAGGCAGATAGGAGGAAAAATAGTGGCATCAGCGCAATATTACAGAATGTGACAAGCATATAAAACGAAGATCAATAGGAAGTCTGGCAAGATAGCAAGACTTTTTTATATTTTTTGCCAAATGAATAAGGCGAAGACGATTTCGAATTTTCCGGAATGTTGGACCAAATTTTCGGACCAATATACCTTAAAGAAAGCTGAACAAGAGATGTTTTCATTCTGGGTAAATAATAGTTTTGCAGAGAAGCAAGTCTTCTGATGCAATCTCAGCAAAGTAGTTATCAAAGTGATTAGGTAATCCACCATTATAAAAGGAGTACATGAATTTGGCAACTGACAATTGAAATAAATC
>JGI24021J15306_10008278_pt1 | contig 12782 bp, 9 predicted proteins | sample Ectturendosymbi1_FD_15306 | JGI IMG/M metagenome (IMG submission 15306) | reverse complement strand
CCGAAATTATAAGTTGGTTGCGGCCCTGCGTACGTGAAGTCGATTGCGGGTTTTTTCCCGAAGCCAAAATTTCACTTTTTCTGTGTTTACATACTAGCACATGATAATTGCGGCCGGCCTAACACTTGTGGCTAAAAGCTGTACTTTGCAACTTTGCATGGTGCTTTCTGATTACCACGACTCGCGCACGACCCACTGCGAAGTGGATGTGCAGAAATGCTCTTTGGATTGTTGCACCATGTAGTATGAACATGTCACAACAATATATTGGTGAAATTAACTGGGGATTTTCGTTTTCAATAAAACTGTTTTGAAGTAGTACAGCTTTTAAAACTGAAATTTTTAAGTTTGCTGCTTGATTGTGACCACTAACTAGCACGCAACCCAGCATGCAGGCACATGTACATAAACAAAACCAGACTTTCCTATGTCCAAAGCATACACCTTGATGCATTTAAAGCAGTTCTTATATGTTGTTCAAATTTTTAAACACGACTTTCATTCTGTATGAAAACCATCTCCCTGCAATTAACATGCATAAATAATATTGATTTTGAGTAACCTTAAACTTTTATAACGTATGATGTTATAGATTGATCTCAAAGGTCTGCAAAAAGTGGTGAGATGGTTCCTGGATGCAGACGATAACCCAGATTCACACCAAAACCTAGTTATTACTTTTTAGCCCTTTATAATGTTCCCTGAAATTTACATGCAAATTAATTTCGTGGTATTTGCATAAGCCGACAAATTAACAAGCAAAAAGTATGCGAAAGCAATCAATTTCCTTTGTGCAGGTAATAAAGTATTGTGTAATATATCAAACTCAAGGGAGCTAACCCCAACCCCCCTGCGTACGCCCTTGAGACCTCAAACAAAGGACAATAACTTAAGGGAGGCGTGGTAGAAAAATGGTTATGAAACACTGCTCTAAGCAAAGAATATGACAGCCTACACATGAACAGAATGTACAAGACTTTTATTCACGTCAGTGCATGTGCGAAGTTTAGTAGAAAATTCGATGGACACTGTGGACTACTACATCATAAAGAAATGGTATTGGAATTACGTATTTAGGCCCAGAGGTATATTTCAGATGAGAGTTGTGGTGCGATTAAGCTGAATAATGGCCCAAATGGGCGGATGAAAACTAGCGGATTTTCTTGACTGGATTTTGGTTTACGGATCCCCTAAAACACATTCATGGCCCCTTAACTTACGGGTTCACGGACCCAGGTTAAGGACCCTTGATCGGAGGTCATGGTAAGACAATATACCTTTGATATGTGACGTCATATGACGTGTTGCCACTAACAAACGAATTAATTGTTTCTTTTGGTGTCATCACCAGATGAAAGAACTTATTTGTTTGAAATCACACATGGTGCACATTGCTACGAAAATTATGAGTTGCAGAAAGAACAGAATAACCAATAAATTGCTGATACGAACTGTCAAAATAACAAGAGATGTTAGCATGGGATTTAGAAAATTAAAAGAAATAGTCGCTCTATACTGACGGTGCGCAAATCCTTTTCAGTTTACAATAATCAGCACGGAAAAAAGGAATTTTTAGTCACCAGACAATGTGACAGGCGCAGCGGAATTCTGGCGCTTGCACACATATACACACCTGAATCAAAGCCAAGCTGATCTTTGAGTGATTTGGTATTTTATCCAGACTAGATTAACCACACTGTCAAAGCAGGGCGTTTGAATTGTTTTTGAAACTATTCGGGAGTTCTAATCTGACAACGCGTACTTCACCTTTATTTCCAAAATTAGCACTATGGCGCATCCATCCCTGACTCTTTACTAGACGCCTTTCTGGTGTGATTTGACGCCATCGCCAGACTTCGCGCACATCTTATCTCCCTATTGCAAAGTTCAAGCGATCTCATTCACAGTGTCCCTAACACATCAATTCCAGGAAGCGATTGCACATCCTCTTTGTGAATATTCTGCCTCTATAGCTTGTAGTTAGAGCGGCGTGGGCAGTAACCTGGGTTACGTTCAGAAGTGTATTGGAGTAGGAAATGCATCAAACGTTCAAGTGCACTGTTGAGCTACAAAGCACTTGATGCTTTATACACCATAATGTTGAAGTATTAATTGAATCAGACTCATGGTCCATATCACAAGAGTAATCGAATAACACAAAAATGGTTAGTCATCGAGCCCCCTGGGTCAAACCTCTAGTTACGCCACTGCTCCGACACCGACTTCTTAACATATAGTGATTGAAGTTTGGCTCTCAACAATTTTGAAGCAACTAGCTCTCAATGGAAATCGTGGCACACAGCAAGAATTCTCTATTTCAATAAAAGTTTAAAAAGAAATTGTACCGTTTGAACAGGAATACCCTACTTAGGAGTGTGATGTAAAAAATGATCAATTGGACTTCCGGAGTCGGAGTCGAACAAAAACATCCGGGACTTTGTGGGCTAAGCCCACAAAAGTCCCCTGTGGCGAAGGGACTGTTTCTATATAGGACCATCCGTGTACTGTTGAATTATTAAAAAGTGAACAATAGCCCTGAGCCGGTATTACCAGGTGTCTCAAAAAATCATCGTGTGTTTGTGCTTTTTTGCATGTTTTTGTGTGAAGGAACAGTTGAGTGCGTAACCATATATATTCTGACTTGCCTACAGTGTGATTTGACAATTACATGCATAGGAGTTCTATTTACTTACCCCTAAGTGGAGTGAAACCATAGCATTCACTCTGAAAATATCGTGTTCTACCGACCACACAAGCATCATGTGCCAGTAATGCTGACGATCTGACGAGAAGCGAACACCCATGGTGTCTTGTTTGCGCTTGAATGAAGGTCAACTTTCAGTGTTCTCTGCTATTTTTGCTGGTGGTTTGCATGTTGTTGGTGTTTGAAAACCAGGTAGAGCGGAATGTAAACGTTTAAACTTTTGTTAAAAAAGGTAGACATGAGACATCTGTCCGTAAAAATTCGCTTCTTGCAAGTTCGAAACCGGTATGCAGTTTCAAATTGAAGATGAGAAAGATTTTGACAGTAAAGAAACAATTACACGCAAAAGAAATTAAGATATTGCTTTACGACAATAACGAGGTACCGAACAAACAAATCTTAAAGTTCTGAGTTCATGACAGATCGTGCAAGCTGCAAAACATGTTGCGTTGGTTATTTCACGACCAAGCCGTTATTCTTTGAATTGTTGGTGGCATCACAGTCAAAGCATCTAATTTTTTTGACATTTCAGAAGCCTGTCGTTTTATCCTGTGGAAAACCAGCGCGCATTAGTGTTTTGTTCCCGAACTCTTCTCGTGCTTATTGTATCGTGCTGGGAGGATACAATAAGCGAAATGTCAGGAACCGCGATTAGCGCCTCACCGCCGTGCCAAAAATATGTTGTCGAACATTTGACCTTAAGTTCGTGGTTTAGTCTACGATCGATTGCATCTACCATATTTTCACATAAATACCATAATGGTGCGCATTTAACTTAACAAGTGCGATGTCGAAAGTTTCATGTTTGGATAATGACGTCGGTGAGAACGTGCAAAGCAGTGAACTGTATCAACTCCCGATGCACTAATTCTGTCGATAAATTCCAACGACGCACTGCATAAAAAATAGTCATGCATTGATATTTAATTTTGCACGTTACGTACACTGTACGTACAGATTACCGGGTAAGCTTACACTCGACTTTCGCCCAGATCGCCCTGCAAACCTGATTTTCTTAAAAAATCTAGGCCTATCACAAAACCTATTTTGTCAAGATTTTCGTACCAGTGGTGAAGGTGAGTGGATGGAAGGTTGCGACACCCTTGAAATTTTAAAACGACGCACCAGTTGGGAACCTTAGCCGTTTGGGGAAAATTTGATTTTTACGACTGCGTCTTTCAAGAATATACTTATCTCAGAACGCGACCGTAGCGCATCTGTTTAGCCATGTAGCAGTTCGAACTCAAAGACTTAATCTGGCTGTCCGGCGTCAACGGAAAGTACCGAACCAGGCACTTTTACCAGAAAACCCATTCATAAAGGTTGTTGCGGAGAGTAATTCAAGATGCAAAAAAGCGTTTGCCATTTTTATCTATAGGTTCGGTGTCAGAAAATTTTGACAGCGAAATGAAGCATGCAAGCTGAGGCAGCAGTATCTATACACCCCACCATTTACAGATAAGCCACCAGGACTAAGCCAGCAATAATCCAATCACTAAGCTTCGAAACAAATTTGTCTCACACGTCTCTTTCTTAAAAAACAGGTAAAAAAGATATAAAAAATATGACCAAAGTCGTGAAAACGTGATTAGACGAGGTGAATTGTGGGGCATTGACGCTCTAAGACAAATTTCGAAACAGAAGTCTTATTGGTAAAAAGAACTTGTGACAAAAAGCACCGGATCGTGAAGATGTTGCAAATTTTTTAATGCCATGTAATATTGTGACAATGGGATACAACTGTGAACGACAGAGAAAATAGTTTCTTGTTAAATGCATGCCGCCACAGATTTTTCCCTTCTGTCCTCTTATAAATTGGCATGGAGAATTCTAAACAGGTTTGCCGTGCACAGTATCTAAAGTTCGTTATAAAGACAATGCAATTGAAACCAACAATAAACGAAGGAAGAAATAAAGTGAAGCTTAGTTCATAGCCTATCAGGTCAGCGCATAGATGTTGCCAGGGGGGGCCAAAGGGACCATTCCCCCAAATTTTTAGAAAATACAGTCCTTTTGTGCTTTGAGATGCGTTTTTCTAAACAAAATAGTATCATTCGCCTGAAATCAAACATTTTGCCCCCCCAAAATTTTTGAGCTGGCTACGCCACTGGGTCAGCGAGGTTGTATCCATATTTTTTCGGAGTTCTCTCAAAGCTTTCAATAAATCTTTTTGCTTTAGAACACAATTATTTGTCAAATCAAGTAAATTGGTGAAAATTTTGAGCTCGTTTGAGTAAATAGCGTTTGCGGGACGGTGCTTGGAACTTGTGGAGATGTCCGAAATAAAGAGACCAAGATCTGAATTCTCGTAGGGTGCGAAGTGCCAAATTATTTCGGAGCCATTTACTTAGGAACAAGCAGCATGTACGTGAACAGGTCCAACCTGAGACCTGAAATGTTGTTGAGAAACATCTCAATTCAAAAACATGGATATGCGAATCTTAACTATTTGGATATCACAAAAGCTTAAAAAATTTGCATACCGTCGTCAGAACTAGAAGTGAGGTAGTGATGGAAAAAGTTTCGTCGACCGACGAAAATGTTTACCCCTGTGCTAAAATTGTAGGTAAATTTGCTTGCTCTTCCCAGTCTGATAAATTCTGCAAGTGAACGTTGTTACTGAGACTCGGTTGTTATTGGGTCAACTGATACCCTTTAAGGAATATTGCTAAGCGCGCATCACGCATAGAAAAGCCAATTTAAAGCAGACCGGCTGCTTCAGCTGCCCGGTTGTATTTCATTTGCTCAACAGTCTTGCAATTCAAAGCTGCGAGATGGTAAACACGTGACTATTGTTTGAGTCGGTATTTTCGTGACGCCAGCGATTGGATCGGGCGCACACACCAAAGCAAACTCAGGAGCACTCGGCCATGTTTCGAGTTCCATCTCTCCACCATTTAAGCCTTTAAAGACAAGCCGCGCTGGCCTCTTAGAGCGTCACTCTGTGCCTCAGGACAGTGCACTGAAAGAGTGTTTGTTGATGAAGATCGAAAATCGGATTGCTGGCACGTTACGCCGTCCGCCATTACCCTCCGGCCTAGTTTGCTTTATATGCACGATGCAACCGCGAAACAGAAACTTTATGCCACTTTTTGAACAAGCGGTATGGTGAAAAGACTGCTCCAAAGACCGTATCACCCGCGATTTGTGATGTCACGCTCGCATTAGACCAGATGACGCCGAAGATTGGATCAGCTTTTTGCAGACGCTCAACAGCTTTTGTGTTCCTTCCAGCATTATCGCAGTTCTCATCCAACCTGTACGGAAACACCATATCAACACATCACTTGCGTACGACAGAAGATGCTCATAAACCAACCGAGTTCTATCGATCATCTTATTTTCGGCGGCACCATACGTGGCATTTACTTGCTCGCCGAAGGTAGACGCAGCTTGTGTGTTGAATTTAATGGATGATTTTGAACTCCGGTTAAAGCGTTTTATCATGGTTAAGCCCAGGGCAGACTCTGGTCCGATCGCACTGTTTGAGCCCGATCGGACCAAACTGTTTCAAGCGGCCCTTGTGATTTGATGGCTTGATCCGCCGTCGTAACTATAACTTTTGGTCAACTTCATAGGACACCCTCTTTCCCATTTTTCAAAGGTTTCTTCTAAACCATCGGTCCCCAACCTTTTTTAAAACTGACACCCCTTTCATCAAAATAAAGTGACGTTCGCGCCCCCTCATTTAAAAAAGCGTAGAAAGTACAAAAACACTCCGATTTTGCACTATGTTTATTTTTACAGTTACTGCTCGTAAAACGTATGTAACACGTAGACTTACTGACAACACAACAGAAAACACTCAATTGTACCGTTTCACTTTCACACATTACTGCTCATTGCAAACAAACCTGGTGACATTTCAGCGCTTCTCCGAAATTGTCCGCTCAAACCCTGGCACACAATTACTCAGAACCACACGCAAACCGTTCCAGGGGTTCAAACGGTCCCGATACTTTTTTCAAATGAAATTGAGAGGAAACTCCAGATTCACACGAAGTATGTTGTTGCAAAGGGCACTAGAATATCCACGGATTTTGTAGCCTACTCAATTTCTAATGACTTTGCATGGAACACCAGAAACTTCCGATTTCTATAGCATCAAACAGTAATCTCACCATAATTGCGCCATAAACATTTAAACGTCACAGTGCGTTTACAACCGCATCGCTGGCCTTCTTCAGCGTGGTAAGTGCAGCATGAAGCATAAATAACAATGCACGCATTTGGCTATTTAGATTGTTAAATTAGAAACGTTTGCTGGAATAGTTAGGCTGGATAATGCTTTCATAAATCTCGGTTCTTTTGAAATGTACATCCAAAAACATTCAAACTCTGATCCTCGAAAATCGCATTTCGGACCCCTAAAATATCGTTTCGGGCCCCAAGGGGACCGCGAATCCCCGGTTGGGAACCTCTGTTCTAAACCCATAGCTCAAATCCATAAAGCCATGTTTTTCCAGATATAAAAGAGCAGTACCTATTTTTCACTCCCTGTCATGAGCTAATCTTACTTGAACCGCGCTACATAATTTGTGGCACAGAAACGAACAAAAATAACAAACTTGTAGCTCTGTTGATCCAACGACCATTCTTTAACATTTCCTGCAATTTTCAGCGCTTGCCCTCGTTTTCCAGAACAAGCGCGACATCTCAGCATGAGCTTCGGAAAAGCGTTTAGCCAGAGATGATCACGGAGCCGGAGTGCCAGAGTGGACTCCGGCCGGAGTTTGCTCTTTAGGTTGGAGCAGGAGCCGGAGCCAATATTTTAGGTTCGAGCCGGAGCAGAAGCCGGATCCGGAGTCAACACTGAGGTCTGTGCAGGAGCAAATCAAAATTTTTAGGAGACCTAATTTCTGTAATGATGCTTGTTGTTGTCAAACAGAATGGAATTAATTGAGAAGTGTTTTCTGGCCAGTGTCGTGATATATCACAAAAGTGTGACGCTGGGTGGGAGTACCGAACATTTCACCATGCATGATGCTTTCAAAGTTATGGTCTATGCAAAATAGTGTGTAAGTGACAATGCAGTTCGGGAATTTAGGAATCCATCCCGTAACTATGAGAATGTTGGGCTAATGATGTGGCAATAACACAAGACACATGGGAAGAAACAATGGTTAACAAAACATATTATAGAAAAGTAACAGTGTGTGCCGAAATGACCTAGGCTATACACTGTAGGCCTAGTGACAGGATTTGACGATGATGTTAGAAGTAATGTTCAGTAGTGCAGTACAATATTTATTCGCATTGTGCAGATTTCTAGTCTAGCCACCGCTGGCACAGGCCAACTTCTGCTCATATTTTGTACCCATACTGAACAAAATTGGATGTTTGCCCTGATAGTTGAAGCTTTAAAAGATAACCTACTGCATATTGTTTTGCGGATCTATTGCCTATGGCGGATTTGAAAGGGATTGTAGCCTAAGTTATGTGTAATGTTCATCTTGTTAATTTTTTTGTGCGATTTGCTTGCACATTTATGTTAGTGGCTAAGTTTGGCACAGTCATAGTCCAGAGTTTCATCTGAGCACATGGTTAAAGCTCGATTCAGTATTTGTGAACAGGCGATCAGCTCCTGACCTCGGATATTTAAAACGTGTCTTTTGTAAAAATTGAAAATTAACACTCACTTCAAATACTTGTTATCTATCTGATTAACCATTGAAGCTTGAACTACTTAACTAATGTTTCAATGGTTTCCACTGCATAATTTAATTACAGTAGAACCTATGCTTTAAAGGTGTATTTTTGATAAGCAGCGTCTATTTTGCCTCATGAGACAAAAACAGTTCTGAAGTTATGTTGTCAGTAGCTGCACACATTTGTTTGAAGTGATCGCAGGACAAATTTGGAATGCATAACCTACATAGCTGATCGTAATGTCTAACTTAAATGTGGGCAAGCTTTTAGTGGCTGTTTGTCTACGCTGTGAAAAGAATAGGCTAAGCTAAGCCATAACTTTAAACCTCAACATGTTGAGTGTCTCTCTGTGTTCTTCGAGTCACGTGACCATCTCAACCATTTGTATCCTATCAAAGGCAAAATAGCCACGACATAATATTTTGCCTCATGAGGCAAAATAGACAGTATCTTTTCAATATGAGTTACTTGTAAGTTTCGGAGTGTTAACAGGAGTCGGAGTTGATGTTTCAAAATTTTTCGGAGTCGGAGCAGGAGCAGGAGTCTTAAAGCGTGAAGCAGGAGCGGAGTTGGAGTCTGAAAAATGTGACTCCGCTCATCTCTTGTTTATGCTGAAAGTTCATGCTTAACTGAACATAATCTAGAAGCTGGACAAAAAAGTTCCAGTTCTGAAAATGTACCCTTTGTTCGACGTCATTTAAGCTGTTTTCTTCATATTAAGTGAAACACACTGCGCTAACAATACGTTTATTAGCGATACACGAGGTAACGATCCGATAGCAAAGGCATTGATTCAACCACTTAATTGTATTTGTCTTAAACTTCCTGGCTGGTCGTTAAAGAGAATCCGCGGTTGCATAACACATTTTACAAGTCCGTAAAAGTTAAGTGTTGTGGTCGAAACCGTTAGTTCATCTTGGCCAGCGCCGGATTTAGATGGTGGGGGGGCCGGGGCCCAGCCGTGGTGGGAGGCCCCGTGTGCGGATATAGAATCTTTAGGCAGGGGATGGCCGATTAAATCACTAGTATTTCCATGGACCATTAATATTTATGACGTAGTCTTGTGACGTCACATTTGTTAATTCAAGTTTAACAAATCTTTACGATGCAACATGATAATTGATAATGACTAGCGATTTGTGAAACTGTTGCAAAACCGGTCAACAGAAGCATCGTATTTTTTTAAATTTTGCTAGAAAAAGTTTTTTGGGCGATCCAACGTTTTCATTATCTCTAAACGCCAGTCCTCACTCAGCAATAAATTTTACGATAAAAACCAAACGTTGATGGCATTGATTGACGTAGCTAGCTCTGTATCAATGGTCAATTGTTCATAGTGACTAGCTACACCTGCGACCAAACGTAATCGTGGCATCTTTATGTTCCATTGACTGCTCCTGGCTCCTCAGCGTGCTTCCAGTCGCAGATTCCTTTTCTAATAAGGAAATGCGCACATTTAGTCGTACCCACACACATCAGTCTACACGTGAAACAATACACACAAATTTGTGGAGAAAAACAAAGCCAGCTTCCTTCAACGACTTCGGCGTTGTGGTTCTGGCGACGAATAAGATTTGTAGTGCATTTCCGTGATGAGTTTCTGCGTTGTGGAAGATCATGTTTCAAAAATAACTTTTCGTTTTTCAACCAGCATTCGTAATTCCTGATGATGGCGTAATTTCCTGATGATGGTTTATTCCTGATGATGGCTTACGCATAAGCCGAAACGTCGAATAAAGCATTGTTTTCGATTATTGTGGCTGTTTGATTTGTCATAAAAATAGTCTATTCTTATCGTTGTCTATTCTTATCGTTACATTCATCTAAACCTGTAACAACATGTTCTTCGATTTTCTGTACTTTTACAGGTTCCGCAGAAATGTCTCCGTTGGATTTCACTGCCACTGTAAAATAGCCACTTGGATGTTTCTTGACTTAGCTGCAACTTCTCTCATTTTTGCCTCTTTTGCTTGTCAATGTTTTTTAGAACCACCTGGATAAGCTCTACACGTGTAAAGGGAACAATCCCATTTTTTCTGTCCATGTTTATTTACTAATAAGCTCAATATGGTTGCCATACTTTCAGCGCAAAAAGGGAGGACAATTTACGACTGTCGCTTACTTGAGTGCACAACTTACAGTTAAGAAGTCAAATAACAAATAGACCTATTGATTAGTTTTAAGCATTGAAGTAAAACGTCCAGTGTAGACAACGTTTCATTCAAAACACACAAAACAAACTCATTATTTACTTGTCCTATTTAGCCCATGAATATTTTGCAGATTTCTTAAATTTCCTAAAAATGTAGAATCGTCTTTAACAATTTTATGAAACTGGTTGCATGAAAGATGTTTTAAATTGCACACCAGCTTTAGATTAGAAAGTGGTTCAACCAGAAAGGTTTCTCTTTCCTTTAGATTTTTGGCTGCACCAAGGAAAAAATTGTTCCACATTAGCATAAACATCAGCCATAATGTTGAAGTAAAACTGTTCAATCTTTATCAGTTCTTGAAACGTTTAATGGTATTGCAAGTTGCAAAATATTTTGCCCATCTTTCATGTTCCACCATTTTACAATGAATTGCATTTGGTTTATGCTCTTTTTGCACGATCTCACTCAAACAGTTTACATCAACTTCATCAATGGAAACGTTTCTATCAAGCAGATGCTACTCACATGGTTCATCATTCTCCCAATTGGTTGTTTGCAATCGGAGGAATTTAGTCAAAGTATTTAAATTCAGCAAATAAAGTGGTCCACTTAACCAAGGGTGAAACACAAGACTTGTACAATACAGATACATCTGAGAGGAATGAATCACAGTCGTGATCGTTGCCTTCGCTGAATTTTCTTAGTGCTGATTTAACTTGGCTTGATATGTACATCTGATTGTCTGTCTTGAATCCTTGCCTTCACAGTGGCGAAACACGATACAACCTCAACAACTGATGCTTTTGACTTCTCAATATTCTTAACTTGCTCAATAAAAGCAACTACAAATGATTGCAAATGTCTTAATGTGTTAAACAGAATTCGCTCAGAGAATTTCCAAAAAAACGTTTCAGAACAACAGCTGACTTGTCGATGGACATGAAGTATGAATTTGAAGCTGGGTACAATTGAAGCATCCTTGGAAAGCTACGAAAAAGTGATAACCACCTGGTTGCGCTATGAGAAAGAAGTTTTTTTTGTACGCAAATCCACAAAGTCGCGATAATCTTTTCACTCTTCTTTGCGAACTGTGCAAATGCAACCACACGTAATTCACTCAGCTTCAAAAAAATTTCTCCTTTTCCGAGAAAGGGATACTTCTGTCGTATTTTTTCATTTTTCAGCATTACTGATTTGTTGAGGGGTGCAAAAATTTCTGTGAATGTTAGTAGCGTGAAAAAATTTTTAGGAGCGCCTACATAAGCTTTGTCATAAAACATTCATATGCATAAAGCGTAAAATGCAAAAAAACTTTTGTGCTTTTCGAGGGCCCGATCGCATTTTTGCACCCCTGGATTAGCTATAACTACTAGAAAATACTACACTGTGTAAAATAAAATACTACACTGTGTAAAGCTGTGTAAAATAGAAAATACTACACTGTGTAAAGCTGTGCAAAATACACTGATCACAGATCATCAGCAAAGCTACGCATTCTAATGCCAAGGTCATTGAGATACTGAAAAAAGATATACCACTCTTATGTAACGATTAATGTGAAAGCATTTCCCCTTTTCAGCTGAGAATTAGCTCAACCAAAACATGGGTTGATTAGACAACTCGCAGGCCCTCCCAAATATACGCCACCACCTCGTATCTTGTTGCAGTAGAGTAGGGACAGCTCATTGTATGCTAAAACAATTTATCACAGCAAGTGACGTAACTGACGGGGGAGCAGAGGAGCGAATTCCCCCTCCCCTGGCAATCCCTAATGTAAAAACTGGACCGCCACCTTAAGTGATATTTCGGTTTTAGTATTCGTTTGGCTTTCAGTAGGTTGTTGTTTTTGTGTGCTATTCGGCTTATTTTGCGGTGATTTAGGGTTTTAGCATAGCTATCCACATCCGGATTCACCATCATTTTTCAAGTTTTTTCCGAGTGTTGGCTAGTGGGCCCTGTACAGTGGCCAGTGGACCCCATTTAGCTAAGTTTTCCACCCTGACTCAAAGCTCTAGTTACGCCACTGATTACAAGTAAAATAAGAGATACAAAAAGGAAAGATATTTTGACATTTTCGAATGTCCTCGGATAATATTTCATTTCTCATGAAAAAAAATGGACACGTGCTTCAAAAAGAAGGCGTGTGGTAGCCATACTTAGCAATGCGACTCGTATGCGACCTGTGCAAATCTGAGTAAAGCAGAGGCAAAATCTACCAGAAACGAGTAGAGACGTAAGCTAACGTGTTCTACGTGGCTCGGCCTTGCATTCACTAC
>JGI24021J15306_10008277_pt1 | contig 12784 bp, 7 predicted proteins | sample Ectturendosymbi1_FD_15306 | JGI IMG/M metagenome (IMG submission 15306) | reverse complement strand
ATTTGTGACTTTATAACCGCCTGGTCGATCGCGAGTTATCAAAAAATTTTCTAGTCGATCCCAGTCAAAGACAAGTTGGCCACCCCTGGTTTACGCTATCAGTTTTCATTCGAGACAGGGTGGACGGTGTTTTGGTCCCTTCTCCCTCATAATCCCTTGATCAAAACTTATTTAATGTCATCCATAATACAAACTGCATACAGTTCTTGGACTCAGCCCTTCGAATAACTCCGACACAAGTTAACTTCGTAAGTCACGCTACACAAGTATTGCGTAGTTTAATAGACTTACAGCACAAGTAAAACTGGCAATGAACATACGCAACACACTGCATGTGAATGACGTTTTGTGGCGTCACAAGGTAGCTACAGCATAGAACTAAGTCTATACTACATGATCGATGGAAAGAAAACCATTCATAGAAAAGAATCACCCTTTCAATATCAACAAAGTTTATACTTCGTCGACTGAGCAGCAGAGCAGGCTTCTTCAATGATTATTCGTGTAAGACACAGCCTGTTAACTAAGAGTAGCAGAAATCAAAGCATTCGCTTTGAGGGAGCGTCAGTTATGTCTAACCGGCAGTCGTTTTCAATTTCAGCTGGTTAATTTAGATTTGCAAATGAAAATTTTTGGAATAAAAATGCAGTCAGGCATTACTATGACATCATAATTAATAAACAAGTACACAANTAAAAAATAAGCGCTTTTCTCAGAAATAAGCACAATGATATATTTTCTACGACATTGTTCCACAGAACAAGCGCAAATCTTAGAAATAAGCACGATTTGGTAACCATGCGTAAAAGCATAGGCGTAGCCAGGGGGGAGCCAAAGAGGCCATGCCACCCAAATGTTTGGAATCTGTAGTTATTTCATGCTTTCAGAGGCGGTATCCCAAACGAAATAGTGTTTTTCGCGTAAAATTAAACATTTCCCCCCCCATTTTTTATTCCCCCCAAATTGTGGTGCTGGCTACGCTACTGCCTGAAAGATTATATAATTGTGTTGTTACGGCAAGCTGTTTACAGTCATCCACTGTATCTTAATGACGTCAGTTCTTCCTCTAACGAGGCTTACGAAGAGAACTGTCTAAAGACAGGACAGAGATTTGAAACTCCACTCATTAACTCTAGTTTCATCGAATTAAGTATTTTTTATCAGAGAATTAAAAGCAGGTATGCACACTAAAAACCCATCACTCTCTAAAGACACATTAGTTGCACACACCTCATAAAAGCTCTTTTTCCATGTCAGATTTGCGGTCAAGTTCACAATCACGTGACTGCGAGCAAGCCTTTGTCAGCGGACTGCCTTGCGCAATTACTGTAAGTAAAAATACAAACGCAAGCACGCTTGAGATGTACAGTATATCGTTATCGACTTCGTTTAATGGTGCTCCAAAAGTTAACGCTATCACAACAATTTGCGTGCCTCTCAAATGCTGTAGGTGACGTTCATACGGTTACGTCAAACCGTTGGATCGCAATGTGGAAACAGAGGTTATGTCAAGAATAATCAAAACGCGCGCAATGGACAGCCGATATATTAAACAAGAAATACTGATGGGTGGCCGATGACCACAGGCTAACTAAACTGGATATCTGAGGGGCAGACACATTTTGGTAATTACAATTTTTTCGATGTTCACTGTTTTTCTGTAGAAATAATAGGGTAAGTTCCGATTTGCACTTTGCTAATACACCTTCCATCCGCAAATTTATTTCGAGCACGATGCCCAGCTCGTTCGACATCCAAGCAATATTAAAATATCGTTACCAGTCTGTTGCTGAAAGTGCAGGGAGGGACAAATGTTTGTAGGGGCTATGCAACACTCCAAAATTGTCCGCTTAGCTACGGGTCTGAGTCGCTAGTTTTATTGGGTAGCCTTGAACTATCAGCATTCCACTAAGATAGTGGAGAAACACTCAACGGCCAACGCTACGACAGCAGAGTAAAATACACTCAACGCCGCACTAAAGGAACAAAACACACCGAGCACTGTGTAACACAGCACTGTGTAACACAAGGTGTTAAAACAGTTCACATTAATTAAACGTCATCGCTCCACGTTAAAACAGCGTAGTGAAATACACTTTGAACACAACTTACCTTACATTCCCCTAATCTCTTCAACAAGCCAGTACCTAAATTCTTTATACATCACGTTTAACAAGCAAAGCAGACATTTCTTTGCTCTTTAGCTGTACAGGGTAGTCGCGGTACTGACTACTGAGTAACTTAATGCATGTAAGCAAACGCGATTATTATGTCATAGTCGGGCGTTCACCAGAGGTTGGGGAACGCCTTGCGGTTAGGGCTGGGTTCAAGTAAGTAATTACTTAGTTGAATTTCTGGCATTTTTCCTACCTGCCTGTACTTATGACACGATCAAGTAATTTTTCCGTTACTTGATATTTCAAGTAATTTGATTTTAGAAAAGTTAAGATTTTAGAAGCCATATCTGTTGCTTTAAACGCAACATTATACATGACATGTATTATCACACAAACTGAGCCATTGAGGCGAACAGATTTATTGCCTGTGCAGAGCACTTTGTGAGTCACAATTGTTGATTGTCATCGTGATTACGATTTGGAGCTAGAAGCTCATTGCATTACATTGAATCGCGGCCAACAGGTCATGCTTAGCGCTGGGTTCAAGTAAGTAATTACTTAGTTAAATTCTGGCATTTTTCCTACCTGCCTGTACTTATGACATGATTAAGTACTTTTTCCGGCCAACAGGTCATGCTTATTTCACATGCATTGAGTCAACATTCAGTAAACCGCGCAAATAATTTTTTATCCCGTGCTCGCCCGGCACCAAGTTCAACCAACGCCCGCCCCGCACTGCAAATGCGGGTAAAACCTTTACCAATGAATCTGTAATTAATTTGGCTACAAAAAAAATTGTTTTACTACACAGAGATGTAGTCGAGACCTAAACTTCGATACCTAGCCGAGACCTGGTTAAAACTTTAAGACCGAGACCTCAAATTCGAGACCGAGAATATCGAGACTTGAAACTTTGTGGATTATGCCGGAATTTTTCTAAAACTTGTCATCACCACTTCGAGGTTCAAATATTTTCTATTTTTTGGCATTTTTCCTACCTGCTTTTGTTGTTTCTTAATTGCAGGTACAGCAGACAAAAAATATGTTGAATTACATAATGTACCCTAAGCCTTATGGTTGCAGTTTTCAAAGTCTCAAGGCAATAGCCCTGTGACCGAGAACTGTAGCCTTCGAGACCGAGACGAGACCTGAAACCTTCGAAACCGAGACTCGCAAAAATGGGTGTCAAAACTCATCTCGAGACCGAGACCAAGTCTCGAGACTCCGTCACTGTTACTACAATTAACACAAATCCATCTCCTGAACTCCTTGCGGAGCAGACCAGTAAGCAGGTTTTAAGGCTTGGTGGGGAAACTAGATTTTTAAGGGGGAAAGATTTTTGCTTTCATTGTATGTTTGAAGCAAATTTTTCTGGGCACAACAAAATTTTAGGGGGCACAAAAAATTGGGGGGTATGGTCCCCGAATGCCCCCCAGTGGCTTTTCAAAAAAGAGAACCTCTTTCATTCAAATTTTTTTTATTCAAATAGATTATATTTAAATAAGGACTGAGGATGTGTAATTTTACGTGAAATCGATTTCCCATTAAAATTTTGCTGATCAATTCCTTGCTTACCCGATTGTGGAGAGTAGGCTAATTACTTGCTGGATAGTACAGCATATTTACTTTCCATTACAAATTTATTTAATTTTTACGAAATATATCTTGTCCGTGTTTAAATGTATGGGATAATATTTACATTGAACTCTTAAGTTTAACGGGCCCCTATATTACTGATAGAAAGTGAGTCGCATCGATGATGGAGACTCCTGTTCTCCAGCAGCATGTGCATGACGGCGTTTGTAGAAATATAAGGTATTGATAATTAAGTGCAGGGGTGGACAACATACGGTGCATGTGCCTAATTTGATGCATCGCATGATTTAAAGTGGTACGTTGCCTCCCTGTGATGGTAAAAAGTAAGACAGTAAACCTGTCCAATTTTTCAATTTATTTTCTTACAAACTCCTCATGAGTAACCTGTTGTCGTCTTGAAACAAGTTGTTCATGATTTTCTGGAAGAGAGATATGGGCTACCTGAGGAAAGAGCTCTTTTATGTGTGATAATGATATTCAAATTCAGAAAATTGCATACGACGTTAAAATTACTTACAATCGGACATGGGACAAATTTCAAGTACACTGTCCCAACCCATGAGACAAACCCATGGGAATCCCAAAGACACGGGCAAGGTTGATAGGCATGCAGTAAGCACGAAACAGTATTTTCAACTGTGGTTGAGCACTAAGCGAAGGCGCTTCTCAGCTTGTTTCCTGCACTGTAAGTTTTAGATGTCTCCAAATGTCATTGCATTATCTTGCAGTGAGGCATGAAGTAGTACAGCACCACAAGAAATTGGACTTGTTAAGCAAACTTAACATGCACACCATTTAAAGAAAGCATTCGGGGTTGCATGCTGTTTGTACTTTTTAGAAGGAAATGCTATACCGACAGTTCCTTTACTGTACAACTAAAGTAACTTCGTGTTCAGCAGGATATTCACAGCAAATATTCAGAAGGCGTTGAAGACCTCCNACCAACGTTGGGACCAAATATATACTTGTGTCAGTTGAAAAGAGGAAGTGATTCACACTATGTCCATAAATTCCAATTGACTTTTTTACATCTGATTTATGATGGCCTACTTTACACAAACAATCCATCGATCTGTTCCCAATCCGGCCCACTGTCAAACTTCAGAAACCATGAGGTTTGTTCATCAGTACCCGATCTTGTTTCGCGCTGCATTCATATTCGTGATTACTGCGTGAGAAAACCGTATTGTTCTCTTCCCCCCCATTTACATTCCTGCCTGCTGTAGCCTACTCGATCCCTTTGCTGGGTAAGCAACGTAGTTTACGCAACCTACATTCTAAGAACTGCGCGCTGTTATTTGGATATTGGACAGCAAATTGTGCAATCAATTTGGGTTCCAGTTCCACAGCACTAGTTTGTGGGGGCAAGCGAGTTGTACATATAATAGGCCTACAATGGTTTTCAGTTTTGCATGGACCAAATCTTTCTGGAGAGGGAACGAAACAGTTTTAGATGTTGGAGCCAGAGCCGGAGCCTGAATTTTCAGTTCCAGTTGCACAGCCGCGGTAATAAATGCAAAACACCTAGAATTTGTTTCATTGAGGTGACAAAGCAGCGTCGCAGCCCGCCGAATAGTTTTTTCAGTGACATGCTGCTCGAGTAGCAATAGTCGCTGCTTTCGTTCATTGTCCAGCGAATTTGAAGGCAGACAAGATACTCACGACATCCGCCCATTGCGCCAAATCATTACGAAAATAACTCAAGATCTCCCATGCACTTTTGACTGTGTCGTAAATGCCAAAACTTTCGCTTTCCGCCTCAGAAGTTTGCTCCATGCGTTTGCAAAGGCCAGAAGTTTGCTCCATGCGCTTGCAAAGGCCACAACTCGAGTTTCAAAGTTTTCAAGGATGCGGACGAGTTTTTCACTTCAAAGTCGTCCGACCACCAGTCCCGTCGCCACAGGGGGCTTTTGTGGGGTTAGCCACCCAAAACAAAGCTCTAAGCCCCCAAATTGAAATATCAAACACTATAAATCACTGTTTTTATCAAATGTATCAGAATGTCATTCCCCTTTTGAAGACTTTTTGACAACCCGGTCGATCCGAACAGTTGGAAGGCGAACTCCAACAGCTTAACGCGCGTGTTACGCACCACAACTTAGCATCACAAGCTCTGCCGGACCAGATAGAAGTGTGAAAATAACCATAGCCGTAAAGCCTGAGGCCAGTAGACCTCCCAAATTTCAACATAGAATAGTTGCTTATCAATTTGTAAAATTTCAAACGAAACTTTGCAATTCCGGCAGAGAGTGACTGATGGTCTTTTTCATGCAAAAAATTTGGTGAGATAACTGAAGCTTGGCAAATTTTCTTTGCTACTTCAAATATCCATTTTCAGCGTAGCGTGGTGGTTAAATAGGGCTGCAGTTGTCGACTAGGCAAAAGGCAGTGCTGATGTTTGCATCATACAGTAGGTTGATTTCAGCTTTAACTTTAACGGCTTTTATTCTTTGGAGGCAAGTGCTTAAAAATTTCAATTTGTGCAATAAGGACGGGTCCTTCAAGAAAAAAACAAGAGGCTTGACTCGAATAGAGACACGAGCGTAACCGCGCAGCGCTGTGACAAACATAAAAGAAAGCAAGCCTGGGTAATTTATCTCATCACCACTTCTCGTTTTTATGCACTCTTGACGTTTCTTGCAACAACACCTTTTTGCTATTTTCTCTAACCTTAGATGGTCCGGTAAGAGCAAACACAATCGCACACTAGCGAAGCACTTTTAATCGTGAAAATGATGCTTGCTTCGAAAGAAATGAGAGTAAACGACACTGGTTTCGCTGGAAGCTTTTCAGCAGACGCTCCGATCTCGCACAGATCCTGTCCAGCAGCGTGCGGTTGCCGAAGCAGATATGTCACCAGTAAGAATAAAAGGATGCACCTCTTTTAANGCAATGGCGTGATTTAAACATTTAGAAAAACGCGTGTTCTACCTTTGCGTCCGTAACNCCAAACAATTTCGGTCAAGGCCGACTTCATCGCGACCGCATGACCGAACAGGCAAATACGCACAAGGCTGTATTAGCCTCTGCCTTGTCACAGCCATCCAAATGTTCGGCGCAGCAGATAAAAGGCGAGCTACGGGCCTGCCGATCACGTGACGATGCCAGAGCTGGGAAACGTTATCACCTTAGCGTCACAGAAGTTGTTGGCTTTTAATGCGGAGTTTTATCTGAACGACAAAGCAAATTTGTGAGTACGTTCGTAGATAAACAGCCAGGTGTGTCACTTTCGTCTGCCGGCAATCCGATAGGCAGCGTGACAAACTTGGTTCGCTTCACTGTCGTCTTGCCTTAAAAACGCCGTGAAAGAGAAGTCAAAAATTTGCTCAGCGGGGATGCAAGATGATTGAAAGAGTAGCTACAATCTGTGTAAGAGATGACAACAAAGTTTGACGATCCCTTTCATCGGCCATTTGAAAAGCGTCGAATCGAAAGTTACTTAAAACACTTGGTCCAAACGTCAGATGTTGGGACGAAGAGGAGATTGATGGAGGTCGAGAGAGGTTGCCCAGTTGCTGACGCACTTAACCTGTGAGTGCTGATGTAACACATATTGCGAAACAGCAACTACTGACGTAATCAGAAAAATTGCGCACTTCAACAGAAACAATGTTTAAAATATGCAATTAAATATCGAGGACAAAGTTGGAACAAAACTGTAAAAACTGCTGAAAAAGTTATCACATGTCCCATATTTCAGCTAACAAGGGAGGAAGCTGCTTGTCTTGAACTTTCAACGCGAATATCTGTTCGCTGTGATAGTTGTTCAAGGTACGCAGTTCGACCAGCTTCATCAAAGTGCGCGGGAACATGAGCGGATCCTGCGCGGAACGAGCATGCAAGAGCTTTAGAGATCTGTTCATTCCGGTAACGTTGTAGTCTCGATGGAATTAGAAAAAAATTTAACAGGGTTCCCACACATTTTTAAAAATCATTGTCCATACTTTTTCAATACTAAATCAAAAAAATTTCAATAGTATATTCTTAATCATAAAAATTAATTTTGCTCATTGCATAACACTACATAAATAATGAAGTGGCTTGTCTTCAGTGAAATTCCGCTCAGATACTTCAAATTTCTTTTCCATTTAGAATTTCCATACTTTTCCATTACCTAATCCATATTTTAGCAAATTTCAATACTCATTCAAGGTCTTGAAAACCGATTTTGAAATTCAATAATTGTTCAATACTTTCAATACCGCGTTGGTTCCAGAGATGATCATGGAGCCGGAGTCGTTTCCGGCCGGAGTTTGCATTTTTGCCAGGAGCAGGAGCCGGAGTCAATATTTTAGGTTCGAGCCGGAGTCAACATTAAGGTCTGTGCAGGAGCCAATCGAAATTTTTAGAGGACCTAATTTCTGTAATGATGCTTGTTGTCAAACAGAATGGAATTAATTGAGACGTGTTTTCTGACCAGTGCCGTCATATATCACGAAAATGTAACACTGGGTGGAAGTACCGAGCATTTCACCACTAATGATGGTTTTTTGAAGTTATGGCCTATGCAAAATACAGTGTGTAAGTCACTAAGTGACAATGCAGTTCGGGAATTTCGAAATCCATGCCGTAACTATGAGAATGTTTGGCTAATGATGTGGGCAATAACACAAGACACATGACAAAAAACAATGGCTAACAAAACAGATTAAAGAGAAGTAGCAGTGTGCCGAAATGACCTATACACTGTTGACTGTAGGCCTAGTGACAGGATTTTACGATAATGTTAGGAGTAATAAGTGCAGTAGTACAAAATACAATAAATATTTAAAATATTTATTTGCATTGTGCGGAGTTCTAGTCTCGCCACCGCTTGCAGAGGTCAACCTCTGCTCATATTTTGGAGCCATACCGAACAAAGTTGGATGTTTGGCCTGATAGTTGCAGCTTTGAAGATAACATATATTGTTTTGCATCTCTGTTGCCTATGGTTATAAATTTGAAAGGGATTGTAGCCTAAGTTATGCGTGATGTAAATGTTCATGTTGTTAATATTTTTTGTATGATTTGCTTTCACATTCATGTTAATGGCATAGTCATAGCTCAGAGTTTTATCTGAGCACATGGTTAAAGTACGATTCAATATTTGTGAACAGGTGATCAGCTGCTGACCTCGGAGATTTAAAATAAGTCTTCTGTAAAAATTGAAAATTAACGCTCACTTCAAATACTTGTCAGCTATTTGGTTAATTATTGAAGCTTGAACTACTAACCTAGTGTTTCAATGGTTTCCACTTCATAATTTAATTACAGTAGAACCTATACTTTTAAGGTGTACAGTATATTTGATAAGCAGCCTCTACTGTGCCTAATGAGACAAAAACAGTTCTGAAGTCATTTTGTCAGTAGCTGCACACATTTGTTTGAAGCGATCACATAACAAGTTTGGAATGCATGACCTACATAGCTGACTGTAAAGTCTAATTTTTAAATTTAAATGTGGGCAAGCTTTTAGTGGCTGTTTGTCTACGTTGTGTAAAGAATAGGCTAAGCCATAACTTTAAACCTCAACCTGTTGTGACGTCTCTCTGTATTGTGCTAGTAACGTGACCATTTCAACAATTTGTGTTCTATCAAAGGCAAAACAGCCACGACATGTATTTTGCCTCATGAGGCAAAATAGACAGTATCTTTATAACATGAGCTACTTGAAAGTTTTCGGAGTGTTAACAGGAGTCGGAGTTGATATTTCAAAATTTTTCGGAGTCGGAGCAGGAGTCTTACAGCGTGGAACAGGAGCGGAATCGGAGTCTGAAAAATGTGACTCCGCTCATCTCTGGTGGCTACCCTGATTTAAGGAATCAACCGAAAAAGAAAACAACGATACACTTTTCCCAGCACTGGATAAAAGATAGAGGTAAATTTACAAGCGCGAACAAAACCTTACAAACATAACACTGTTTGATTTTATCAAACAATCAGTTGAAAATGTCGCAAAAGCATAAAATGCCTCTTGGCAAAACCTTAACGACCAAGCCGTGGTTTCGCGTACGCGTCATCCAGTTTGTCCGCACACATTCCCTGCAGCAGCCCGCCCATGGCCTACGAAACCGCTAGTGTTTTTTTGGAAAATGTGCAAAAGTAAGCCGAACGAAATTGTTACGCAGATGTTCGATCGAAGCAACTGGTTGCAGAGTCAAGCAGGCAGGTGAGAGAAAAGCCGGAAACTATCAGCTTGTTGACGGTGTTAGGATATCTTACCACACAACTCGGGCAAAACAACGACTGAAGATAAATAGTGCTTGCTGACAGGTGCCTGCGAGAAAGTTTTTGACTCTTGGCAGAGGCTTGTACGAACATTTGTAATAGCCTATGAATGAATAACAATACAATGAATTTTAATCCAGATCTGGTGCAACACACTGGATCGATACGAAACGACAGAGAAGTAACCTTACTTCGGGATGGTGAATTTTGAGGTAGACGCGGAGCAGTTCGACGTAGGAATCTTGCAAAGCTTCTACCTTTTCTATATCTTTTATATTTGGCCTATCTGAAAAAAAGAAGAAACACAAATGACAACAGGCACAAATGGGTACAGTTTCTCAATGACCGTGCGTTTGTTTTGACAGATTCCACCCAAACTGCAGTCATCGCATGGCTTCTGAAGAAGGTGCACTGGAAATTGCTGATTTAAAAAAACTGACCTAATTCTCAAGCGGCTGCAAAAAACAGAAACTTCAGCTGATTTGCTCAGCGTTGCTTCTCGCACCAATAACTTCTTCGGAATTACAACAGCTCACTCAAAGAGAGGCGTATTATATATCCTCTCAGCCGGTCCAGTGGTACATCCAACCGGTGGAGCACGTGCCTCTCGAGTTGGTAAACTGGGTTCGATACTGGTTTGAGTCATTCCGAAAGCTTGTAAAATGTTAGTTTGTAGCTATTCCAACCCAGTGATAGCCTTTTCCGATTGGTGCAAGAGAAAGTTGAACGACGGGATAGTGCTGATGGCTCACCACCATGACAGCATTCGATGCAAAAGCAGCCGTGAAGTCAACGGTTTAAGGCAGCCACGAAGCCCACGGAGCACGAGCGCCCTTAGTCCACTCGCGACACCCTAACCGGGGATACAAAGCGAATATCATGAAATTTCTCTTCACTTAACATTTAGTTCTCATACTTGAGCCCACTCACAGCACTACTAGCACCACAGTGCAGGGGGTGCACGGTCGGGCTTGAAACAATTAGCCCATGAATGCACTTTGAATAAAACGGACAGTTTACAACCACGCCAGATCCAATTGTGCAAACATTTAAGTTCGGTTCATTCGGGAAACTCGCACACAAAAAACTCACAAAAATAGGCTTCTAAGTTAAAACAAGATTAAATCATTGTATTGTAGTCTGTCAAACCTTTATCACGCACAGAATAGAAACACAATCAAAATCATATTAGCATCTAAGTAAAGCTTTCGCTTAAGCGCAACAAAGCCAATGTTATTTTTTGCTGTGAAACAAAACAAAAATGTTGCTTGGCTGATAACTGTGTAATCGGGCGCCATTACGTTGATAAAGTTGCAACAGAGGAAAGTAACCTGCGCTCAACGTTTCCCGGCATACATATCGTCTGTAAGTACAGACTAGTGACACGGATAATCCACAAAAACGCTTTACAGCATGGATGGACGGACAGTTGAGTGCACCTACAGAAAATATTCAGGGAGCACCGCCAAAATCAAAACGCTAACAACTTGAAAACGAACCTCAACAACTATATTTTTTAATGAGCAAACAGGTCCCTACCGCTCATTTACATGGACTCAAATATGACTTGTGGGAACTCCATGAAGCCCACTATTGTTCGCAGTTATTACTGATTGCAGATCACTAATATTCTGCAGTACAATGTTTACATGTTTAAAATCCGACCCACTTTTTCCGAACGAAAACTAGTTTCAAAATATGGCCGTAGAATTTTCGAAACGGAACCAAAAGACTCCTTTCGAAATTCAGTTAGCCGCGCAAGATACGAGAACATAACATTGTTTTTAGTACAGGCCTACACGAGCCGACATTGTTACAGCCCGGCCGATTCCAGTTTGGGTTAACTTCGGCCTTGACGGTACGAAAAGGCGACCAGGTTGGGCTCATTCGAGCACTTTAAAATCCGGCCTTCCAGCAAACATCACTCAAGGCACGCCGCCTGCAAAGAGTTGTTGAAGAGTGCTGAGAAGTAAGTAAGAACTTTTGAACGTGTGAAAAAGTAGGCTACAAGCCGAGGATTGGATCCGGACCATACATTCTTCAGCCATATTCAGGCCAACTGAAAGCTAAAATTTCAAAAAATTCCTGTCTGCGCACGCCTCTATTCTTAGCAGGGCTGATGGTGCTGGAGCCCAAGCAATTTTGGATGATTGGAGCTGCAGCCATATTTTCTATTTCATTGCTATTTAACTGAACGAAACGCGTAATTTTTCAACACATGCAGTGCGTTTGGACGTCTTAAATACGTTGTGCATTTGCAGTGCACAGCGTACCTTAAACATGCAAGCGAAGCTAGGCTTAAAAGCAAGGCTGTGGAGCTGAAGTCTGAAGCCGGGGCACAAACGATTTTGTGTTATTGAAGCTGGAGCCACAAAAGTTTAGACCAGGGGTGTCAAACTCGTTTCGGTTCAGGGGCCAGTTCAGGCAAATTTAATCTCAAGCGGGTCGGACCAACGTAATCAATGTAAAACACCGTGGTTATAAGTAATGACAACTTCCAACTGTTTTCAAAGTTCAAGCTTATCTGAAAATGATTATTATCACATTTAAGGAGCAACCTTTAAGAAACATCCGATTTTTTTCACCACTGAAACCTGCTGTGAGCACACCAAACGTACAGGTAACCCATTCGCCCCCGTAAAAAAGTAGGAAAAGGGCCAAATGTCTTGAAAACCTCTGCATATTCTTTCTCAACTTTTCTCTTCTTCGATAAAGACATTTTGGGTAACGAGGCTGCCACGGAATAGAGAATAAAGGCTTAAATGAGCAATTTAGGGAAAGGCAAAAGCCCAAGTCTGAGCATGGAGTAGTTCTACATACGTCCTTATTACGTCACAATACAATTTCCTTCACTCTTGCTTCAT
>JGI24021J15306_10008272_pt1 | contig 12788 bp, 7 predicted proteins | sample Ectturendosymbi1_FD_15306 | JGI IMG/M metagenome (IMG submission 15306) | reverse complement strand
ATACCTGTTTAGCTAATATCAATGGTACATTACAAACAGGCAGAGATCGGAAAATCCCAGGTGTACAGCCCTAACCTTAGCGTAGTTTCATAATATCGCATGGGATAATCAATCACTATATTCATTAACCAGTTTGTCTTTTAACTGCCGAGACATGGCTCGTGCCATGGGCGCCACTTTGATGGGGCTCAAAAATGGCTTGGTAAAAATCAAATTTGTGACTTCCATTTTCTTTAATCTCTTTTTTGCTGCCCATACAACGATGAACTGCAGAGCTGCATCGATACAGCGCCCTTATCTCTAGTGCAATACTTCGGGCGTGTTGCGCCAGCACCAAGCATTGTGAAAAAGACTGGAATATTGTCACGCAACGCAATAGTCAGGTATTGTGACAGAACAAGAACGCTCGCTTGGAATATCTATAAAACTTCGTCCTGATGCAATAAGAAAGGTTTGGTCAGCTCGTGCTGCAGCGTTTCAGGCAAGAAGATGTCGCAGTCCAGTTGGAACGTGGTTGTGACGAGTTCAACTCAGTGACTGTGAGAATCTCTGACTATTGCGCAAATAACTTCTCTTAAGCTCCCACAGATTTACAAATTACTTGAAACTGCTACGGCCCACTCTGACTTTGTGAAATTTTTCGATGGTCACTAGTGTCCGGCAAACAGGCTAAACCCTGGGCTGTTAAACTGGGAGCGTGAAATGTTCGAAAGGGAGCGAGGGTATGTCAGTGATATATTTGTTGAAAAGCAGGATCGGCAAATAAATTTTGTGGTTTGATTTTGAGGTTACTTGAGGCGCAAGTATCAATGACTGTAACTTCAAAAGAAGCGCGCCTGAAAACACATAAGGTCTCTGGGATAAACACAATGTCCCAGTTTGTAGATTAAGGAATTGAACTATAGTTATTCCTTGAAATATCAGCAGTTGGTATCGCTTTTTTTCTTAATGTGATTTTTGGTGACGGCGGTTAGCGTTTGCCCTCTGCCGGACCAATTAAAGTGAACGCTCCTGCCCAAGGTGTGCTGCGGCAATTTCCCCAGTGGCCGTGGAATCGAATCCCCAACCTTCCAAGCGGGAGGCGGACGCTTTGCGACTGAGCCAGTGGTATCGTTCCAATACCAGTTGAACAAAAATGGTAACACATGAACGTAGAGATGACCTAGCTTTTTCTGTCAGTTGGTTTGGCCGCCGCACGTTCAAAAGTGGTGTTGCTCTTTATTGTACACGTAACTTGTGCCATCCAAATTAAATGTGCTTCAGTTCAAAAAATTGTCATCTGTAGTTGCAATATGTTGTGTGATTTTTTTGCAAGCTTTACAATTTGGTCAGCCAATACAATATAAAATTTTGTATCGCTATCGTTTGAATGTTTTTATATCTTAATAGCAAACATAAATGGGTATAAAAGTATTTTATGCTTATTATGGACAATTTACAATGTCATTCCCTGCAACGTTAAAAGCAAAATTAAACATAGATTTTCTGTTCTAAAATATTAATTTACTTCATATTTTTCTTTTGAAAAAAGTGTGCCTATAATTAAAAAGGTTGCACATTGAAACTTTGCCATAGGCGCCATATTTTGCATAGATACGCCACTGCGTAATACGCAGTCTATAGCTCTTGACTTTTTCACAGGAAAAACGTTTTATTTCAAAGCGAATCTCAAGTCACTGTCCTGGCGTGGTCTTTTACTTGCATATTGTTGAAAAAGGTGTAAATTTTCAAAATACTTTCACGACTTTCAAGGATGTTGACCTGTTTTATACACTGCTGCTGATTTTTGGTGTTATGACTTGCTCTCTGGGTTCCACAGTGCGTTGCAACAGCGAATTTAATCTACCTACGGAGAGAACCGAAGTATCCAAAGAGTTTGTCTCCCCATCGAAGAGTGCCGACTACCTTTTCGCCCCCAAAGACACTTACGAGCAGTTCTATGCAAAGCACACGGAGCCGCTGAGTCTGTTTGACGTGAGCGAAGAGTACGGTGGGGTTTGATAGGATAGCATCTGTGGAGCAGTGAGTTTTTAATGACGACTAGTTTACCAGAAAGTGCAACTGACTTTTGCAAAAAAACAATTGCCACTCTAAATGGAAAAAAGCATTTTTTCTTTGGCGTGGCCTAAAAAATTTTCTTTTCACAATTTTATAATACAGTATATTTTTGTTAATGAAAGCCATGTTTCTACTTTTTCGGAAAGTGCAATGTGCTTTTGTTTCTTGGCCCTATCCATCATTTTCTGCATCCGAGCAGTTTTTTGTCAAATGGTTTTTGAGTATTGTTCGGTCAAAGTAAAACAATGAGCGTTTCCGACGACAGAAAAGAAATTGAAAAATATTTCAAACATTTTAAATAAAAACAACAACAAAAACTTTCACAAAAACGTTTCCAGAACAGCGGGCACTTGTCATGTATGCGATAAGTTTGGAACACAGACTACGAATTTTGAAACAAAATAGTTAGGTCCTTGAATGTTTTGGAACACCCTCAGCCTGCGATGAATGCCGAACTGGCTCCGATAGAACATTTATGCCTTGAATTAACGATACATCTATCCAATGAAGCGATGGTATGGTTTTCGTTTTAGATCTTGCTTTTTCCCGGCACTTTTGGTATGGCGCCTATAACTTGATCACTGACCATTTTTACATAGCTGTACGTTTGCCTCTGATTTTGATGTTGGGCAGTTGCAGCATCTGGAAATTGCTGCTGGGGCAGAACGTATCAACAATAGCAAAAGTAGGACAGACCGGATGACATCACTTTAACTGCTTTCCCAACGATAAGCGTTGTGGTCTTGAGAGGAAACAAAATTGTTTGAATGTAGACTTCAAATCAGTGAACCGCTGTTTCACTCTAGAAACCTCCCATTAAAAAGTGCTAAAAATGCTTTGCGGAAGCATTTCTACCGAAATGTGCTCTGTGAGCGTTTTGCAAAAGTTTTACTTTTGCTGATGAAGGGATTTTGTTTTGATAATGGAAGCGACCGATTCAGGTTACATTTTCAAATAGTTTTTCCAGAAAGCAAAGCTTCTGTTTCATTTTTTACGCATTCTCAAAATTCAAAGAACTGTTGATAATACATTTTCCTACGATTTTCAAGTCATTCAATCACAGTCTTTCAGCTTTTTGCCTAGAGTAAACTAGCTGAATATAAACAGATATATCTTTATGCTTGCAGTTGTTTTTATTATTATGCTGATATTGTTATATACGCTGTAGTTTAATCCGACAGTTAGATTTTTGCACAAATCGCCACTTTGGAGTAACAACATTAATATATTTTTGGTCAATGTAACGCACCTGCTTGGCTCTTCAGGTTGTGATTTGTTGTGCTGAGAATACGTTTTTGTGCCTTGCGTTTTTTTAATCGTTTCGCCAACAGCGATTGAAAAGCCGATGTAAGCCTAAATCGTGCTTCTTGACACATGAAGTTCGTTCGCTTGCGGTGAGGGACGCCATACTGCAAGAAGCTCTAGATGTCTTACCTGTGTTCTTACGGTTAGTGTTGAAATCAAACTGGTTTTATTGCAGAAGAGGAAGAAACAGAAGAATAGGACATTTTCATGACAGTCGAGAAAGTATTTCTGACGAAACTTCATGTTCTTCTGATGACGATGACTGGGATGGATCGTGTCGACAGTTTTTTCAAAGTAAAATTAAATTTTATTGGTCCTGTACTTTTCAAAATCGATATGAGATTCTCTGTTTTTTGTTTAAGCTCTGACCATTGACTAAGGCCCTTTGAAAAATTGCGCGAAAATTACCAACAAAACCTGTCGTGATCTAAACCAAAAGTTGTCAGTGTTAAAAGGTTTTATTGTGTTATATCATCTTGATACTTTTGTGTAATGTACAACCTTTGTTAATGCAACTACATATGTTTATTTTCTCACACATGAAAAATTTGTAGTATAAAAAGTGTTTAATGTTTCTTGGTTACCGTGTGAAATTTGTGAACAGTGTTTGTTGATAATGACATACACAATGTAAGCAGTGTCTTTTGTGCATTTTGTATCAGAGGCAAGTACCCATATACGTATGTGCTATAACAATTTGAAAGGCGGCTTTTTATGCATAAACTTGTTTTAGTTTTTTATAAGAAAGTCCTGAAAGGATTTTTGAAAAGGTTGTTCAACAAACCCCACTATGATAGAGCGATTCACATTAATTTTAATTTTTTAGAAAGACAAAAGAGTTAAAAATCATGATTTTCGTTAGGGTGAAAAGACCCTATCAAAATCGCACAGCTTCAAATTAAATACTAGTACATAAGAAGTGAATAAATTTTCAGTGGTTTGCTTCGTATACCTGAAAAGCAAAATGTTTTTCGAAAAATCGACAAAACACTGCGAACTTGCTGTATAAAATTCCGCTGACGTCAACATTTTGCATTTTTGTTTTTGCTTATTCAAATAGATGTAAGATACATAAATGGTTGGTTTGTAGACTTCTATTTCTTCACGTATTAAGTTGCAACGTTACAACGTTATACAGTATTTCTGAGCTACTCTGACGGAAGGTCATTCTTCATCGGCATCATTGCAATCTACTCCATTATTTCGCTGTTATTGATTGAAAGGTTGATGGGTAAGGTCATTAGGTTATGCTTTGAATCAAACAAAGAGGGCACGCTACGATTGCTGCGAACAAATTGTGAGCGTCAGAGTCTGCAGACAAAACCTTTTCAATGTTGGGTTTTGAAGGACATAAAACCTTTTCAAAAATATTGCTTTTTTCATTTGAAATTCTTCGACAAAACTTTTAGTCTGTTAAGAAAGGGAACGTTAACGCGCTTGCTGAACGCGCATTAGTATTTAATGAATATCGCAATCATCCATCATTTGCACCTTTGTGTACTATATTTTGCTGTTGAAGTTTAAAAATTACTCCAATGTTTCAAGCTAGATTTCTTAATGCTGTACATCATACTACAACTTAGTCATAAAAAGCTTACGTTTTTCCTTGTACATCATAAAAAGAGTAAGTCTTATGTTTTCAACATTTAAAAAAGAGGTAAAAGTTTTTCACGAATTGGAAATGGATAAACCTATAAGAAGAAACGGTTCATCACGTTTTATGAATATATGTCAGTGAGAATCGGAATCCACGCTATTGCAGATGTTGCTTTCATGAAGTCTGAACGTTTAAAATAAGACTAACGTGACACAAAATGCAAAAAAGGGTGCAATATTCCCAGGCGAAAAATTCTACGTAAATCACTTTAAAATTCTGATATAGTGAAAAATATTTAAAACTGGTTTTGCTTTACTATCTTTACTAAGTAAAATGAACTGACCAAATTTTCTTAACAACTTATTTTGCTTGATTTGCTAATTTTGTGGAAAACCGTTGAGTTACTTTTTCAAACTTGGACATTGTTTATTTCAGACCTTCTCAACTGCGAGTATATGTTTCCTATTCCTCAACCCACTAGATACAACAGCAATGTAATAACAGGTTTTGCTAACTTCTTCCATTATATACTGGTTACAATGGGAAATATAGGCGAGCAGTTTGGTGCCAGTGCCTCTTCACACAACCACGGTCATTTCTAGAAATAGCGCTTGTTTTGAATACTTGTGCCTCTCGTTTTAGTTATTTGGAGTATGTCACACGCCAGCAAGAGCAGTTTTTTTAACTTCCAAAGACTTTTACCAATATTGCTTTCTCATGACATCTCCTTTCGAAAAATAACGCGAAAATTGCTAAGTGTCGTCAATCAGAGTCGACCAGAGACTGCGTGATGGCCTAACTACAGTAATGTACAAATTCGTTTAATTATTGTTGGATTTTTGTTACTGTAGCATCCTGTTCTGGGTTCTTCCTCCGAATATTTTTGTATTTTTCAACTTCTTCAAACGCTAGTCCGTTTTTCAACTTCTCCCAGCAGCGCCATATAGATCCACACAGGATTGGCTATGAGAAAAATACACTTTACAGTAATTTAATTGCTAGTTGTTCTTGTAATTTTTCATAAACAATACTTTTTCGAAATGTTTTCCTCACACTTAAGCCACTCGTTTCAGTTGACATTGGCAGACATTTTGCAAGTAGAAAAACAAATTTTCACAGTTCCGTTTCACACCCGATTGTTTGCTTTTTTTCAACTTCCAGTTCTTTATTTTACAGAGGCAATAAAAGCAGAAAAACAGCATAAAATTCTAAAAATATTGTCAAATAGCCCATGTATCGCGTTTGTGAATTTTCGCTGTTGTTGTTCTTTCTCAAATTCTGAACAATGTAATTCTTTATTCTTTCTCAACATTATATCCGTGCTTTATTGCAAATACCCCTTTAAAAACTGTTCGCTTGGAAAGAAATATTTACAATTTAGATTGCATTGCTATTTGGATAAACTTGTAATAAAATTTGCAAGTTATTGTCTTAGCAAGATCAAATTGAAAGACCCACTAATTCTTGCAGTAAAAGAAGTCTATAAAAAATCCAATAAACCAAAAAAGTTTTTTTACATTTGCTCCAAGTCATTAAATTTTATAGGTTCTGTTTGTTTACAGTGATCCTGTATTTGAGATCGAATATCTTTCCGACAATTAGCCATTTGTTAAAAACGGTTTTCCTTTTTTAACAAAACGCAATGCACAACATGTCAACTAAAAATATCATGTACACATAAACTTTAAGGATCCGTTATAGATTTGGTTGGGATTCTTAAACATGTAATACTGGTCCCCACACGCGTGCCAAGTTCGACAGTTGATTTATTGACATGAGTTCAACTCATGAAACCGTGGTTTGTACACGAAGCATCGTAGTTGCCCATCTTCAGAGATTAGTTTTTATGCAAACCCAATATAGATGCCGCTGGTTGTTTATTCGCTCTTGTTCAGAACGCACATAACCACAAAAGGGACAATAAATTATTGTTTGTTCAACTAATTCTCAAACAACCAAACGCGTTCTTTTGCAGAATATAGAATTATTTGGCAGCGGAGAAGGAGAGTGGAACTACTTTCCACCTCATGTAGACTACATCCTCCCTCAGGTAAGCTATACATATCACCTCAGTTAAGACCAGGTGTGTAGTGGGCCGGGAACGCGTGGGAACGGCGTTTCCAAACCCTTTTTCGTGTGGGAATGCGTTCCCAATCGTTTTCGATGTTTTCCGTTTGTAGTGCAATGGAAGAGAATGCTTGAGAAGAGAATGCCGATTTAAAAATGAGTTTGAAGTGCTGTTGAAAATGATAAATTTTTGGGTGCGTTCCTACACTTCTTCTTTAGCACTACACCCCTGGTTAAAACTACATGCTACCTTAGATAAACTACATCTTACTTCAGGTAAACTACATGCTCCCTTCGGTAAACTACGTTCTCTGAGGTGACCCACGTGCTACCTCAGGTAATGGAGATTCTGTAACACTGATACTTCATTTCAAAAGCTTTTCACATTAGGATGCACAAGCTATTAGTTCGTTTTACAAAATCTTATGTTTATTATTGATTCGGGACCCGGAATTTTTAACCATGATGTTTCAAAAGAGAGTATGAATATACTCTAACAAGACGCGAGTACATCCGAACATGTATAAGCCAAGCAATGATTCCAGCTGCAATTGCTTCTTTGAAAAACGTATCATGTCTGCCGGCACAAAACGGTGCAAATCTAACATGGTGCAAGCACGAACTTCCACGACTGATTTCAACCTTTGTGATAAAATTTGCTTTTTATCTTGAACAACAACCACTGGGCAATTTTGTGTTTGGTGGCGTAGCCAAGAAGTTCAGTGAAAAATTTGGGACAAGTTGTGCGTTGTTCAACCTTCAAACCTTGCAAAATGTCATGATCTTCAATTGAAAAAATCGTGAAGAGCAATAAAACGTCAATCCACTGTTTTTCAAACCTAATGCACACGAAGGATGGGCGTTTATCGCTGTGCAATACATTTCCGCCTTCGAAATAGAGAGTAAGGAGCATCCTCGAAACAGAGAGTAAGGAGCATCCTCGAAATAGAGAGTAAGGAGCATCCTCGAAATAGAGAGTAAGGAGCATCCTCGAAACAGAGAGTAAGGAGCATCCTCGAAATAGAGAGTAAGGAGCATCCTCGAAATAGAGAGTAAGGAGTATCCTCGAAATAGAGAGTAAGGAGCATCCTCGAAATAGAGAGTAAGGAGCATCCTCCGTAACCCCCTACGACTGCAACGCTCTCGCATGCGTGGGCAAAAATTTTGTTGTAGTCTAGTGGCATTTAGACATGCATCACTCATGATGATAATTTCATTATAAAAAATTATCAGCGTCAACTTAAATAAGGGTTGCAAACACTCGCAACTTTTGCTTCTGTAATTCAAGAAAACGGTTGATGCGTTTTCTTTATGAATATTCCCAATCCTTTCAGGCATGAAAATTTTCACAAAATTTAGAGCTTGACATCACTTCTAGTAAAGGCGTAAATATGTCACAGTCTCAAAATGCAAATCGCGCTTTTACGTAAAATTTAATCATTGCGTAGATAGACAAACACATCAGTGCCGAACAGATCGACAAATGGGTAATACTGCAGTGTGACTGCCGATTTTTATTCATAAACGTTCTTTGTTGTTTAACTTCCAGTGAGGCCATGTCTCACTTGCTGTCATAGCAATACTTTGCTGCGCGTAGTAGAAGTACATTTGTTTTGCATTCAGGCAGAAACTTCTACGAGTGCATTTACAAATACACATATTCCGGGTTCGACCACAAGGCCAGTCAAAGAAGAATGGATGTTTATGATGCAACACTTTGTGCATTCTGTACTTCGCTTTTTTCTCTGCTGTTTGTTTTTCCTTTTTCTGCCTCTTTTGATTATTTGCAGTGTATTTTTTGATATCCTTTTGCAGCAATGTTCTCTCATTTCTCAAAGAGAATAGTGTGAATTACTCATTTTCAAGAACATACTGTGGTATCAGAGCAGACACTTCAACTTGGCGGCCGTCTAGAACGCAACCTTTAGGATCGCAGAATCCTCTTTTTTGGTTTTCATGATCCGAATATTTTAGTGTGACGTGTCTTGCCTAGGGCGCAGAATCGTCTCGGTCCGGTCATGCCTTTCTGAACAAAATTCTATCTGAACAAATTCATTTACTTTCTGAACAAAATTCTATCTGAACAAATTCATTTACTGTAACTCATAACCCATTCTTTATAGTTGAGATTAGTTCCTTAGGGATATTTTGCAAATCACAAATAAAGTTTTGTCTGATATAGAAAAATTGTGCTTTTTTATGGGCCAAGCTTCAAAGTTTTTGGGAGCTACATATTTATTGGAGTGAATTTCGAACGGCGACGTAAGGTTTTCACGTGGTTTTCTGAGGACATTTTTCTGAGTTTAAAGAAGGGCGATTTGAGGGAAATGTTGACAAAACATCAGTACAGTTTTTGGCATGCTGTGTCACTCATGTGAAGCAACCTGAACTAAAGCAAATAGTGAATGGAACAGCGTCGTGCACGAACAACACTTCTTATATTTATGTTTCAGGCTCTCCCCAACGGCCAGTCATATACTTCCGGGTCAAACTTGTCTGTAGCTTTGACGAAGGCAACGGTCTTATTTTGGTCCTCCTTGGTAAGCATTTGGGTTTCGCAATACCTATTTGAGATTACTCGAGCATTACAACTAAGCCTTTTTGTTGTAATTGAGGTAAGTGTGTTTTCTTTAAATAAAAATAGCTGCGTCATTGAATAAAACAAAATTTTGTTTTGCGGTCATTACTGTCCATGCCTATCAGCCGCAAAATCGCTTATGCATTGGAACGTTCCATACATGTTGCTAAATAAGTCTTTAGATATTGACGAGTGTACGAAGATATTATAAAGGAGTACAAAATTGTGTTCAGAGACATAGTACCTGCCTTAACCCTGGTATTGGTGTGTAGAAAATTACACCAATATCTTTGCAAGTAAGTATAAAAGTGACAGGAATTTTTAACTTCGGTATAAAAAGTATTTAGCTAGTTAAAAGCATTGTGGACATTTGTAATTTATTTTAAAACTTTGGTTAGTGAACTGCTTCCTCCTGCTGGTCCAAGCACTTAATATTTTTTAACATAATTTGATACACTCATGTTGACATTGGTAGTGGTCGTGATTTATTACTCTTCCAGCCGTAATTTCAATATGTGCAAGTAACTGGTGCAATTACATCGATGTTTGCAAGCGTTCGAGTTTTGTCAGAAAGCGTGTTGTCGAATTCCGAATTTACAGTACAGGCACAAAGGAAGATTTCCTAATATTGTGTGCTTAGATCGAGCTTGTGTGCTGAGATCGGGCTTGTGTGCTGAGATCGACCTCAGCGGATACTACGAATGTCAGGAGAAAAACGCAGAGTTTCTGCATGAATGTGGTGTTACTGATGTTGTTCACAAGGAGGGGGCAATCTCGATTAAACGTCATCCATACGTAATACATACTCGAGCAAAACGTCATCCATTCAACTAAAATCGCAGAAAATAGATGTGAAATACAGGGGCATAACGAGATTGGATGGCGCCCGGGGCAAGAAGCAAGTTTATGCGACCCCATGTTCGAACTTAAGGTCTTTCGGAAGCAAATATACTGCATTGAAGAAAGTACTTGTGACACTGTCGGAACTTTTCGACGATTCCCGCAGTCACTCGGCGCCCCCATAGTGATTCGGCGGCGGGAAATTGTTCCCCCCTTGCCCCCTTCGTTTCGCCCCTGGTGAAATAAGTACAGGGGTGCCGGTGTTAGACAAATGATCTTTTGTCAGACGAAAGTCATGTTTACAACCTTTTATTTCAACCAAAGTTCATGGTTACCACCTTTTATTATGCATTCATACAGCAAACCGACATTAACGAGAACATCTAGGACGAACCGCCGTTGACTATAGGCACTGCTGTAATTGCTGGAGTTCTAAAATCAGCTTAAAACTCATGAAGCATGGCGGGCTACAAAGTCCGGTATTTTTTTAGCGCTTGCCACGTGGAGAAAAGTCTTCATTTTATACAGCACATGAAGATACGAGGAGCAACGGGTTAGATCTTTCCTTCCCTGAAACACAGCACTGCGCTTCAATTGATTCATCAACGCATATTATATTACTTTTTAGAGGAGTGTTGTTTCTTAGATAACGAATAATTGCAACTCCTACATTGTTGGAGAAAGCGTTCATTGGAAAAGTGCGTTTTTGAAAAAGCCGTTTTCCAACCAAATCTTGCAAATATTTTTGCAGTACAGAAATTTCTTTACACAAAACGTCTACATGAAGAACATCGGCAAGATCCGGATAGCCCTGGTCAAGTACGATACATCTCACTGGCTTAAAGAGGTACAGTTATTACGCAGGCTGCATGGAATGCGTTCGTCGAAATTCGAGCATTTGTTAAAGAGTGAAGCAATTGGTTTTACATTCACAGCATCGCTTTCCAAGAGCGTTGACTATGCACGTAATAATTAATGCAAGAAATTATTTGTTTAGATCTGACGCAATGTAAAATTTTGTTCACTTATTTATCAAGAACTGTTAGCTACTGTGCTACCCTAATTTGACTGTGGCCCACAACGATTGGTTACCGGCTTGATAAAAGCAAATTTTGCAGAGTTGGGCCAGCAGGTGTAAGATTCACGATCATCTGCATTTCTTGTATCAACAGTAATCGTTCAACACTGCCTTTTAAAGCGACCTTTCGACATACGATTAGTGTTTAAAATCAGCTTTTTTTATTTATTTTTCACTATTTCATGTCAAAAAATTTACTGGGTTTGTACAGGTTCTCACTTACGTCTACGGTGACTTCTATAGCAACGTGCCTGTCTTCAAGCAAATCGGAGCGTCTTACGCAGTTCCTCTTCAGGGCTATTACTCCAGCGACTGTCTGTCAGACTTGGTTAACTACCAATTCAACCTCACACACCCTACTATGGATGGAATAGTTATGGGAGTGTATAGTATGTCCTTTGCATGAGAATGTTTGAGTGGATATGGATATAAACGCCCTTAGCCTGGATATAATTTGAAACGAGCAGCTACAGAGAATTTCGGAAACAATTTGTATTCGGTTTTTCAAATAGTCCATGATATCAAGATCGTTTTTGCTCATCCTTCTTTTAATAATCGTGATGAAATTTTCCCTGCATGCTGAAAAACTTTTAATTTTCACTACATGCTGCAAAACTTTATGAATATAGTTTTCTTGATCTAAGTGCATTGCAAACGTTGCACTTTCTTCACTTTCTTTTACGATATTGAGTAATTTTTAGTATTTAAGTAATTTTTATTCACAAATTTAAGTACTTTTTATTCACGAATGAAGTATAAACGTTCGTTGCCAGTGCAAAAGTAATTCAAACCCCTAGGCTTGTTGTTTTGTTCCGTGATGCCACCTGGCTTTTTATTACACGTAGGAACGTGAGAAACGACCTCTGCGTCTTGCTGTACGTAAAAAAACGTTTTAACCACTTTATTTTTATCCGGGGGCAGATGTCAGGTTATGAGAGATTCATAGCTTTTGCTGTTACGAAATGACTGTTGGATGTATCACAAGTGGAAGCTTGAAAAATATTCATGCAACACTTGATAATATCGAGCAAATTATAGCTTTTTCTTAGTTTCTTGCTGCGCACTTCCTTTTTTAGAAATGAAATTTACGAAATAACTTTTAACTTTTCTTTCTACCTTATAAAATCTAAATTGATGGTCATTGCTTCTTCCTTGCCCAGTGAAACCAAACTTTTTGCCCAGTGACACCAAACTTTTTGCCCAGTGACACCAAACTTTTTGCCCAGTGACACCAAACTTTTTGCCCAGTGACACCAAACTTTTTG
>JGI24021J15306_10008271_pt1 | contig 12788 bp, 3 predicted proteins | sample Ectturendosymbi1_FD_15306 | JGI IMG/M metagenome (IMG submission 15306) | reverse complement strand
GGAAACTCTGTTTTTCAGGGCAAGCGCAAGTTGCTCAAAAATCCTGAACAGTAAAGATATTTTCAATACAGTGTATTCAGTATATATTCTATTTGGGTTGATCTGTGTAATTTGGGCTAGTGTAGTGTGTAATCTGGACCAAAGTCGTGACTGATTATAATGATTTTGACCGAGACCAAGCCCTCGTTTTTTTCAATGCCACGTTTTTCGTGATTTTTTGGAACTCTTCTGTTATCTGTTACAGCAATGATCTTAACATCAAATTTTGGAAGACTGGCTGAAACAGGGAAATTTTGAAGTTGTTTTGTGAAGGCAGTGTGTAATTTGGACCAATCCTGGTGGCTGCTTGCGTAATATAGACCAGTGTTACAAATGACAATACTTACATAAAGTACTTGGAAAGTGTTTTATAGGCTAACAATTCTTTGTCCAAACAATCAACAAGCAAAGCAACTTAAAACAGATTTGGAAGAGGTTTCAGACCCCATTCGGACAATGTGAATTTGTTCAGAGATTAACCAAAATTTTTCGTCTGTCAGTGATGGTGTTTTCAGTTGATTCACTAGGAATCGATGCTGCGGGAAAAGTAGCAGTTTGAAACATGCATGTAAATGTCTATTATAGAAATGTTGAAAACGTTCATTGTTTCTTTCCAGATCTGTGATAGGCTATTTGCAATTATTACCATGACAAGTCTGGGATCGAGAAAACGACCATTCCCTCATGGTGTCAGATGTGAAGTATGTCAAAAGCAACTCAATTCTGACAACAAAGAAAGTCATTTAAAAGAAAAACATCATGGGAAGAGAGTTACGTTTTGATGTTATAAGCGAATTGAAATACATGCGAAAGATGCCATCGGTACCGAATAAAATGTAACGTTATAGGCGAATTGACGCTACAGGCGAAGCCGTTATAAACGAATTCAACTGCATAAAACAGATTTATAAGAGATTTCAGGCTCCATTCGGATTAAACTAAAAAAATTATTTTCAGGGCAAGTTGTTATTTTCAGGGCAAATTTTTTCCGCCCCCCCAGTAAAATGCCTTCCCGTACGCTTATGTCCACAGATTCAAACATTTACGCCCAGTGGTATGATACGATCTATTAAAGCAAGACGTTCAGCACATTCCGAAACAACCATTTGTATAATGCAAAATTTGCGCACATTTGGCTTGATCTTCGCAAGTTCACGCTTGCAAGTTTTAATCGTCGCAGAAGAATGAAAGCAGAAAGCAGGCAGATTCCTCAGAAGCTTGCCACAAGGCTAAAGTTCGCTTAAAGTCTGAACCAATTCATAAAAACATAAACTCGTTTTTCTTACAAAAAAATATGTTTTTGAAAACCCACACATTGCCTATTGTAACGCTTATCTGTTAGCTACTGCCGACTAAAGTGGGCCTGGCCAAAGTTTTGACTGCGTTGCGTAAGTAAAAAAAACGATAGCCGAAGCAGCGTGATTGAAAAAAAATGGTTTCTGAACACATTCACTTTTTCTGTAGAGGACGGTCAAAAAATGTCAGTCAACGCAAAAATTGCAACTTCATCTACTGGTGGATCTCTGTAGGTCTTGCAGAGCGTTCCCTTCCTACTATTATTATCCGCTAGGAAAGACCAACAACCTACACTGTTAATCGAGAACAAAATTTTTTTTGATTTTGTACCTTAAAATCGCTCGTACTTTAGAAAAATCGAATATTATTCGCATCCTGACATCCGGCCGCAGATACCGCTGTTGCCTCAGCTCTATAGATATTGTTAGTTTACCATCTTACCTACAACAAGAGTGGTCAACAACTTGGCAAGTTACTCGATGTACAGTACTACCTCTGGCTAAGTTAAAATAAACAGTAAGGCGGCATGAGACCTACAGATTTCTTTGGATATCCATACCATTCTCAAATAAAACAACACCTTAAATAATACTAATGTAATAAACAGTTGCAATAAAATCTACTTGAAAAGTTTTGCGCTAATGACAACAACTTTTTTAAAAACGTGGGCTGAAGAACTCCACTACTGTATAAGCAAAAAGAAATCGAGCCTTGTAATTGTCAGGAGAAAAACGAAGTTTCGGTGACAAATTTCATCACTTTGCGTGAATTCGTCGCGCCACTGGTACCTGGTAGAAGTTGAGAATGCCATCAAAAGAAGGTCGATGTCGATCAAAAACGTACTGGCCACGGTCTTCGTCGTAGAACCTGTCTCGCTTCTCAGGTTGCCCAAGCAAGGTGTCCGGAAATTTCTGGAGTGTTCTTTCGTCCGTTTCGAATAGTAGTCCCGAAACGTTGATGGTGATGCGACGGCAACCAGAAGTGTTGCATGCACTAAACGAGTCCGAACAGGCGCAAATGTCTGTGTTGACAAAACACTAATTTTCCGTTACGGATACTGGCACAGATTCAACGACGTTACTCGCGTGCGCATTGCAAAACTTTTGTTGCAGAGACTCAGTTCATCAAGTCTCTGTGGCAGTAGCAAAATATTCGCTTGAGCTGGAAGGAATTCCCACGTATATGCAGTTCTTCCAGTGGCTGCACGCAGCTCCATCATTAGAACGCTGGGTGCACCCATGGCTGATGCTCGCTAAGTGTCTCAGTACGTACGCTGGACACTTTTCAAAGGCTAAACAGATTCAACGGGAGGGCAAAAGACAAAATACAAACATTTCCCTTTGACGACGCCTTCCTTAGTTTCAGATTACATTGACATTCGATTGTAAAGCATTAAGAATGATCAACGGTGTTGGTTTAAACTCTTGAGGATTCGGTGCTATAATTTTTTCTGGGAATGCTGTAAAAAAATACCTAATATTTGAGCAACGGCCATTTTCTCTAATCACATAGTAACAAGCAGGAGTTGAACATCGCTAGTATTTTCATGGATTGAATGTCAGGTTTTCTTTTCTTTTTCTTAAAACATGAAAAGAAAAACGCGGCTTATAAGCTATCACATCATGTTTTCTCGTTGCAATTGGCGTCATGCTTAACAAAGGTGAAGAAGAGAAATTTTGATGCCTATGACATAGCATTATTAAATTTTAGTTCCATTTTTCTTTTCTACACACCGAGTTTCCCACTAAGAGCTTGAGAAAATTTTAACGGTTGCATCAGGCGAGAAAGTTTAACTTATGTTTGACAAATATAACTAAATATAGCGCAACCGTGTGGAATCGCACTTATTAATACATGTGTAAAATTTAATATTAGCAGTGCACTGATCTTTGCAAAAGTTTTACTACGGAACTAACTTCATTTAGTTACAATCTACTGTATAACCCTGCCGTATTGGGAGTTGTACAGTCAATCATTGCCACAAAATATTTAGGTTTGACTTATGTCATCCTTGAAAATACGTGTCTGAACAAATCTTTCCCTCTTCAGCACAAGGCTGTTTATCCAAGAGTATGACAATTCCTTGAAAGAGCTTTTTCAAACTCTGAAATTGTTAAACAGAGTCTTGAGGAAATTACCTCAGTAAAAGTAATTATAAAGCTATTTTTATGTGTAAGCAAAACAGCAACAGATCCTTATCTCTTCAAAGTACAATTGACAACGCCGTATTTCTCATGACACTCTCTTTCACAAAGTTCGGACAGAATAACCAAAACCCAAGCTATATCATCCTAAACCAAAAGCATATTTGTGGTTAGTATACAATCTACCATCTCGTCAAAATTTGTTAAGGGAAGAAAGCTTCGTTAATCGTTATTATTACTTTTCCGGCAGGATCTGCTCGTGAAACACGTCAAAAATTGGTTTGTGTCGTGTTAAATTCTTTTTTCAGCTATATGAGTTGTTTACATTCATAAAAATTACACGTACATCTTTTCATTCACACTTGCTACCGTAAACAGCAAATATTTGCTTATTCTAACATGTACTGACCATTTTTATGTACTCAACTGTTCAAATGCTGAAGAAGATAGTTTTTCAGTGAAGCTCAAAAGTGAACGAAACGGTTGTCTCGATTTTGACAAGAAAGTGCCACATTTACTTCAAAAGTTTTGCAATATGTTTCCGCAAAGGCAACACCCCAGGTTTATTCCGTGTCAGTTCGGTCGATTGTAACGTCGTTATTCAGCTGATTTTTCCACTTGACAGGCGTCGCAAAGCAATAGTAGAGTTAATTGCGCCTCCTGCAAATTTAGTTTTTCTCTAATTACTGTGCAACTTCCATAGAAAGAAGACGACGTGCCCATTCCGCTGACGAGATCAGGTCGGCGAGCATCTGCACCGCAGTAATCGTTGTGAAACGAGCTTTCTTCTGNACCCCTAATCAGCGCTAAATACACGCGGAGGCTTCAATGTCGCTATAAATTATTCAGAACATTCGTTCTGCCTGGGAAGGTTGCTTGGAAGCCCATTCGATCTGGATTATAGTTAATCTTTTGGCGAAAGCAGTTTCTATTCTCAAAACGTTCCTGACACAAATTTCCTAGGGCAACGAGTAGAACTGTAAATCCAAGCAGCAGCAAAGTGTAGCTACAACCTATGTATATGAAAAATCGGAGCTATAGTATTTCAGTTTATACGGACGTTTATTGAGGTACCATTTGTTTTTAAAAGTTAACATCCCGAGCCGAAGTGAAGTTTTGATTTGAGACAAAATGCCCCAAAAGAGATTTCAAAAAATCCAATGGTACTTCACCTTGTTTTCCTCTGAAAGAATTCATATATTGTGCTAGGCATCACAAGATTAACTGAAAACGATGATCCGTCTGCGTTCAACATTTGGCTGCAACCTGCCAGGCGCAGAGTGGCTCATACCGTCATCTTCCATTCCGTTCAACAGATGAGAACGTGAGTGATCGTCGTTCATATGAATATCGCGTGATGGTTGGAGAAGCAGCGAGGCATTATGCAACGGAGAGTCAACAAACTCGTCAGTGATAGCTTCGCTCAAATTTGTCGGAAGCTGGAGAGTCTGGACCTGCACTCCAACGTTTATCATTTCTGGAACTGAACAATAATGCCGGGCTATCAAAAAATTCAGCTCTAACTTTGTAGCCTATCTTACTACTGGGCAGTTAAAAGTACATGAAAGTTCATAAATCGGCCAAGTGTCCAAAATCTCTACTAATAAAAATTCTGCTAAACACAAAAAGCGGCAACAGTTCGACTAAAGTGAAATGCATGACTAAAAGTAAATATTTTCTAGATTAACTTAGAAGCAGGTAGTAATATATTTTCTACCAACAAATCTAGCAATCAAAACTGGAATTGAATCAGTTGATTGGTCAATTCTGGCATTTGGGTGGAACTATATTGAGCAGGCCGAGTAAATTTTGTAAATTAGCCCAGTCTTAAAAACACTTGTACAACCCCTAAAGCAGAGGCTTTTCGTTTGGAACCTCAATTGGCCTCACAATATTATTTCCGCCCCATCAACATCCTTGACAAAATCAATAACAGCAGAGGCAGTAATTCTGAAGACCATCTGTGAGACAAGTGGACACCACCAACGACATGCTCACCTTATTTTCAAATTTTAAAAAATCAAGCCTTCTGTTACGAGCTGAAAAATCAATGTTGACTGCGCAGTAAGATACTTTGAAACTACTAAGCCATTGCTTGGTTTCTACCAATAATGTAAAACAAGCAGTGGTGGCAGTTTGCGTACGTTCGTAAAAGACACTACAAGATGAAGGTAGCACTGTTTCAAAGCCAGCAAAGAAGCAATTACACACCATGATTGTAAAGAACTCCAACAGAAACCATTATGTCGAAATATCTGTATGCAGCTAGTTTCTGGTTAATTTGTGATCAACTTCCGCGTTGTGAAGTTTCACACAAAAAAAATTAAAATTTCAGGTTATGCCCTGAATTTACTTCAGTGTGACGTTATTTCAGTGTGACGTTTACACAGAGAGTAATAAAAATATCTTAGATTTTTACGTGAACTGTTTTTCCCAACTTATTTGAAAAGCTTGAAAAGTCCACGGTTTGCAACCACACCATTAGTTCAAAACCATCCTCTATTATTAGTTCTAGTTGTACGCATTACTTCATCGCACATAATAAAAATTCCACTGTGCTTCGTGCTGACGCAAAAGTTTCAGTCATTCTTCGTCTTTTTTTAAACGACCTGTTTCAGAATATTGTTCGAGCGATGGCTAAATCAATAAATCGAAATGTATGCAAAGACACCTGATAGCAAGTACCTCGTATTGATGGTGAGGACTAGGAAACAAACATCGTTATATACGAAACGAAATCTTTGTTGCGTCAATGGTGAGCGCTGGGACCACATTCTTAACAAAGTGTTTCTTTCACTGGTACAAATATACTCTTTAAAATACTCTTGTAAATGCAATTTTTGTCCCGTAATGCATTTCTTACTGGTTTGTAATGTGATATTTTTTACCTAAATGGTTTTACCTTTTCCATTTTGAGCCATACGTCTGCTGCCCGTACGGGAAAAATCGCTTGTTAAGTAAGTATTTCCTCGAGGATTTTCGTTAATCACTTCGTGACCTCCATAAGAAGATTTTCTGTTGCGTTCCGCTGGTCTTGGAATACACGGTTTTGGACTGCTTGGAGATGTTCTGCTTCCAGTGTCCCGAAAAGATCGATTAGATGTCTAGAACAACGATTTAAGTAAAACGTTTACGGTTTGCCAGGAGCCTCAAAAACGCATTCCGTTCGTAAGCTTATCGAAAACTTAGCAAACACTTCTGGCTTCTAACGAAACAGAGTTAAACGACTTGTTTTATTTCATACATCGGGCAGAAATATGTGTTCAACAAAAAGCAAGATTTTCTTACGCTGTTTTTAGCTTTAGGCTTGTGATTTATTTATTTAACGGAATTTTATCGCATTGTTGCTTATTTAACATTCTCACAAGCTGTTTAGAAATCTCTTTCCAAAATCTTTGGATGCGAAATTGAAACAAAGCTAAGGATGATATTTATACTTTTCAAAAGGTCTTCTACAACTGAATGATTCGCTTGTTTGACAAATTCCACCTAGCCCTGTTCAAAAAACCTTATCTATTATTTCTGTGATTGAGAAGCAGATATACAATCCATCTAACTTGTAATTAAAAAGGTGTTCCTTCTTTCATCTACCACGAGTGCTGCCTAGAAACTGATCTCATCAAAATATGCGCAACCACAAAGATGAAAAGTTGAAAGGCACGACTCACTTCACTGAAAATCTCGTTTTAAGTGTCAACAGCTGTGCTCAGTAAATGAGTACTCATTTCATAAGCAGTGATCTTTGCAGCAATGGCGAATACCATTTCTTAACATTGACGATAGGTCTGTTTGATTCTTATACACAAGGGGTGTTAGAGAACTGCAAGACCTACATTTTCTTTGCAGTTGTAATGAATCTGAAATTAGAAAATGTTACTGTGCATTGCATTCCGCTTACTACTGCAGTCATCTTAGATGGATTATTGGACTGAATTTTGATAAGTATTCCGAAAGAACAATTACCACTACATTTGTTTGTGACCATTTTTTTGAAGCACTGAGAGTTAAAAATTGTTTTCTGTAACATCTTGTTCTGATCTAACCATGCACTTACTGCTTCTGCTCTGCTTTCAGTTTCCTTAAACCTAGTGCGTGGTCATTATTTTCTTGTTTCCTAAATCACCTATTCATATATATCACTCATCACTGTCTGTTGGAAAAGTNCTGGGATTTATCCTTATGCCTATGCATGAGAATGAGATGACTGTCAAATGGACACGACCGTATGAACAANTAAATCACCGGGTTCTCTTCCTTAAGTGATAATTTTCAAGGAGCAACGTTCTGCCTTTGACGCACTCCATTCTGACTCCGAGTGAAGTACTTCAACAACGGACAAGCACTGAGTGGCAGACGTGCGACAGAGTATCACTAGTTGGCAAGAACTTGTTTGCATGTACTGAAAACATGAACGTGTCTCTTTAATTTTTTTGCAATGTGATTTTCAGTATAGAAACAAAAAATGTCTCTTTCTGGAATTCTGAATGCACTTCCTAACTTGGCACAGATTCTCAATATAACTTCTACTTAGATGCGTTGTAATGAAATAGACAAAATGACTTCAATATTGGAGCAAAGTCTATCGCATACATTCATAAAGGCTATTTAACGAATACGCATTTCAACTGTTGCTTTGTAGCGCATGGTTAACGCTGGTGTCTATTGGTGAATCATTTCAAGGGTGGATATGATAATATAAATGGAAAACCAACTGGTAGATTTATTACAAAAATGCACTCAACGTAGCAAGGACATTTATTCAGATCATTACAACACTACGCAGCTTTGCACTTCAGTTAAGTTTTGATTTCTGCGAAGTTTTCTATTTTTGACAAAGTCCGAATTAAAATTGCTACTTATAACACCATAAGTAATTTACTTTTTTGTTTCTGCTGACATGGCACTGATCAAATAAACAATCCATTGGAAAACGTGGACATAAAAAAGTTGTCAAATCTGAAACACAGTTTTGCTTTATAATGACCAGCATTATACAAATGAATAAACCTGTACAGAAAAACATTGTCGAAGCATCAGACTTTTCTTAAGATTTCTACAACACTTTACTACAAGTTTATAATTTCGACACTGACTTAGAGCTTGTCATCTATATGATGGAATAAGAGTTCTTTGTGATATTGGGCGTCAGCAAGGTATAAACAAGTCTCTCTTTCTATCTTTTGATAAGAACAATGGTGGTCATAGCAAATTAAAGAATTAAATTTACATGAAATTTGCGTTCCGACTGCTTCCAATACATCCTTTTATCACGAGTTGCTTATCTTGTTATTCTTGATGACCAAGCCAGAGGAACTATTTGCACAAAAGAAATCTTTAAGAGCTTATCCCTCGTGATGGAGCAAGTTAGACGAATTCAATCTGAGCACTGCGTGCTAACAACCATGCCACAGGTTTTAAGGTTTGGGGGGAATTTTTTTGCTTCCATTATATGTTTCAAACAAATTTTTCTGGGCACAAAAAAATTTGGGCGGGAATAAAAAATTGGCGGACGCACTGCCCCCAAATGCCCCAACCCGTGGCTATGGGCCTGTTAGCAACAAATCTAACAGCTGTCACTTTTTTCCAAAAAAAGCAAGAGTCGTTCCATTAATAGTTTCAAGACTCTGCTGCATGCATGTTACCTCGTATACGAGAACAAACAACGCGACATTTCCACAAAGCATTGTAGAAAAATTATATTCGTAAAAGGACGGCAAGCAGTGTGGTTTTCAAAAAAATATTTGATACCTGGATTTCACAGATGACGTTCTGCTACGAAGAGCACAAAATAACTTGAGATTCATTAGACGGAAAAAATACTAACTTACTACAAACGTTGGCTAAGCGAGCGAGAAAAAATGTTTTGTTAGATTTCAATCAAATAGAGTTAAAGTTTTGATACAGCTGCATTTAAACAAAGTGGAGCAGAAGAGTCGTACGTTCATCTTGACGTTTAGGATGGTGTGTCAAGCTCCTGTTGTTTCCAACTGCAAATTTGTTGCTAACTATCTACAAGACGAATGAGCTTGTTACCTCGAGCAAAGTGCTTGCAAATCAGATTTTAACATTCTCCAACATGTGTAGCTAATGTCTACACAATATACAGTACAGCAGTGTTTTTCAACGTTTTTGCGGCAGCGGAACCTTTTCGGGCAATTTCTTGCAAAAGAGAATGAAGAGCCAAACCTCTTTTTACAAAATTTACGAAACGCGGTTGCAAACAAATGAAAAACACGTAATATCAAACCATATAGTCCTAATTTCTTATTTTATCTAAATTAGACTACGTTTTTTGCCCAATTGTGACGGAAACTTACAGCTGAAAATTTCACTTAAACGAAAAGTTTTCCAAGTATGTGTTATAAAATCTGTATAAGCGCTTTCAGAAGTTTGAATCTATCCTGATCATGTCCTTTTTCTTAAAGTAAGTCCCATATGATTATGCGTTAGAGTACAACTTTCAACACGTGAAAATGCTGCAGAAATACTGCATGCTGTTTTTGCTCACCTCCGGAGAAGTTGCGTTTAATCCCATGCTCATTTCAGTAAAGTGAGCTATCTCAATTGTGTTTGCTAAATATTAGTATCTACATACATAAAAACATACGTAACGTTTCAAATTATCTTAAAATCTTCATTTTTGTGCTTTCAGTGTTATGTTGACGTTAGTCATGTTGGTTCCTTCGCTGAAGACAAAACCACCGACACTTAAATTCATTTCTTGCTAAGCACACGCGGAGAATAAAATTTTCACGAAAAATTGATTAAACGTTATTTGCGATCACGGCGAACAAGTTTGGAAAAAGTATCTATCAACAAAGCTTTTTGCCCTTGTTTTTACAACCATGGTAAGATGTCTTTGCTGGGCAAAAACTGTTTCGAACGTTACAATTTGGTAAAAATGATTCGACTCCAATCATGTCACACTTGCCTGACTAGATTATACATACTGGAAATCATCGTCACATGAACATCTTAATTTGTTTCGACAGTTACAAACACGTAGGTACTTCTGGGCAACGCATACTCTTTCCTGTTGAAAAATACTTAGTATCAAAATCAAGCTGAGTGCAGGGTTCATCGAGATCATGCGGTTTACTTTCAAGAAAGACAACATAGGTTTTCACCTAAACATTGACAAAACAATCCTGCTTTGAACATTTCCAATTAATTATTCCTGTGTCTAAGAAGTGATTTTCAATACTCCAGACTTTATGTTTATTTTTGTCATACTTCTCTAATAACCTGTTTCGCTCTTGCCATTTGAGTTAATAACGAACAGCTTGATTGACAGTTTTCGCCAATCCAGCATTAGATAAACAAGTCCATTTTTAGAGTATGCATTGTATTCCCCTTGTGACAAAATAAACCATAGAGCTAGTTAATTTCTCGAATCTTCAAATAAACATCGAAAAGCTCAGGCCCTTATCGACTTTTCACTAGATGCATAGTTAATCGTTTTTTGTAGAAAATTTTCCAAACCTATGTTAAACAACTTTTTTCATTATCTGCATACACAGAGAAGAGCGCCTTGTTTTGAAAACCTGTGACTATCAGGTTTATAATCGACCCTTTTTTACAGTTTCCTATTTTAGCTTTTACCGAAGGTAACCCAAACCCTTTCTTTCAGGAAAACCCGAAACACGGAAAGCAAAGTCATGGTTTAAAATTTGCAATACTTTGCAACGTGAACACTCCTGTGAGCGGCAATGCTTGGTTGTGTTAAAACTTTAATGATGCATTAAATCACTGAAAGATCCTTCATCAGTTGAATGTATCAAAGCAGTCAGCTAAAGTTTTAAGTCAGGCACTTAATCTTAAAGCTTTTTAAAAATTCTGTTATAATCAAATGATATTGTCGCAAACAGACTGAAGAGATTCTTAAAAACACTTCACATTAGAAATGGAAGTTGACAAGCATTCAGTTACGACCCAATGGTCTTCTGTCTTCATTATTTCCTTAAATCGATTGCTTACTTTATTTTTTCACCGGATCCTTTTAAAAATGTTTTACAGGAAGAAATGAGAGCCCGTAAACCTTCTAGACAATTCCTTTTTCACAGGCGCTGTTGAAATATGTCTTCCACAACAATACACGACTCACTCACTATCTGCAACATCCAAAAGTTCCCGCGGGCGACTGCGGAGTAGTCTCAGCGACGGTACGTCCACGCTGCAACAGCTTTCCTACTGAACTTAGCAGTGACGCTGTGGAATGATAAGCTTTACCATCCTTATTACGTTATTTTTCTCGAAGTCCGCAGTTGCTCGGTCGCCACACGACGTGAAAGATGACGTACCGCACAATCGCGCTGCAGCGACAAACTTCAGGTCGTTATTGCGCCAGCGTCGACAACGCAGTCACCAACCGCTAGATGAAGCGTCCGAAATTACCAGCGTTTGTTAGGAAGCCTTCCAGTTTCTTTAAAATGATCGCGCTCGGTTTAACAGCTTTTCTATTTCACTGCAGAAACCGCAAGGTTGAAACTCCTGAAGTGAAAGGTCACTCAACACTTGATGTGCGATATACTGGTGCTGTTGCATGAAATGTCCTTGGTCAAAAATATCATGCGGCAATAAACTTCAATGCTTACGCTTTAAGTGGTGCAGTCTTCGCATTGTGCAAAAGTTTTTATTGTGCAAAAGTTTTTATTGTGCTGCAGTTACAGAAAGAACACATGGTTTTGAATTTGACTGCATCTGAACTGATCACTTGCAATATACGGTCTTGGTGTAACAGCATAGATGTGCATAACATTTACTACGTGAGTTACAGTGGTTCTTCACACATTATCTGCATAATATTGCACCAAGTTTTGCAAAACCAACTGCAACAACGTCGTCAGCAAACTACCTAACTTTAAACGCATTCCGTCAAGGCTGAACATGCAGTCATCTATTTCTGCTCACTTGCTTTCGCATACCGCAGAAGCAAAGCTACTCAAGATTCAGGTCAAACATCTGTTTTTGTCATTTCATTGCAACTTCGCTTCAAACACTTAAAATCAAAATTTGATTAGAAACATTTTACTGTCATTATACTGCAGTTCACTGCTAAATGCACCAACAGAAAACTAAACAGCAGATCCAACAGAAAGCAAGACATTAGCATCAGGCATTTTTTCTTTCACCGTTTTCGTCTAGTGCTTATCGGGTCTACCTCGCACAAAAATACATTATTCGTCTAGCTTACATTATTCGTCTAGCTTAGATTAAAAAGTCAATTATAGCATTACTCAGTGCGTCGAAAGGGCAAACATCTTTTGTTTCACTTTTTTTAACCGATATGTCGAAGAGCACAAACTGAGC